>Ga0265294_10010503_pt1 | contig 10515 bp, 9 predicted proteins | sample MunlanPumphouse3_FD_192504 | JGI IMG/M metagenome (GOLD analysis project Ga0265294, IMG submission 192504) | Groundwater microbial communities from a municipal landfill in Southern Ontario, Canada - Pumphouse #3 | ecosystem: Environmental > Aquatic > Deep subsurface > Groundwater | place...
ACCATCGATGGGAGAGAATTTAAGGAAGGAGACTGGATCTCTCTCGATGGATCTACCGGAAAAGTATACGAAGGAAAAGTAGATACAAAAGATCCGGAACTGAGCGGCGACTTCGGGAAAATTATGGAATTGGCCGATAAATACACACGTATGAGCATCCGTACAAACGCAGATACTCCAAAAGATGCACAAATAGCACGTAAATTCGGAGCAACAGGAATCGGCTTGTGCCGCACCGAACATATGTTCTTTGAAGGTGTACGAATTAAAGCCGTACGCGAAATGATCCTTGCTAAAGAAGAAAAAGACAGACGTAGGGCTCTTGAAAAAATTCTTCCCTACCAGAGAGAAGACTTTGAGGGAATTCTTGAGGCTATGGAAGGCTATGGTGTTACTATTCGTTTGCTCGATCCACCACTCCACGAATTCGTACCTCAAGAAGAAGCAAACCAAAAAGAAATGGCCAGGGAAATGGGAATCACCCCTGAACAGGTTAAGGCTTTAGTCGATGACCTGCATGAATTAAACCCGATGCTTGGACACCGCGGGTGTCGCCTGGGAAATACATATCCTGAAATTACAGAAATGCAGGCAAGAGCTATCATCGAAGCAGCTGTTAACCTGAAAAAAAGAGGAGTGGATGCACGGCCTGAAATTATGGTTCCCCTGATCGGTACTGTGAAAGAACTCAAACTACAAGCCGATATCATCCACGAAACTGCAAAAAAAGTATTCCAGGAAAAAGGTTCTGAAGTAGATTACCTGGTAGGTACCATGATTGAAGTACCACGGGCTGCCATTACAGCTGATCAGATCGCTGAAGTAGCTGAGTTCTTCTCCTTCGGAACCAATGACCTGACACAAATGACCTTTGGTTATTCACGCGATGACGCCGGAAAATTCCTCCCGGTTTACATCAACAAAGGAATCCTGAAAAATGACCCCTTCCAGATCCTCGACCAGGAAGGTGTGGGACAACTTGTTCGAATGGGTGTCGAAAAAGGCAGAAAAACAAAACCCGGACTTAAAGTGGGAATCTGTGGAGAACACGGAGGAGAACCTTCTTCGGTTATGTTCTGCGACTCTGTTGGAATGGATTATGTTAGTTGCTCTCCTTTCCGCGTACCTATCGCCAGAGTTGCAGCAGCACAGGCTAATATTTAAAAATAATATCTCAATGAATGAAAGGGCAGCCAGATAGCTGCCCTTTCATTATCTGCGAAAATGTAAGCATTCTATATTGATCGCTACTAAAAAACCACCGTTCCTAAAAATTATATGAATATCTGATGAAACGAGCATAATAAACCTATGCAAATTCCATCTGATACCTTTTAAAGAAAATAATTTCGATAAAATGAAACAGAAAGCTTTTCATAAACTATCCTACGGGTTGTATATTATCTCTACCCATTTCCAGGGGAAAGATGCAGGATACATTGGCAACACAGCATTTCAGGTAACTTCAGCCCCTCCTCAGATAGCCATCAGTTGCCACAAAAAAAATGCATCTACTGAAAAAATTTTACAAAGTAAAAGCTTTGCCATTTCTGTACTGAAAAAAGAGACTGACACTTCCCTGATTGGAAAATTTGGCTTTATGTCGAGCGATGAAACAGACAAGTTCCTTCACCTCATGACAAAAACCGCGACAACAGGAGCACCCATCGTGCTGGATTCAACCATAGCCTGGTTCGACTGCCAGGTAATTTCAACACACGATGTAGGAACACATATTCTCATAATTGGAAAGGTACTGAATTATGATATCATTTCAGACGAAGATCCACTCACCTACGACTACTATCGTGCCAAATACAAAATGCTTGCGCCCAAAAATGCTCCTACGTATTTGGAGAAAAATCTATCCGAAGCAGAAACTCAAAATTCAGAACAGTTAGATCAGACTCAACATAAAAATGAACCGACACCTGCTGCAAGGGAACAGACAGAAAAATCCACTGCAACGTATACATGCACAATTTGCGGGTTTCAATACAACCCGGAAGAGGGTGACCCAGCTCTGGGTATACCTCCCGGAACAGCTTTTGATGATTTACCCGATGACTATAAATGTCCTATTTGCAATGCTGGCAAAGATTATTTCAGGAAGGATTAATCTTCAGGCCTGGCCTCCTACCCTATAATCCGCGATGCGTTCCATCGCAATAAGGTTTATTTTTCGACTGCTTGCACTGACAGAGCCATGCATCTTTTTTTTCTTCCACGGTAAATGATAGTGGAGCAAACGCTGACCCCTTGTGCGATCCATCACAAAATGGCTGATTGTTACTTTTCCCACAAGCACACCAGTAATACGTGCCGGGTTCCAGGGTAACCTTTACAGGTACTTTTGCCGCAATTTTTGGTTTTTCCATATGATTTTCATTTTATTAAACTCTTCACTCTGTTCTCCCGGGGAAACTCATCCCAAACACTTTTCATTTTAGTTTTACATCGAAGCAATCAGAATACACTTTAACTGAATTTTGTGCTGATGAGTTTGATAAATTCATCTCTGGTAGCGTTTTTCTGAAAAGCTCCGGTGAAATCGGAAGTAGTGGTGATGGAATGCTGTTTCTGTATTCCGCGCATTTGCATACAAAGATGCTGAGCCTCAATAACAACAGCCACCCCTAAAGGCTTTAAGGTATCATGAATACATTCCTTAATTTGAGAAGTCAACCGTTCCTGTACCTGCAACCTTCGCGCAAAAACATCAACCACACGTGCAATCTTACTTAATCCGGTAATGGTTCCATTCGGAATATAGGCAACATGTGCTTTACCGAAAAAAGGCAAAAGGTGATGCTCACACATGGAATAAATTTCAATGTCTTTCACAATAACCATCTGCCGATAATCCTCTTTAAACATAGCTGAACGTAAAATTTCAACCGGATCGGTTTTGTATCCCTGCAATAAAAATTGCATGGCTTTAGCTACTCGCTCAGGAGTTTTGTCAAGACCTTCGCGCGATATATCTTCTCCAATAATAGCTAATATATTACGATAATTTTCCGAAAGTTCTTTCGTAATTTCTGCGTCAAAAACTTCAATCTTTTCGTAACCGTTCGAATGATTCACCTCTGATGTACACATACATTTTCTTTTCATACAAAGATTGATATTTTTTTAGAGAATATGGTAAAATAAAAAAAAAATGGAGAAAAATAGCCAGTAATAAATCACACATTTAAAAAAAATGATCATTTGCCAATAAAATATTTTAAAATCACACAATAATATGAAATTATAAAAGTTATTATCTTGACCATTTTGTATGAGAAAATTAATTGTTTTTCTTTGCCAAATTAAACCACTTTGTTAGAATGATAGTAGTTACAGGAGCCGCCGGATTCATTGGCAGCTATTTAGTCGGAAAACTAAATCAAGCCGGATATTCAGATTTAATTTTAGTTGATCGTTTTGACGACCCTTCAAAAGACCTGAATCTTTTCAATAAAAAGTACCTGAAATTCATTGATCGTACTTTATTTTTCAAATGGCTCATCAAGCATGCATCAGAAGTAGAGTTTATTTTCCACATGGGTGCTCGCACCGATACCGTTGGCCAGGAGCCTGAGCTTTACCAGCAGTTGAATCTGATCTATTCGCAAAGGCTTTGGAATATCTGTTCCGAGATTCAGGTTCCTTTGCTCTATGCGTCGTCTGCAGCCACCTATGGAAACGGCGAAGTGGGGTTCTCCGATTCACACAACAATGTTACCAATCTGCGTCCGTTAAATCTCTATGGCTGGTCAAAGCACGACTTTGATGTATGGGCACTTAAACAAGTCCGTACTCCCCCGTTTTGGACGGGACTAAAATTTTTTAATGTCTATGGTCCAAATGAGTACCATAAAAAAAGAATGGCTTCAGTCATTTTTCACGCCTATCAAACCATACAGAAAACACAAAAAATGAAGCTGTTCAAGTCTCATCACAAAGATTATAGAGATGGCGAACAAAGCCGCGATTTTATATTCGTAGATGATATTGCTGAAGTTATGATTTACTTCATGCACCATCAAAAGAATTCAGGAATTTACAATGTGGGAACAGGAAAGGCACGTTCATTCCTCGATTTAACACATGCTGTTTTTGATAGCCTTCAAATCAATCCGGAAATTTCATTTATTGATACTCCTGTGGATTTACGCGGACGTTATCAGTATTTTACCGAGGCAGAAATAGCTAAATTACGGGAAATAGGTTACACGAAACCTTTTACCGAGCTCGAAGAAGGCGTTGATTTGTATGTTAATAAATATTTAGTCTCGGAAAGCTGTTATTAACATATTTTTCTATTCTCAGAAGATCTTGTGAGAAGGATTAACAACCAATATCCTCCTGTATTTATTTCGTGTGAAAATCGATCACTTTCTGTATAGCCTTCACACAAACAGGGCAAAATTCTCTGGCATGGTTGCTTTTCATGCGGCAATCCATAAAGGGGCTATAAATACCCTTTGCCATATATCCACCTCCTTCGAAAACACCAATCGACTGATTATATTTCAACTCACGGGGAGTGGGAACAGGAATGGAATCGCCCATCATATTCTTCCATTTTGAGTTAAAATCAACCAAAGTGGTTAAGTTGGGTTCCCAGGGCTCAATTTCCAGATTATAAAAATTTTCATAGGCTACCGATGAATTATAATACTCATCTCCCAGTCCAGCAAACCCGTGTCCAAATTCATGCACAAAAACCTCACGGGTAAGTCGGTTATCGGAAGTACAAACATTTAAAAAGTTATAAAAACCTCCCCCTCCATACCTCTCGGAATTGACCAGGATGTATATATGATCGTATGGAACTGTCGCTGCAGCATCGTAAATGGAACGCATGTCGCTGGTGGTTAAATAACGGGGAACATCAAAAGTAAAAAAGGATGAATTGAACACTGTATTTTTATAAATCCCCTCGCCGGGAATGTCTGTCCCCGATTCCAGGGAAGGCGTTAACACTGCTCGCACATTAAATTTTTCTTTCTCCGAACGGAATGGCTCTTCTTCAAATAAATAACCAGCTACCCGCCGGGCATCTTCCACAAATTTTCCCATTTCCCCAGCCATATATCCTTCTGCCAAAATGACCAGATCAACTTTGTTTTCAGGCTTCCCTGATTCCAGTATCGATTCAGTCTTATAAGTCATCCCATGTTCACGAATGATAAAATAATCATCCGGATCAATTTCAGTAGAATAAATGGTTTTAAATCCACCCTCCCATTCCCGAATATCAATCTCAAGCAGAACCTTTTTTTGGGGAAATGGAAATATGGCTGCATGATAAAAAGTTCTGAATGACTCCCTGGCCTCAGGTGTGGTTTGCCACTCCTGAAAAAGAGTACTCATTCCTTTTGAATAGATAAGCCTTCCCGATTGACTGTCGGATACACGAAAACGACAATTCCCATATTGCAGGCTATCAATTAAATTAACCTGGGAACCAGCCCAGTATGGTTCCTGCTTTAATTGAGCAGGATATACTGTCACCTGGTTCGCGTTTCCACCCAACAAAAAATCAAACCGGAGTGATTTTGCACAAAAAAATTCTGAAAAAATAATCTGACCAGTCGACTGAAAGGAAGAAAAAATGAGAATTAATAAAAATATCCTGATCATTTCCGTAAGCATTTAGTATTTTTGGCTAAAATAATATAAGGAGATAGATAATGAGACCGCTTTATAAATTTTTTCTTGAAAATATCCGTGAAATAGACCAGTTCACATCAGTGGCCAAACCTGTATCGGCATTATCAGTACTGATCATCATTGTTCTTTTAGCCTGGATCGGACATTTTTTAACCCGGTATGTTATTGTACGCATTTTTTCCCGTATTGCCCGTCGCACAAAAACCACCTGGGATGACATTTTGGTTAACCGAAAGGTATTCCGAAATCTTGCTCACCTGGTTCCTGCCTTAATTATTTATTATTCAGCCGATTTTGCTTACCCTGAAATTCATCAGAATATAAATGAACTTAGTGATACAGCAATTTCCATGCTTTCAAGAGATTATTACTTTTCACTATCCGGTTTTCTAAACACCATAGCCAAAATTTATTTTATTTTTATTTTCATATTTTCCCTGAATTCTTTTCTCAACGCGACACTTGATATATACAATACCACCTCCTTTGCCAAGAACAGACCAATTAAGGGGTATATTCAGTTATTTAAAATACTAATTTTCTCCTTATCAGGAATTCTGATTGTATCCATTCTGCTGGACAGGGATCCTACGGTATTAATTGCCGGACTCGGAGCTATGGGAGCCGTTTTGCTTTTAATTTTTAAAGATTCTATTCTGGGATTTGTCGCCTCTATTCAGCTATCAGGAAATAACATGGTAAAAATGGGCGATTGGATTGAAATGCGCAGCCATGGAGCTGACGGAACAGTAATCGATATTACCCTGAATACGGTAAAAGTACAAAACTGGGATCGAACCATCTCAACCATCCCGACCTATGCCATGGTAAGCGATTCATTCATCAACTGGAAGGGCATGGAAGAATCGGGAGGAAGAAGAATTAAACGCGCAGTTAATATCGATATGAACAGCATCAAACTTTGTGATACAGCCCTCTTGAACAGATTGGAGAAATTCCTGCTGATCAGAGATTATGTAAAAGAGAAAGAAAAAGAGATCAGAGAATACAATCAAAAAAGAAATATATCAGAAGATGATATCGTGAGTGGCAGGAAACAGACAAACATTGGAATTTTCAGAAAATACCTGGAAATGTATTTACGTCAACATCCCATGATAAACAATGATATGACTTTTCTCGTTCGACATCTTCATCCAACGGAAAAAGGACTTCCCCTGGAAATTTATGTTTTTTGTAAAGACAAAGCCTGGGCCCGTTATGAATCCATTCAGGCAGATATATTTGACCATATCCTGGCCGTTATTTCTGAATTCGATCTGCGAATTTTTCAGGAACCTACCGGCTCCGATTTTTCAAGAGCATTTCTTGCCAACAAAACCCAGCCTGTAAATTAATTGGAATACTTTCACCCTGGTTAAACGATTTAAACCAGGTAAATAAACTCATTACTCAGATTTCACCCCGATACATGAATTGTACTTTTTCACGTATTGAATAAAATAGACCCGTGACAATTTTTCGCCATGAACAGAGATCGCTAATAGAGTATGCAATTATGAGCAGGTTTATCCCTATTGAGATTAGTAATTGTAATTTTTTAATACATTTGCGTTACAATTTGTAAATAAAGTAATGCTATTGAAACATGAATAATGCAGATTACCTCGAACATCCAGCCGATATTGATCAGCTGGATGAAAAAATACTCAAGCTGATCACCCGGAATGCGCGCATACCTTTTCTGGAAGTTGCACGAGAGTGTGGCGTTTCTGGCGCAGCCATTCATCAACGGGTGCAAAGACTGCTGAACATTGGGGTTATCACAGGAAGTGAATTCATTGTTGATCCTCAAAAGTTGGGATATAATACCTGCGCATATATGGGAATCTACCTTGAAAAAGCGAAATTCCACAAACAGGTAGTCGCTGCCATGAGCAAAATTCCGGAGATAGTAGAATGCCATTATACCACCGGACAATATGCAATATTTATTAAAATACAGACCAAAACCAACAAGCATCTAAAAAAACTTATCGATGAAGAACTTCAGGAAATTGAAGGAATAGCCAGAACTGAAACCTATATGTCTCTGGAAATGAATTTCAAACGTCAGGTACCAATAAAATAAAGGTAAGAAATTCATTTTAATCATGCTCGTTTCATCTGATGTAAAAACAAAAAAAATGACACTCAGAAACAATTTAGACGAAGTCGACCTGAAAATACTGGACATAATCACACAAAATGCCCGGATCCCATTTAAAGATGTTGCCCGTGAGGTGGGTATTTCAAGAGCAGCTGTTCATCAAAGAGTAAACCGTATGATTGAACTCGAGGTTATCATCGGTTCGGGATATCACATCAATCCCAATAAGGTTGATTTTAAAACCTGCAGTTATATAGGTATCTATCTGGAAAAAGGTGACCTGTTTACTGAAGTGGTTGAACAATTAAAAAGAATCCCGGAAATTGTAGAATGCCATTACACAACCGGTCAGTATGCAATTTTTGTAAAAGTATATGCCAAGGATAATGAGCATCTTAAAAACATACTGAGCAGTCAGGTACAAAAAATTCAGGGGATTGCCAGTACAGAAACATTTATCTCACTGGAACAAACTTTCAAGCGGGAAATTCCAGTGAATAGTTAGTTTCGCTGCCTGATTGCTTCATAGATCATCAGACCGGCAGCAACAGAAACATTCAGCGACTCAATTGTACCTAACAGAGGGATAGAAACTTGTTGATCAACCATTTTGAGCACCGCATCGGATATTCCCATGTTCTCAGCTCCCATTACAATGGCCAGGGGGCCTCTCATTTCTGAAGAGGTATAATTAACAGTAGCCTTTTCATTCGCAGCTACGATCCGTATACCTGATTCTTTCAAATACCGAATCGTTGAAGTCAAACTTTTTACTTTACATACAGGCAGGGAATGAATAGCACCTGCTGATGTCTTTACAACGTCAGCACCTATGTGAGCCGTTCCTTTTTCAGGTATTACTATGGCCTGAACTCCTCCACATTCAGCTGTTCGTACAATAGCTCCAAAATTCCTGACATCAGTAATCTGATCTAAAATCAAAAGAAATGGATCAACACCTTTTTCAAATAAACCTGGCACCAGTATTTCAACATTTGCATATTCCAACGCTTGCAAAACAGCCAAAACACCCTGATGATTTTTTCTGGTAATCCTGTTTATTTTTTCAACCGGAACAAACTGAAAAGAGATCTCATTCTCTCTGATCATTCGAAAAAGTTCTGTAAACAGAGCATTGTCAAGGCCTTTTTTTATCCAGACTTTTTCTATTGACCGTCCACTTCTGATAGCTTCCATCACTGCCCGGGTACCATAAATAAAATCATCTTTATTCATTACCAGTATTTTTTTGATTTCCAATTCTCCAATTCCTCATGCTCCTCTTCCCACCTCTCCATAACCAGGGATAATTCTTTTTTTAAGCCTTCGTATTGCTCAAAAAAACTGTTCTGATCCTCTCCGCTTGCTGAAACCAGAATTTCATCCATTTCAGAGATCTTGATTTCAAGCTTTCCTATAATCTCCTCTGTCCGGGAAACCTGCTTTTCCAATCGTGAAATATTCCGGTTTATTTTTTTTTGCTCTTCGTAACTGATTGCTCCGGCTTGAAGGATTGAATTTTCATGAAGGTTCCAGGCAGCTTGTTTAGCCCGGTTTGCTGTTTCCAGTTCCTTCAGGGTAACCATTTGCTTTTTCTGCAAGAATTCATAAATGCCTCCTAAATGTTGCTTTATTTTTTTATTGCGAAATTCATAAACACAACTAACCAGGCCATCCAGAAAATCCCGGTCATGTGAGACAACAATCAAAGTTCCATTAAAATCGATCAGTGCTTCCTTTAAAATCTCTTTTGATTTCATGTCGAGGTGGTTAGTAGGCTCATCAAGGACTAGTAAATTAACAGGTTCAAGCATCAGGCGAATCATTGCCAGCCTCGATTTTTCACCACCACTAAGTACTTTTACTTTTTTCCCCGTATCATCTCCTGAAAAAAGAAAAGCGCCAAGTAAATCTCTTATTTTTGTTCGCGCATCACCTGTAGCCACTTCATCAACTGTTTCCAAGACTGTCTTTTCCTCATTAAGCAACTGAGCCTGATTTTGAGCGAAATAACCAATTTTCACCTGATGCCCCTCCTTCATGATTCCCTGATATCCGATTTGTTGTAAAATGATACGAACCAAGGTAGTCTTCCCTTCTCCATTTCGCCCCACAAATGCAACCTTGTCTCCACTCTCAATCAGAAGATTGACATTATCCAGAACAAGATGATTCCCATATAATTTGCTGATATTTTTTGCATCAAGAACAACGCGCCCCGATCGTGGAGCAGAGGGAAATTTAATTTTGATAGCTGACTTGTCCTCATCCTCAACCTCAATCCGTTCCAGTTTTCCAAGCTGCTTAATGCGCGATTGTACCTGAACGGCTTTGGTAGCCTTATACCTAAACCGTTCAATAAACTTTTCTGTATCCTCAATCATTTTTTGCTGGTTCCGGTATGCTGCCAGCTGAACCTCACGTTGCTCAGCTTTCCATTTCACAAAAGAGGAATAGTTCATCTTTTGATCTGTAATTTTCCCCAATGTGATTTCCAGCGTGCGCGTGCAAACCGCATTGAGAAAAGCTTTGTCATGCGAAACCAATACCACGGCTCCTTTATAATTTTTCAAAAAGTTTTCAAGCCATTGGATGGACTCAATATCAAGATGATTGGTTGGTTCATCAAGTAAAATAACATCAGGTCTTTTTAATAGCAATTTAGCCAGTTCAATACGCATTCTCCACCCTCCGCTAAACTCAGAAGTCAGCCGCTCAAAATCACTTCTTTCAAAACCCAA
>Ga0265294_10010504_pt1 | contig 10514 bp, 10 predicted proteins | sample MunlanPumphouse3_FD_192504 | JGI IMG/M metagenome (GOLD analysis project Ga0265294, IMG submission 192504) | Groundwater microbial communities from a municipal landfill in Southern Ontario, Canada - Pumphouse #3 | ecosystem: Environmental > Aquatic > Deep subsurface > Groundwater | place...
TCACTTGTAAAGGGAACTTCTGTGGCGGATATAAAATGAATTCTATTTCGGAGGTAGAAATTATGAAGAAGATTTTGACAGTCTGCTTGGTGCTGCTTCTTGCTGCCGGCTTTGCATTCGCAAACGGAGCAGCTGAGGACAATTATCCCAGCAAGAACATCAACATGACAGTTCCTTACGGAGCTGGCGGAACAACAGACCTGACTGCAAGGGCACTTGCTAATGCAATGGGACGTGAGCTTGGAGTTACGATCAATGTGGTCAACACTCCAGGTGCCGGCGGATCTGCTGGTTCGCTTAACGTTCAGAACGCAACTGTAGACGGCTATACAATGCTCGCCAATGGAATGCTTGCATTCTGCACCATGCCTATCAACGGATACACTGACAAGACGTTCCGCGACTGGGACATCTGGATTGCAACATATGCTCCTAACGTAATCGTTGTTCCAAAGGATTCCCCGTACAACACAATCCAGGATCTGATTGAAGCTATCAGGAAGAACCCAGGCCAGATCACAGCCGGCACTGCTGGAATCGGATCAGGCGGACATTTCGGAGCAGAGGTCATCAAGGCAATTGCCGGAGCTGACTACAAGCACATCCAGTACGCAGGCGGCGGCCCGGCTTTCACAGCCACTCTTTCTGGCGAAGTCAATTTCTGCCCGCAGCTTCTTGCTGAGTACAAGGATGCAATTATCGGCGGACAGGTGAAGGCTCTGTGCACCCTCAGCGATGAGGACATCGAACTGGCTCCTGGCGTTGTGATTCCTTCAATCAAGAATGCTTATCCAGAAGCTGAAAAGTATCTGCCGATGGGCGAAGTCACCGGAATCCTCATTCCGAAGGGACTTCCTGAAGCAGACCTTCAGAAGCTTGACAAGGCTTTCGAAGTTGCAGTGAAGGACCAGGCATTCCTGGATTTCTGCGCGCTCAAGAGCTTCACAGTCAATCCTATGGGACGTGAAGAGTCTCAGAAGTTCCTGGAGTCATTCGCCTCCAAGGCTTGCTACATTCTCTACGATGCAGGCGCTGCAAAGCTCAATCCTGCTGATTTCGGCATCGAGCGCTAAGCTCTGATGGTCTTTCTGCGGGAAGTATCGGCTTCCCGCAGATTATTGTTAATAAGGTGCAGATGATGGACACTCAATCTAAGGATTTCATCTTTTCATTCGTATTGATAGCTCTGGGGATCTTCGTCCTTATCAGTGGAATCGCAATCTTCAACGATGCGGCGCTTCCGCCTTACAGCGTCACCGAATTTTCTTTATCCCCTGGCTTCATGCCTGTGGTCCTCGGGGCAGCGCTTCTTCTTTGCAGCATCCTGCTTTTCTTTCAGTCGCTGAAGGGAAAGGGAAGCTTCAAAGCTGCAGTCTGTGAGAACTCACGCCAGTTTGCAAACTGGATAAAGCCGGCTTTCAAGAGCCAGGATACAATATACATGGCAGTAGGAATACTGTTCATGTTCATATATAGCTATTTTCTAGTGGGCTGGCTTCCATACTGGGCAGCTTCACTGATTTTTCTTGTCGCCTTGATGCTTTTCCTGCGCGCTGCAAAGTGGTGGAAGGTCATCATTATCTCTCTGGCTGCGGTCGGACTGATCGTCCTTCTGTTCCAGGTCTGCTTCAATGCAGCCCTGCCATCATAAGGAAGGAGGAATATATGGCATTTCAATATCTTGGGCAGGCGATTCTCGTATCGCTTCAGCCTCTTAATCTGCTTGTTCTGGTTCTTTCAACGGCAGCTGGACTGATCATGGGTATGTTGCCCGGACTCAGCGCCACCATGGCAATTGCCCTGCTGACAGGCCTCACATATAACTTCCCGACTCAGACAGCGTTGATTTCGCTTGTTGCAGTCTATGTCGGAGCAATCTCTGGAGGCTGCCAGAGTGCTATCCTCCTCAATATTCCTGGCACTCCTGCAAGTGCAGCGACTGCACTTGACGGGTTTCCTATGGCCCAGAGGGGAGAAGGAGGATATGCAATCTTCCTTGCAACTACTGCTAGTTTTCTGGGAACCTTCATAAGTGTCATCTTCGTGCTTACCCTGACCCCGCTTCTTACCGAATTCGCATTGAAGTTCAGAAGCTGGGAGTTCTTCCTTCTGGCAATCTTCGGAGTGGTGATCTGCGGTTCGCTGACATCGCAGGGCAATGCCCTCAAAGGCTGGATCAGCGGAATTCTAGGGCTGCTTGTAGCTCAGATAGGTCTTGATTCGCTTAACACCTATCCGCGGTTCTGCTATGGCAATGTGAACCTCATGTCCACTATTCAGCTGATTCCAGTTATGATCGGTCTTTTTGGATTCCCCGAAATCGTAAGAGCATTCCGTAAGAATTCAGAGCAGAATGTAATAAAGGTGAACAAGTTCGAAATGAAGAGGGGATTCAGATCCATTGGAAAGAACTTTGTTGCAATTGTCCGTTCTGCACTCATCGGTGTCGGCGTCGGAATTATTCCAGGCGTCGGTGAGGACACCGGCGGATGGCTGAGCTACTGGGCGAGCAAGTCCACTAGCAAGCATCCGGAGACTTTCGGGAAAGGCGAAGAGCTTGGAGTCATTTCAACCGAAACTGGAAACAATGCCTGCATCGGCGGAGCAATCATTCCTGTTCTAAGCCTTGCGGTTCCGGGGTCTGCGCCGGCAGCAGTATTGCTGGCAGCATTTCTGATGCATGGCTACAGGCCAGGTCCGCTTCTAATGACAGAATCACCGTCGTTTGTATACAATGTATGCATATACCTTGCATTTGCTTCATTTGCAATGTGGTTGATTGCCATGCTCGTAAGCAAGCTGACAATCAGGATTCTCGGGGTGCAGAAGAAGATTCTCATGCCGATTATCTTCACGCTGTGCGTTGTCGGATCATACCTGATTAACTACAACCTGTTTGATATCAAGGTGATGTTCGTATTCGGACTGGTGGGAATGATTCTTTCAAATCTCAAGTTCCCAGCCGCACCGTTCCTTCTTGGAGTTATACTTGGGCCTATGGCTGATTCTAACCTAAGAAGAGGATTGAATCTGTCCAACGGTTCGCTGCTGCCTCTGGTTACACAGCCGATCTGCATATTCTTCCTTGCTTTGATTCTGATAATGATTCTTTCTCAGACAGGGCTTTTCAAGCTCTTCAGGAAAAAGAACAGAAAAGAGGCGAAATAGATGCAGAAGAGCAATGGAATGTACTATGCTCCGGTTTCAGATGCGAAAGCAGCGGTTGCCGGACCCGGAGAATTTCCATTTTCTGTAATTGGTCTGGACCATGGTCATATCTATGCCATGGCCCAAGGCCTCATAGAGGCAGGCGCAACCCCTTGCCAGGTCTTTGACCCGGATACAGAGAAAGCTGAGGCCTTCTGCAAGGCGTTCCCCGGATTCCGGATCGCCAGGTCAAGAGAAGAAGTGCTCTATGACAGGTCAATTCTGGTTGCTAGTGCAATCAGGCCTGATCTCAGGTGCGCTCTTGGCCTTGAAGTGATGACCCATGGAAAGGATTATTTTTCAGACAAGCCAGGATTCCTGAGTCTTGAAGATGCAGCAAGGGTAGAAAAAGCCTGCGATAGTACAAAACGCAAGTACATGATCTATTTCGGAGAGCGGATTCATGTAGAGGGTGCTGTAATGGCTCAGCAGCTCATCGACGGCGGAGATCTTGGAGATCTGGTCAATATCCAGATACTCGCTCCGCACCGGCTGAGCCGTGACATAAGGCCGTCATGGTTCTGGAACCCAGAGCAGAACGGCGGAATCCTTGCCGACCTCGGCAGCCATCAGATGGAGCAGATGCTTAGCTTCGCTCATGCTGATACTGGCACTATCCTGAGCAGTGCGGTTGGGAACTATGCCAACCATGACCATCCTGATTTTCAGGACTGCGGTCAGGTGTCATTCGTTTCCGACACAGGCGTGATGGGGTTCTGCAAGGTGGACTGGTTCACACCCGATGGAATGGGAGCCTGGGGCGATGGAAGGGTATTCATCACTGGTACAAAGGCTACGCTTGAGCTTCGCAAGTATCTTGATGTTGCACGAAGCAACGAAGGCGACCAGATCTATTTCACTGATTCAAGAGGAGAGCACCAGTTCTGCGCACACGGGCAGACTGGCTTTCCGTTCTTCGGGCAGTTCATCCGTGACTGCCTGGATCGGACCGATAATGCAATGACCCAGAAACATGTGATTGAATCCATGCGCCTTGCCATAGAGGCCCAGGAACGTGCAAATCGGATAGAACCGAAAAAGAAGGATTGATATGAAAAATGGAAAATATGGATTCGGAATCATTGGACTTGGCGCTATTGCCAAGTTTCATGCCGAGGCTGTTGAAAGCCTTGATGATGCTTATCTTGCTGCGGCATTCGACATGGTTCCAGGCCGTGCCCAGAGCTTCTGTTCAGACAAGACGGGCGTGAAGGCCTATGATAAGATTGATGCTTTTCTCAGCGACCCTGAGATAGACATCGTCACTGTAACGACGCCAAGCGGCGCTCACATGGATGTGGCGCTGGCTGCGATGAATGCCGGCAAGAATGTCATAGTCGAGAAGCCGATGGAAATCACGACAGAAAGGATAGACAAGCTTATTGAATGCTCCAAGAAGAACCATGTTATGCTCTCCGGAGTGTTCCAGAGTCGTTTCCATGATGCGCCGAAGCTTGTGAAGCAGGCAATTGAAGAAGGACGCTTCGGGCGTCTTACCTTGATCAATGCACAGGTCAAATGGTACAGAAGCCAGGATTATTATGACAAGGTCAGCTGGCATGGGACCTGGAAGATGGACGGCGGCGGAGCTCTGATGAATCAGAGCATCCATGCAATAGATCTTCTTCAATGGTTCGGCGGTCCTGTTGCGGAGATCGAAGGCCAGACTGCACTTCTTGGGCATCAGAGAGTTGAAGTCGAGGATACTGGAGCTGCTGTGCTCAAGTTCCGAAGCGGTGCCATCGGTGTCATCGAAGGGTCTACTGCTGTATACCCGGGCTTTCTCAAGAAGCTGGAAATCTGCGGCACCAAGGGCAGCGCAGTGATCGAGGAAGAGTCTCTCAAGTACTGGCAGTTCGAAGATGAAAAGCCCGAGGATGCCGGGATAAGGGAGAAATACCTGAACAGCACCTCATCGGGCGGCGGTGCGAATGACCCGAATGCAATAAGCTTCGTAGGTCATGCACGTTGCTTTGAGAATGTGATCAATGCCCTGAGAACGGGAACTGAACCGGAAATAACAGGTGAAGAGGCCAGAAAGGCTGTTCAGATAATCTGCTCAATTTACAAGAGCGCCCAGAGCGGACAGAAGGTTGTTCTCTGATGAAATACGGATTCTGTACGGGATTCGCCTCGGAAAAGCCCTTTGCCATCGAGCCTGATATGCTGCCAGCAATCAAGGAAGCTGGATATGACTTCGTTGAATTTCCTGTAATGTCTATTGAGGCGCTCGAAGAATATGGGTTTGGCCAACTGAAGAAACAGCTGGAAGCCTTGGATCTGGACTGCACTTCAATGTGCAACTTGTTTCCAGGATGGTTTTCCCCTTACAGAGAATCGGACAAGCCGAAGATTGAAGAATATCTAGAGCATGCCCTGACTCGTGCAAGCAGTCTAGGAACGGTGAAAGTCGTCTTTGGATCTGGGGCGTTCCGAACTCCGCCGCAAGGCATGTCACAGGACGAAGCGGTCAGGGTCCTTGCTGCATTTTGCTCTTCTACGCTGGCTCCGGTCTGTATCAGACATCAGATCAAGGTACTGATTGAGCCGCTTTGTGCTAAGGAATGCCCTGTGATCAATTCCGTTTGCGATGGAGCCGGACTTGTTCGCAAAGTGAACAGCAATGCCGTAGGATTGATGGCGGATTTTTATCACATGCAGGTAAATGGTGAGGATCCGAGGGCTCTTCTCGAGAATAAGGACATCATAGAGCATATCCATGTGTCTAACCCAGAGCGTGGTGTGCCCGCAAAAGGCTTTGACAGCTATGTGAAAACGTGCCTTGAAATGCTCAGGCAAGAAGGCTATGACGATACAATCAGCTTCGAGACGAAGAATTCTTCTGACATAGCTTCGCCACTGGCGCTGATTAGAAAAATCTTTGACTGAGAATCCTGAGAATCAGCCGTCCACTTCGCTTCGAAGCGGTATGCTCTGCATTGCACCGAAACGCGAAACAGCGATTCCAGCGGCATAGCATGCATCTCCGAGGCATGTTTCAATCTTGCGACCTTCGTTCTTGTATGTAAGGAAGTATCCGAGGAATGTGTCTCCGGCTCCGGTTGTATCAACAGCCTTGACCTTCACGCCGCTTGAAAACACGATATCTTTGTCGAAGCGGTAATATGCTCCCTTGGAGCCAACTGTCATTACGATTTCGGTCGATGGGTACTTTTCTTCGAGCTTGACAAGAATCTCATCGAAATCTGCATCAGGCTGAAGACCGGCAAGAGAGGCTCCTTCGATTTCATTGACTACAAGAAGGTTCACCTTGTCTATCGGAAGCGTTGGAATATCATCGGTAAGAGGAGATGGGTTGAACACTATGTACATGTTCTTCTCTGAGGCCTTGTCAATCAGGTATCCGATGTGAGGGATCTCGTTCTGAAGCACAAGACAGTCTCCTTCCTCGAAATGGGGAAGCACAGCATCAATCTCGGACTGCTCGATCTCTCCGTTGGAGCCGGGCAGGACAATTATAGAATTCTGCTTATGGCGATCCAGCTGTATTACAGTCTGTCCATTCGGATGGTCGGTATGACAGAGGTATTCAGTATGAACCCCAGCTTCTTCCATCGTCTTGATGATCCAAGCGGCATCGTCGCCAGTCTTGCCTGCAAACCAGACATCGCTGCCTGCTCTTGCCAGTGCAACGGACTGATTTGCGCCTTTGCCGCCTGCGCTGAGGGACATCCTGGTGCTTTTGAGCGTTTCTCCTGGGAGAATGATGTGATCAACCGAAAAAACCCTGTCAATATTGACTGAACCGTATACGAGAACTTTCATATTTTCATAATAAGCGAAACGGGATGATGAATCAATCCAGTATCGTTACTGTTCCATCTTCCTTGATTTCCAGCCTGTCTCCTGTATGCACTGCATCCAGGAATTCCTTCCCAAGCTGGTCAATGGCGATTACGTCAGAGCCTTCCCATACCTGTGCAAGAACAATCCCGCTGGCAGCAAGGCTGTCGATGTGCTCAGAGAAAAGGAATGCAGACGGATTGATCTTCATCGAGCAGATCGTCTGGATGACAAGCCCGCCGGTGGTCGATCCGATGGTGATAGGAAGGCACAATGCCTTTCCTGTTATCATTTTCTTGTAGATATCGCTGTTGTTCTGATCACTAACCACCACTTGCTTGGCGTTCTTCAGAGCCGATGACTGGAACGTGGCCAGCGTGTTTACGCCTTGGTGTGATACTACAGCTTCTCCAGTCCAGTTTCCCCCTGCGAGGACTCTTCCCTTGAATGTCTTCATGCCTTGCCTCCTGTGATGATTTCAAGAATCTCCTGATCCTTATAGTATCTGGCGATCGAGTAGGTCCGTAGCTTGTTGCTGCTCGTGATGATGGCCTTGCCCTTTGTAAGCGGGTTGTTTGTGTACATAAGAGGACAGATTGAACTGAGGCGTGCGCCGGTTGCAAGCAGCCGCTGGTAGTCTGATCCCTTTCTGAATTCATCGGCAATATCGGGCGGGCATGTGAGCACTGTCTGGCATGTGACTTTGGAACGGCCGTTATTCTTCAGTCCAGCTTCAATCCTGTCTGTCCAATCCAGAAGCTGCTTCGCTGTCAGATGCGGGCATCCGATGAAGCAAAGCTGCGCCTTCGAGTCCGGCTTCTTCCACATCAGTGGATACGAATCCTGCACGCGCTTCAGTTCTGCATCGTCTATCACGTACTCCTGGGCATCTTCTCTGATCAGTGCTTCCTTGGATTCGATAGCCTCTGGAGTCAATCCATCTATATGATACAGGCCCACAGCTCCGTTAGAGGCTGTCGCTGCACCGAAATCCTTCAGGTAGCCAATGGCATCGATATCTGTGCTGTCATGGCCAAGGTACTGGTCGAGTCCATAGACATAAGGGACGTCCTCCATGACTTTCATTCCAATCGCCGACCCAAGCACCTGAGCTTCTGGCTTGGAAGATGTCTTGACTATGACTTTCCATTTTGCCTTGCGTCCTTCGTCGGTGAGCAGTCCGAAATACGGAACATATCCGGCGATGCATCCGAACAGGTCAAGCATTCCGCTGTTGCGGTTGCATCTGGCTCCAAGAACGCTGTTTGCGAATACCACGGCGCTGCTTTCCGCCCATGAAAGGATGTCGCCCTTGTTCGGTACGTTGCCTATAAGATAGCATGCGCAGGTGAATGCATTTGAATTGCGGAGCCCAAGAGCTGCAAGCTGCTTCTCATAGCGCTCCTGCTGCGAATAGAGGAACTTGTTGAACACCAGCTTCTCAAGCGGATTGCACTTGACGTTCGCATAGTCCAGCGGACGCGGATCCACTGTGAAATCTCCCTGCACCTTCACGCCGGCCTCGATGAGCTGATCCATCGTCCTGAACAGCGGCTTGAGAAGGCCGATTCCGAAGCTTGTCACCAGGTGCCCGCTTCTGGACGTCACCTTGACCATCTTCGTTGCCCCGAAAATATCCCCGAATCTGACCAGCGTCTCCATGACACGGGCCATCATTTCTCCTTGATCGCCATTGAGCATCCCCAGCTGCTTAGGGGTGAGCTTCATCTTGCTTTCATACATAGGCTCCTCCTGTTCCCATATTACCACGGAAATTGGGAAGTGCAATAAGCTTTTCTGGCCAAACCCTGATTCTTCGCCCGAAATTGTCAGTCAGATGGAAGAGAATCTGGAAGATCAGGGTCGAACTTTGCATCAGGATCGCTTCCGAGCTGAAACACATACTGTCGTACCCTTGCTGCCCATTCATCGGGGTCTGCATTGCAAGAGAATGTCTCAGGAGCGATTGGGTTTCCAACAGTGAATACAAGCTCAGATCCCTTGCACTTGAACATTTCATCGACAAGAAACAAAGTTTCGATTTGAAGCTTGATGTGCAAGGCCCGCCTGAAGCTGTACCAGCGGTACATCCGTTCGCTGAGCCTGCCGCTGATATGAATTGGAAGAACAGTGCGGCCGTACCGCTGCGAAAGCTTGATGAAAGTGCTCTTCCACTTGAGGTCGTAGATCAGGCGTCTGTGCTTTAGCCTCCTGGAGCAGAAGCCTGCTGGAAACAGAATTACAGGATCGCCTTTCTTCACTGATTCGAGGGTAGTTATGAGCCTGCTGCCATTGTACACGGAAATCTTCCTCATAGGATGTACAGCGGCAAGAAGCTTCTGGATCATGATCTTCACATCAGGCATCAGTGGAAGAACCTTGTCAACAAGCGCAATGCCCTCCGGTCCTCCGATGGGATGGTTTGCAACGATGAACAAGTCTCCGTTGCCTTTCTGGGCCTCAATCTTATCAAAGCCATTGAATCTTATCTTAAGATCGAAGAATGCAACTGCCTTGTCCAGGAAAACCTGAGTATCATCATTATGTGTTTCTGACAGGAAGGCATTCAGTTCATCAATATGAAGGATCTTATTAATCTTTCTATATACAAATCTGGGAATGTGACGTGCTATCTTCGGATTCCAGCTTTCTGCAATGTCACGCAGCACAAGCTTCTTGAAGCCTGTGCTAGTTTCTTCATCGTTTTTCAAATCAGCCATTCCTAATCGTTAAGAATATTAACATGATACCAGCAAATACAGATAAAAACAATAAAAACCCGTCAGAGAACTGACGGGCAAATTTAGATTCTAAAACAGCGAGGGAATGTCGATTGATGCTCCGAGCTTGGCCTTTATGGCATTCCTGCCATGGGTAAGATCGAATGCTCCGGTCAGAGAAGCGGATACCTTGAATCCTGGCTTCCAGTTCCATTGACCGCCGGCGGTGACAAGAACCGTGTGTGTCAGATTGCCTCGAAGAGCATAGCAGTAATCACGGTAACCGGGAATGTCATCATTTCCATATGCACTGTCGATTCCGTAGTCGCCTCTGATCAAGTACTCTCCAGTAAGATCTGCCTTCCAGTTCTTCTCAGAGTATTCGATTTCCACGCGATGGAGCATCGAGTTCGGCCCGTATGGAAAGCCTATGAAGAACGCATTGGATTCAGTGACATACCCGTTTGTGAATAATCTCATGGGAACTGTGAACTTGCCCATGTCCTCGCTGCGGTTGTACAGGTACGGAGTAGCGAAGTAGAATTCATATGCCACGTTGAGACCGTCATTGAATTCGAACGAATCCTCTTTTAGAACATAGTCCTGATAGCTGAATTCCCTGGATTCGATTGAGTTTCCATCAAGAATGTGCCATTGGAAGCCTGTCCTTGTACAGAGGCCTCCAGTCGGAATCGGGAAATTCAGCTGGATCTGGGCTTGCCCAGTAGAGCTGCGGCATAAGAAGGATATCGGCATTGTAACGGAAGTTCTTTGAAACTGAAT
>Ga0265294_10010505_pt1 | contig 10514 bp, 8 predicted proteins | sample MunlanPumphouse3_FD_192504 | JGI IMG/M metagenome (GOLD analysis project Ga0265294, IMG submission 192504) | Groundwater microbial communities from a municipal landfill in Southern Ontario, Canada - Pumphouse #3 | ecosystem: Environmental > Aquatic > Deep subsurface > Groundwater | place...
AGGTCAGTACATACAGGCCCTGATAAGGGTGTGGGCCTCAATAGATCAGGCCTGTTCGTCACCTGAGGAGACCATTGCCACAGGGCGGCCGTCGTCATCTCTAAGCAGGGAGTTGTGCCAGAGCACAGATACCTCATGACCATCTTTTCTGACAAGGAACCCCCTCTCCTCTGCAGGAGGCTCAGCACTGCCTGACATCAGTTCACTGAAATTACGCCTCAGGTGGTCACTCATATTATCAGGCACAAGGGTTGAGAACCAGTCCATGCCTGTAAGCTCATCCTCAGAGTAGCCCAGGAGCTGGCAGCCTCTCCTGTTGATCCTGCTTATAGTGCCATCACTCTCTATGACAGCGATCATCACACCTGCCACATCCAGATAACTCTGTGCCTGGTCACGCTGCTTCTTAAGAAGGGCACCGGCCCTGATCTGCTCAGTCACATCATCAGCTATACACAGGACATACTTCGGCTTCTCAGCTCCTGCAGGTATCAGCACAGTCCTTGTGCGAAAGACCTGCTTACCCTCTCCTGAGATTGTAATCCTGGCATCACTGCTGCTGACAGGAAGATCTGCGAGCCTCCCTGGGTTGCCAAAGAGCCTCTCTGCGGCACTCCCGCAGTCATCCCCAAATGCTTCCTCAGCTGCATGGTTGAAGAAGATGAAGTCCCCCTCTGAGAAGGCCCAGACCATCACCATGGCAGGAATATTCTGGACAATGGACTGTAAAAATGACTTCCACTGCGAGACCCTCTTTGCGGCCTTCTTGCGTTCAGAGATGTCACGGCAGACCACACGATATCCGGAGTAATCCCCGATCTCATCATAACATGGTGTGCCGCTCGACTCAATGTAGACCTTGTGCCCGTCCCTGTGGAGCATCGCAAACTCAAGAAGACCTGGTCTATCAGGACAGGGCTCTCCTCCTGGCCGGATAAAGGATGTCAGTCCCTCTGCCTCATCAGGACTCATAAATGAGGTGAGGGCCTTTCCAACCATCTCATCAGGTGAATACCCAAGTATGGCGGTGGTTCTGGGACTCACATATGTAAATATGCAGTCCTCATCAAGATTCCAGATGGCATCCTTGATCTCCTCAACAAGGCTGCGGTAGGTATTCTCACTCTCACGAAGGGCCTCCTCAGCCCTCTTCTCCTCTGTTATGTCCTCAAGCATCATCGTGACGCCGGGGGTGCCGTCATTAAAGACAGTAGGGATGATCTTAACCCTGAATACCTTCTCACCATCTACCTTCAGGAACCTGAGCTCCTCGACACTCTCAGTGCCCTCCATTGCCCCTCTGATACGTGACATGATCATGGGATGGTCAAATGCACAGAATGCAGAATCACGGAGCCGCTTTCCGCCAATCTCATCACTGGTGGTGCCCGCAAATTTACAGGCCGTATCATTTGCCTGCAGAACGATGAGATTCCGATCAAGCACAATGACCATCTCAGAGGAGAGATTGAGCATCGTTGATATCGGCACTCTCTGGGAGATGAAAAAGACCTTGGCCTTGCCATAGGTCTTCATATCAACCTGCCCTGAGATCAGGAGCATGTCAAGGTAGCGGGAGACAGTATTCCTGTTTATCCCGATGGCACCAGCAATATCAGAGACAGACATTCCGCGCGGACTTGCCTTGAGAATATCAAGTATTTTAAGGAGTTCATCGGGAAATTCCTTCATATAACTAAAATTCCACACCTCTCTACTTATCGCTTTCCATGTTGCATAGATCAATGATGCCTGCAACGCATGAGTCAATGCCATGCGTTGGGGGATACATTTATATACTTCCGGGGAGAATATAGTAATTACCAGTTCAGTAACTGTTCTGGGCACAACAGAAAGGAAAGAGTGCGTCCTTTCTGCTATACGTCAAGGGGAAACACACCTTAAATCAGGAAAAAAGATAATCCAGTGGTTACACCTCTCAAACATACTACTACCATTATCTGGATATCTTTTTTCCAATCGCCTCAACACACACAACACACTACCATAATAAACAACACCCACCATCATTATTTTTAACAGATAAAGCAAGAAGTCCCCCTGCGAAAGCGGGGAGATGAAAGCGTCAGCAAAAACGATATATATCATAGTTGATAATTGTCATTTATAACTATGGACTACAATCTTGATAAAGGAGCTCATTCTGTGTATGCTCTCCAATATCATTTTATTCAATGTGTAAAATATCGGCGAGAAGTGTTCAATAATGAATACATTTGCGATTATCTGAAAATGAAGATATATGAAATATCACAGACATTTGACGTGACTGTCTTAAACATTGAATGTGATATTGACCACTTTCATATGATATTCAAATCCAGACCAACACTCGATATTCCTAAGTATATCAATGCTATAAAGACAATAACTTCAAGAGAAATCAAGAGAAACTTCCCTGAAGTTAAAAAAATGCTCTGGAAAGAAATGTTTTGGTCAAGGTCATATTTTCCCGCAACAACCGGACAGGTCACATTAGATGTGCTAAAAAAATATGTTGACAGTCAGAGGCTTAAACGTGCGTCTCACTCAAAAAATAAAGATTAATCCTACACCTGAGCAAATAGAAGTGTTTTGGCACTTATCAGAGCGATGCAGGCTGTTATACAATTTTGCACTCGCTGAACGGAAAAGAGAGTGGGAAGTGAATAAAGTCTCTGTAAAATATCTTAAACAACAAAATGACCTCCCGGAATTAAAGAAAAAGTATCCGGAATACAAATGGGTGTACTCTAAAGTGCTGCAAATGACTCTGAAGACACTTGATGCAGATTTCAAATCCTTTTATTCATTATGGAAAAATGCGGATGAATCTGCAAGACCACCAAAATTCAAAGGTAAAAATCATTTTTGTACTTTAAAGTACAATCAAAGCGGCTATAAAATAAATGGAAATACTGTAATTTTATCGCATTCATACAATGATAATCTATTAGAGTTCACAATTCCGGACAAATTCAGGTTTGAAAAAGTATATCAGATTGATGTTTATCTCAGAGATGGTGATTTTTATCTGTCTGTAATTTATGATGTTCCTGCAAAGGAATATGTAGATAATGAACTGTATCAGGCATGGGATTTGGGAATTATAAAACAGACGGGAGTCAATACTCAGGGAAAATTCATTGAAATAACCAATATCCGTCCTGATAAATACTGGAAAAAACCGATTGCAGAATTACAGTCAGGAAGAGATCACTGCAAAAGAATAAGCAGGAAGTGGAATAAACTCAATGACTTAAAGAAGAAGTGTGAGAGAAAAAGAAGTAATCAGATGAGAGATTTTCAGCATAAATGCAGCAGAAAAATCATAGACAATACTAAAGCAAATACAATTATCATTGGTGACTTAGATGTAAAGAAAATGGCTCAGAGTAAAAATGCACATAATTCCTTAAATGCTTCTACACAGGGCACTGGTTATCTTGGAAGATTTGCTGGATTTCTAACCTATAAAGCAGAATTGTCAGGTAAGAAAGTTATAGAAATCAGCGAATACAGAACTTCCAAAGCGTGTTGTGTCTGTGGTAAATTACATGATATGCCTCTTTGGAAGCGTAATATGGAATGTGATTGTGGAAACAATATTGACAGGGACAGAAATAGTGCTGTCAACATAATGGTTCGTTTCCTATCACAGAATGCCATGTGGACTGGCTATCAGCAATTTGCTGATAATCTGCGAAAAACAGGTGTGGATATTCCATTACACTCGCAGGAAGCGCCATGCGAAAGTGTGGCGTAGTTCACCGAGATCCCACCAGGGAGGTGGGATGTTATCATCCAAAGTCTGAATTACTTCTCATAAAAAGTATGATCTATGCATGATCATAGAGACCCGGCAGCGCTCTGGAGGACACAGATGGCGGCGCACCATGCCTCTGTCAGAAACGATTCAGGCAGGCGCCTCTGGGATACACGTGAGGCAGCCCTGAGTTTCTGGAATATGTCTCAGGAGAATAATGCCGAGCGTATCAGGAAAACAATCGCAGGCCTCCCTCTTACCCCTGACTCCCAGGTACTTGATATCGGAGCCGGCCCTGGCACACTTGCAGTTCCAATCGCTGGCAGAGTCAGGCATGTGACTGCTGTCGAGCCCTCAGCAGGTATGTATGAGGTACTCACAGAGAAGGCAGCAGAGGCAGGTGCAGAGAACCTTGACTCTGTCAGAAAGAGCTGGGAGGAGGTTGAGGTTGAAAAAGACCTGAGTGGCCCATATGACCTTGTCTTTGCCTCATTCTCACTGGTGGTTCCTGATATAGAGGAGGCAGTGAGAAAGATGAATGAGGCCTCCTCAAAGTATGTCTGTATCTACTGGTTTGCAGGCAAGACCTCCTGGGAGTACCACATGAGAAGGCTCTGGCCTGCCCTGCATGGCAGGGAGTTTGTCCCAGAGCCAGGGAGTGATATAATCTTCCAGTTGCTCTATAATGCCGGCATATTCCCTGATATCAGGAACTTCACATACAGGCACATCAACCGTTTCTCATCCCTTGATGAGGCAGTCAGGCACTTCTCACCTCAGTATGAGATCACCAGTGACAGACAGAGAGAGATCCTCAGGGAATACCTCAGTAAACAGATCCAGAAGGACGGTGAAGGTCTCATAATCACAGGCTGGTCTGCCAGAATGAAGATCTCATGGGACGTTACTGAGCAGAACCAGGAATGAGTGGTGATCCATCCCCTCAGGATAAGCACCCTTTCAGAAATCAAAATTTAAATGCTGTTCTCTCTCCGGACAATCCTGATCCGAGGGGCTGGCGGGGGGCCGCAGGTCCCCCACGCCCTCCGGGCGTGAGGTCCGGTTAAATCTTCGATTTAACGCGGTCCCCCCATGCCTTATTATGAGACTGGATTTTCTGTATCATAATCCGTAAAATCAGATATGTGTAGCCAGGGGGTTTCACCCCATGCCCTCTGGGCATGAGGTCCGGTTAAATCTTCGATTTAACGCGGCACCCCCGCCAGCCCCCACTCAGGATAGTCCCCCCGGCAGGAATAGAAACACTGTCTCATTTTTTCACATATCAGAAAAAAGGGCTGGAACACAGAGACAGGTTTTCAGCACCCGGAAACAGCTCTTATTCCAGACAATCCTGATTCAGAGGATAGTCCCCTCATTGAGTGTCAGTATACTGAATCTGGAATGTGTTCTTTGCTATTTGATAAGTTCAATAAAAAAAGAAGATCTCAGAGCATCTCTGCACTGATGATTTTAACCTCTTTTCTTGGCCTGTCGCTCCTGTCGGTCTTGGCATTGCCGATAAGATCAACCACCTTCATGCCATCCGCAACGCGGCCAAAGACCGGGTGTTTGGAGGGTGTTGAGGTGTTGTCCCAGTCAAGGTAGGTGTTGTCCACCAGATTGATAAAGAACTGGCTGCCGCCTGTGTTGGGCCTGCCGGTGTTTGCCATTGCAAGGCTGCCTCTCAGATTGGAGTGACCCTTTACAAACTCGTCCTTGATTGTATAACCAGGACCACCAGTGCCGTCGCCTTTAGGGCATCCGATCTGTACCATGAAGTCCTTTATCACACGGTGGACAACAATACCATCATAAAACTTCTCTGAGATGAGCTTCTCAATGTTCCCGACTGTTACGGGCATGTCACCAAAGAGCTCAACTGTTATATCCCCTTCAGTGGTGTGAAGGACTGCCTTCTTGTTTTCTGCCATATTATATCTCCTGAATGTGGTTGGGGGGACTCACTGATAAATGATCTGTGGGCACCCCCTCTGATAGACTTCCAGACAGGAGGATCTTCCTCAACTCCTCCCTGACCTATCTGTGCAATTCAATCTCCTCCTTAAGCCTTATCTCGACACGCAGAAGTTCGGCTGTGCGGTGCCTGAGAATATTCTCAAGATTCTCTATGCGGATCTCAAGCTCCTCCCCAGCATGCTTATTCTCAGTGATGTCATAACCTGTTGCCTGGTACTCAATCAGATGGCCCTGGGGTGTGAAGATACCCTGTGATCTCCACCTCTGCCAGGAGATCCTGCCACCAGGCTCTATAACCCTGAACTCCACAGAATGCACAGGATCAGAGGCAGTTATTGAGGACTGTGCCTCAGATAATGCCTCTCTGTCCCTGTCAAGCACAAACAGAATCCCCTTGTGTCCGATAACCTCCTCGCGTGGCCTCTCCACAAACCTGCAGAAAGCATTATTGACAAATGAGTATGTACCATCAGGAAGGAAACGGCAGATATACCAGGTCTGGCTCTCGACAATCTCCCTGTATCGTGATTCAGGGCACTCAGGCGAAGAGACTGCTGATATATATCTGGTCATATCTGAGAAGATCACAGATATACCATCTCTCCTGTTATCAAGTACCACAGGCAGGAACCTGACAATCAGATGGCGTTTCTTTCCAGAGATCTCTTCGGAGATCTTCATGCTGGATATCTCACCATCCAGGGCCCTCATGCAGAGTTCAGGAAAGTCATCCCTGCCAAAGAACTCCCATGGAAGCTGTCCAAGTTTTTTTCCAATAAATGCATTCTTATCAGAACAGAAAAGTTTCAGGCAGAGCTTATCAACATCCTTCACCTGCAGCCTGCTGTTGAAAATTATGTATGGATCCGGGACAAAATTGACTATGGCAGACTCAGGCAGGCGTTTTGCCCGGAAGAATACCTTTGCGGTTCCAAACTGTTTCACACTCACATCTCCCCTGAAATGGAGCATCTCAAGATACTTTGAGACCGTGTTCCTGTGTAGATGAAGTTCCTGTACCATATCCCTGATACACATCCCGTTGGGTTTTCTCTCTAAAATATTCGGGATTTTTGATATATCTTCAAATTCTGATCCCATAGAGAGATACCTGTCACAATCTCATGAAAATAATTACTATTCAGGGATAATGCCCGGCACAGTCTCCCGGCATTGTCTACATTTATATGTTTAATGCGTCTTTTTTAATATAATAGCAATGGTGATTATCAGATTTCTTAATATATCAGATTTGATCTATAACACCGGCACTACAGAACAGGACATGATAATATGGCAGATAAGACATCAGAGATATCTATTGAGGAACTGCAGAGGGAAAACACTGCACTGAAGGCACAGCTGGAACTCTTCACAGATGAGATGGGCAGACTCACCAGGGCCGCAGTCGAGGGAAGGCTTGACGAGCGCCTTGAAGAGAGCCGTTTCACAGGCCGTACAGCAGTACTGGCCGGGGACATCAATGGGATGGTGGATGCCCTTATTGATCCTGTTGTCGAGAGCAACCGCGTACTCACACAGGTTGCCAACGGAGAGATCGTCGAGCCCATCACACAGCAGTACAATGGCAGACATGAGGTAATGAAGCAGAATGTCAACAATATCATCCTCACTCTTCAGGATTTTGAGAGGGAATTCAAACAGATTACGCAGTACGCGAAGGAAGGCCAGCTCGATAAGCGCGGAGACACTTCCAGGTTCAAAGGCACCTATGCCAGGCTCATTGAGGAGGCAAATGATATCTTTGATGCCCTTATTGATCCTGTTGTCGAGAGCAACCGCATACTCACACAGGTGGCCCATGGAAAGACAGACGAGCTTGTCACAAAGCAGTACAATGGCAGACATGAGGTGATGAAGCAGAATGTCAACAATATTGCCATTATACTCCAGGACTTTGAGAAGGAGCTTGATGTCCTGATACAGGCCGCTAAGGACGGGGATCTCAGTAAACGCGCCAATGGAAAGCACTTTGAGGGTGCCTACGCTGAGATCATCGGAGGTGTGAATGCCATCATGGATGCCACTGAGACACCAGTCCAGGAGACTATCAGGATAGCAGAGGCCTATGAGACCTGCAAATTTGATGCACGTATTGACGAGAACTTTGCTGCGAAAGGTGACTACCTGAAACTCAAGAACAGCCTCAACAATATAGGCGGCACAATTGGCAGGGTTGTCGGTGTCATCCAGGAGATCGCCAGTGAGTTCGAGGAGGGCCACTTTGATGCCCGTGTAGATGAGAAATACCAGGTCAGGGGTGATGTCATTGCCATCAAGGAGGCCCTCAACAATGTAGGTGAGGCAGTATCAGATATTATCAGAGATGCACAGGAGACTGCCAAAAAGGTTGACATGAGCTCAGAGGAGGTCAGCAAGGGCGCTGACGAGGCAGCAAAGGCCGCAGAGGGCGTTGCCAATACCAGTCAGAACACAGCCAATCTATCAACACAGCTCCTTGACAGGATGGAGAACATCAACCACCAGATTGCAGACCTCTCAGCATCCAATGAGGAAATTGCCAGCACCTCAGAGGCGGTGCTCGAGGCTGCGACAGATGTGGTAAAGATAGGCAAAGATGCAAAGGCCGCAGGCGACGACGCAAATACAAAGATGGCCAGTGTCGAGAAGATCGCAAAGGAGAGTGTGGATGAGATCAAGGATCTCACAGTACAGATAAGGGAGGTCAACAATGTCGTAAAGCTCATCAACGGCATCGCAGGCCAGATCAATCTCCTGGCACTCAATGCCGCCATCGAGGCTGCAAGAGCAGGTGAGCATGGCAGGGGCTTTGCAGTGGTCGCTGGTGAGGTCAAGAACCTGGCAGCAGAGGCCAGGGCGGCAACAGATAATATCGAGACGGTGGTCCTGAGTGTCCAGCAGAACAGTGAGAAGACCGCAGGTGCGATCCAGTCAGCAAGCGATGAGATTGTGGAGGGCGTATCAAGTGTAAACACCACCCTTGCACACCTCAACAAGATCATCGAAGGTGCAGGACAGGTCAGAGAAGATATTGGTGAGATTGCAAAGGCTATCGAGGATCAGGCAAATATCGCCAATAACATCGTCACACACACAGAGCAGGGCACACAGATGACAAAGGAAGTTCAGGGCCATGCACAGGAGCTCGCGGCCCTTGCAGAGGAGTCGAGTGCATCTATTGAGGAGATTGGCAGTGCCACCCATGAGGTGAATGTACTTGCTGATGACCTGAAAAAGAACCTGGACAGATACAGGATATAAACTGCCGGGAGGTTTAAGAAATGGCAATAATAGATGTGGTGGAGTTTGAACTCGGGGGCTCGAGATATGCCCTTGATATCAACCTCGCAAGGGAGATAGTCGAGATGATGCCCATCACCCCGGTGCCAAGGGCTCCCACGTATATTGCAGGCATTATCAATCTCAGGGGTGAGATCACAAATATCCTCAATCTCAACAATCTCATGGATCTGCCAATGCAGGATATAGTTGAGGATCAGAAGATCATCGTGCTTGTGGCAGAGGCCTGTGGAGGCTCAAATCTCGGGATGATAGTCGATGATGTCCACAGTGTCCTCCAGGTGCCTGAGGAGAATATAGAGAAGATGGATGCCTCCATCTCAAGTGAAGCCTATGTGAAGGGCATCATCAAACGTGCAAAGGACAAGGAGAATGAGAAGGAGGTACTCGTCATCTGGATTGATATCGCAAAGATCCTGGAGGATATACTCGAAGAGACAGCCTGAAGAGGTGAACTATCCTCCTTTACTTTATTTTTCAATATTTTTTTATAAATCTCAGGGGGTCTGCACAAACCCCTGTCATTCAGATTCCCGGGATAGTGACTGCCACCTTCTGACAGAAGAACTCAGAAAAGTCAGAAATCATCCTGAATAAAAAAAAAGATTATTTTCTTTTCCTCATCATCAGGAGCGCCGGAATGGAGAGGACTGGCGCGAAGATAAGAGGAGTTTGCTGTGTGGGTGAGGCAGCAGTGGTCTCTGTGGCAGTCACCTTCAGAGGTGTTGCCTCTGCCTGGATACCAGAGGTGGGGGCCGGCCCTGCATCAGTACCGACGCCAACCCCGTGACTGCTGCTCTCAGCAGTTATAGCAAAGTATGAGAAGCCAGGGGTGTTGGCACTGAACCAGACCATGTCTCCGGCCTCCCTGAGCATCTCTGTGGGGAGCGCTGTCCATGTCTCTGTATTGTCATCATAGCGCATCAGCACCACATCAGAGGCAGATAGACCATGCTCATCAAGCCATGAGGCAGGAATGGAGAACTCAACCACTGCCTTTTCCAGATCATCATCTGAGGCCTGGTAGAGCCTGACCTCGATATACTGGTATATCTCACCCTCAGGTGAACCAATATCTGAGGGCAGGGAGCCCTTCCTCTCGGCAGTCAGCATGATCTTCGCGATATACTCCTTTGCAGTGATATCAACACCTGATATGGCTGAATTACTGAGAGATAATGAGACATTCTCACCTGGACCTAAATGAGAGGCAGCCTCGGCAGAGACCTGTGACCTGCCACCTGATGAGGAGTGACGCGAGTATGCGGTTGTCGGTTCAGGGGTCGGCTCTGGCTCATCAGGGGCGCTGATCACAAGCATGGCAAACGCGGCCGAGAACTTCTCGCCACTGTCCCTGAATTCTGCCTGGTTATCCTCAGACTTCAGGGCTGAGGTGACATAGCAGTCAGCAACACCGATCTGGGTCTCGCCTGCAAATGTCCAGGGATTCTCCCACTGCTCGCCG
>Ga0265294_10010507_pt1 | contig 10513 bp, 10 predicted proteins | sample MunlanPumphouse3_FD_192504 | JGI IMG/M metagenome (GOLD analysis project Ga0265294, IMG submission 192504) | Groundwater microbial communities from a municipal landfill in Southern Ontario, Canada - Pumphouse #3 | ecosystem: Environmental > Aquatic > Deep subsurface > Groundwater | place...
TTTAACCCCTTCAATTTTAACGGAAAGTTGTTTTCCGTTTGTGAAAACGTATAAGTCTGAAGTGAAATTTCGCAATATTTCAAGTTCTTCTGCCATGAATTCGCCTTCACCTAAAATGGCAATTGTCTGTTTGCGATATAGGAAGCCATCACAAATGGCACAGTAAGAGATACCCTTGCCAATGAAATCCGCAAATCCAGGAATCCTTAGATTTGGTCGATTTGACCCAGTAGCGAGCAAAACCGTCTTGGCTTCATATTCATTTTGGTTCGTCTTTACTTTAAACAGTTCCAATTTATCAATATTCAATACTTCCTCCGTGCGGATTTCGATGCCTAAACGTCTGGCTTGGCTCAAACCGTTATCCACAATTTGCCTTCCCGGAAGTGGGCTTGGGAAACCATAATAGTTTTCGATATGATCGGTTTTATCGAGGGCTCCGAAATCTTTCATCAAAACCAACACTTCTAATTTAAACCGTTTTAAATAGATGGCTGACGAGATACCGGCGGGACCTCCGCCCACGACAATGACATCGTACATAAGTTATAAACCTAAATTTCGTAACAAGTCTTCTTTGCGCATTAAACCGACAACTTTTTTAGCAATAACACCATCTTTAAACAAAATAATGGTCGGAATAGTCGAAACGTTATACCGTCTTGCAATCACTTCCGAATTGTCAACATTCAGTTTTCCCACCTTGACTTTGCCCTCTAGTTCAGTAGCGATTTCCAAAATAGTGGGACCTAGCATCATGCAAGGCCGGCACCACGGTGCCCAAAAGTCAACGATGACCGGTAAAGTAGAATCCAATACTTCGGTTTTGAAGTTGCTATCAGTAATTTCTAATGCCATAATTCTAACCCCCTTAAAAAATATTTTTTTATAAATACATTATAACCATTATAGTCAGTAATTTCTAATCATATGCTCATTAATGCTCTTCGTTGTTTTGATTAAACAAAGATATTTGTTGGTAGCCTTGAGTCTTCTCGGTAAGAATCTTACGATAGTTCACAAAAATACAGTCTGCAAGGTCAGAAAGCGAAATATTAGATGTGTCGATTGTTAAATCAAGGCCTTCGATTCTTTCAACATCGAATTCAATCCGATCAGCTACAATTCGTCGTTTTATATCTTCCGGAAGATCTTTGCGACTTTCCATCCTTTGAATTCGAGTTTCCTCTTTGGTTTTAAGAAAAATGGCAACGATTTTGCACATTTTAAGGGCTAGAAATGATTTTAATCCTTGTGGTTCTAAAATTATCAGCTTATCATCACGCAATTCGTTAAGCGGAGTTCCGTAACAATACCCATTATAAACGGCGGTTTCCGCAAAATAATTATGTTTTAACAGATTCATAAATTGAGCGTCCGTGACAAAATGATAATCGAAACCATCAATTTCATTAATCCTTTTAGCGCGTGTCGTGCACGTCACAACGCGTGAAATAGGATATCGATTTATCATTATTTTCGCTGATTCAGTTTTTCCCGAGGCACTGGGACCAACAAGTATTAACATCCGTATCACCCTTTCATCTTTCATTGATAATTATATCACACGGATTTGAATGCGAACATAAAAAACCAAAAAACAGCGTAGCATTATTTTTCGTTTCCAAATCAATGGGAATTATCATTGCATTCCCCTCATTAAACTCATATAATAGAGCCATCAAAGGAGGAAAGCATATGCGAACGATATTTATTGATAAAAGCGATTCAGGAAAAACATTTGAACAATACATTGCCAAACGCTTTTCAATGATAGCTAAACCGCTTTATTATCAGTATTTACGCAAAAAATGCTTTAAAATCAACGGCGTTCATACCCTAACAGGGAAAGAAATTCTCTCTGAAAACGATCTCATCACCTTTTATGTCGATGATAAGTATTTTGATCAAACAGCGGAAAAAACGATTTCTATTCCCATTTTGTATGAAGATGACAAACTCCTGGTTGTTGACAAACCCGAAGGTTTGCTATCACATCCCGATGGTTCTTTAAAAGAAGATGATCTTTTAACCGCTCTATCTAAGCAAAAAAAAGTTTCCTTAGGCACTTTTGCTTTAGTCAATCGCTTGGATTTTAACACTTCTGGACTCCTTCTTGTTGGCAAGAATAGTAACTCGACCATGGAGTTAAACGATGCTGCCCTAAAGAATAGTATTCGTAAATATTATCGATGTTTGGCAGTTGGTTATTTTGATGTGCCTTCAGCTTTATTGCATGCCTATTTATTAAAAGACGAAGTCAGTTCTTTAGTCCGTGTTAGTTCGATTAATTTGCCTCGGGCACAGGAAATCATAACCCGCTATACTGTATTAGCGGAAGGTAACGGACTGTCGCTGCTTGAAGTGGAATTGATTACCGGAAGAACCCATCAAATTCGAGCTCATTTGGCGTTTGTCGACCATCCAGTATTAGGAGACCCGTTATACGGCAATGAAGCCATAAACAAACGCTATGGTGTTCTCAAGCAAGTTTTGCGATCATATAAACTTGCTTTCATGATTACCGATTCATTAAGTCCTTTGGCATATCTAAATGGGAAAATCGTTGAAAAGGATGATCCAACTTGGATACAATATTTGAAAAAATAAAAATGACGCCATCACCAATGTGATAACGTCTTTTTTTATCCAATTCGCTTTCCTTTACAAAATATATGCTTGATGTCGATGTCATTATCAAAAATGATAATATCTGCTGCTTTTCCGCATTCCAATGATCCAATCATCTTATCATATCCCAGCAATTTGGCTGGTGTTAAAGTTAACATTTTCACAGCTTCAGTGATAGGAATGCCGATGTTGATCGCATTGCGAAGCAAGATATCGCCAGAAGCAATACTTCCAGCCAGTTTTTTTGAACCTGCCAAATACACAGCTTCGCCAACATCGACTTGAAATCCCGAGGCATTGCCTAAATGAAACGTTCCTTTCGGCATCCCCGCAGGACTCAAACAATCAGATACTAAAATCATTTTCTCGCTGGTCTTGTTTTTATATGCAAGCATAATCATTTCCGCGGGTACATGCTGCAAGTCACCAATGATTTCTACAAATAAGTCATTTTCGATTAAAGCAGTTTCAACAATTCCTGCCGCTTTTTTTCCTTCAAACTCTTCCGCATTCGAGGTGGCATTATATAAATGGGTCACACTGTTAAAACCGTGCTTCATAGCATCGGTGATTTGCCGCCCAAAAGCATTAGAGTGACCAATAGAAGCATTAATGCCGTGATTACTTAAATAATCGCCCATTATTAAAGCTCCCGGTAATTCACAAGCAATAGTCCAGCGTTTAATAAAGGGGAAAGCAGCGATTAAAGTTTGATATTCATTGGGGTCGGGATTTTTTAACAAATGCTCATCATGCGCTCCTTTTTTCGTTTCTGAAAGGTATGGCCCTTCCATATGAGCGCCAAGCAGACGAACGCGAATCAGCGAAGATTCGCTAGCTTTTTGATACGCAGAAAGAAACGCGTTTTGATCAAACAGCGATGCCGATACCGCTGTTGGAACAAGCGATGTCGAACCGTGCGATAAATGATATTCTGTGATTGTCTTGAAAGCTTCAGGTGTGGCTTCCATAAAATCGTGACCACCACCGCCGTGCAGATGAATATCCACGAATCCTGGAGCTACATAATATCCAGCAGCATCAATTACCTCATCGGCAATCGCCGCATTTGTACCCAAAGACAGGATATGACCATCTTCGATTAACAGGCTTGCACTTACGATTTCCGAAGGTAAAATCACTGATCCGTTTTTGATAAGCGTCCGCATAATAGCCTCCCCTAAAAATGGAATCGTTTTTTAATTTCATCTTTAATCGATTTAGGAAAGAAGAAAACTATAATTAACAGAATGAAAATGGCTAAACCGAAAGCGGCAAGCGATGGCCAAACCACAGTAACAATGTTGAATAGACACAGAATAATCGGAACTAATGAAAAAACCATAATTGTTAATAAGTAAAAAATATAGTCGCGGAAGTTAATTCGGCGAATCCAAATAATTGCCGAAATCGCGACATTGCAAGATAAAAGCGCTAAAGGTGTAACATAGTTTATTGCCCAACCTCTTGCTTCCGGCTCTGTAAACTGTTGATCAATCATATTAAGAATCAAGATCAAAGCTGTAGTTAAAAGTGCCAACTTAAAGGCGATATTTTGCCGAGATAAGACCCCATATCGAACAATCATAAATACATATAATATTGACCCGATGGGAATCAAACTCCATAATTTTCCTTCCCATGCTGTCAAATTAATTGCCAAAAGGACCGCTATCGCCACAATCGTGATAAACAAGATAATCTTTTTAGTTAATGGTAAAACTTCTCGACGCAGGGGAATAAACTTCGGATATAATTCAATCCAGGTTTCATCGTTATCGCCTTGAAGCACTTGATGACAAAGGGGACAGTATTTTTGATTGGTTTGCACGTCAACGTGGCATTTATCACAGTATTTCATCGATATTCCTCCACATAATTGCTTTCCAAAGTCATATGAATGCCTTTACTTGTAAAATGACGGAAAAATTCCCGCTCAATAGTTGTCTCGACAATTGAGCGAGTAAATGTCATGGAAAATTGATCTTTATAGGTGACAACTCCAAAATTTACCGTATTAAAACGACCGGAATAAACACCGACAGAAATTTTATCTATATGTGGTTGCATTGATTCCGGAAAATCAATTTTGCCTAAATTAGAAAAACTTAAAGTATTTAATAATAATCCCATCATGTTATAACCGATTTTCAACACAAATTTTTTGAGAAAATATGGTGTTGCTCGTAAAAAAATATTTTTTTCAAACGATACATTTTCACTCATTTTCCGGATTAATTCTGACTTTTGTAAGCCGTAGGCGAATTGCTTTTTAGTTTCCGCAAGAATTTCATCAAAAGAAATATCGGAGCGGTTCATTACCATTCCCGACTTAACAAAGTTCGTAAAATTGCGAAGCGATTTTGATGGAAATTGTTTTCGCAAGTTGACCGGGACAAAGATTTTAACTGGTTTTTTATTTTCCTTTAGGTGCTCACGATATTGAATATGCGTTATATAGATTGTATAAAGCATTAACGCTGTCAAATATTCAGTGACGCTCGCCTCATTAGCCCGTGCCAAATCCATCATATCTTTTGTGGCAATCGTTGCGGAAATAAGACCAATATTCCCATCTGAAATCGGCGTTCCTTTAATCAAGAACGCTCTCTTTTCAGGTACATGTTTATGATTATGCGGATCATAATATGTTAAATTGCTATCTTCATACTCCTCAACCGTCGGTAAACTATCACGGGTAAGAATTAAATTATCGGGAGTAATCTTAAGTCCTTTTAATAATAAATACTCATAAACAAGCGATTTAATAAGCGCAAAAGCACCACTTCCATCGGCTAAAGAATGGAACATTTCTAAAACAATAGACTTTTTCCAATAATATATTTGGAAAAGATAACCATTGTGTTCTTTCGGACTTAAACTGCCACAAACGCGTTGCGGTAACGGTAAAACAATAAACGGACGTTCGTTGTAGTCCAAATAATTCCAAAATAATCCGCTTTTTAAGCGAACTTTAAACATCGGGTAACGTTCTAAAACGAGGTTGACTGCCTGTTGTAATAAAGCCATATCAATTGTATCTACTAAATCAACCCGAACCCGGAATGTATTCGTTTCTTTTTTTGTCGATATTGCTGGGAATATTTTCGCAGCATTATCGAGCCGATACCAATCATTGGCAATACGGATATGTTCCAATGTAATTTTGCCTCTCATATTCTTTTATATCATATAATTATATCACAGAAGAAATATTTAACAACCCGCCTCATCTTGATTATAGCGCAAAAAAAAGCGACACTTTTGTGTCACCTATGAATGAATTGGATTATCGGCACTAGAACAGACAATATTTTTTCCTTGTTTTTTCGCTCGATAGAGGTTTTCGTCTGCAAGTCTGATTAATGTTTCACAACAGTCCAAATTGGATAATTCTTCGCAAGCAACGCCGATGCTTATGGACAAATATTTAGATGCTGATTCGAAATTATCATAATAGACCAACCCCAGTTCGCGAACAGATGACTTGATTTTCTCGGCCAAATCAACTGCCATCAGGTTGTCCGCATCAGGCATCAAGACAACGAATTCCTCGCCTCCGTAACGGGCAAAAGTATCTGTTTCCTCAGTGATGACAGAACTGATTGTCTGCGCAATTTTGGTCAAGATTTTGTCGCCTTGTAGGTGGCCATAATTATCATTATATAATTTGAAATTATCAATATCAATCATTAATAAAGCTACATGTCTTTTAGTAGAATATGGCGTTTTGAACAATTCCGACAACGCCTCGTCAAAACTACGACGATTATAGATTTGCGTTAAATCATCATAATAACTTAATCGGAGAATCTCTTTGCGTGATTCTTCCAATTTCATGCTAGTAAGATTTCGCAAATACTCAAAAGTGGCAGCCATGAAAGCAAAAACTGCATAAAACAAAACGACATGCCATTTCGTGAAAAATTCATGGAATTGAATGCTTAAGACATTACAAAGGGGCGAAAGATATAAAACTATCATTAAAATTAATATGCTCAGTAAAATAATAATAGCCTTTTTTAGACTCAAAACCATCGTAATCACGTTGGGAATGATGATCAACCACATAATGGTGTATGCGTTTCCAATCCCAAAAGAGAGTAAATATGAAATCATCAAAATACTGCCGATATTGATCAAAACGGACGGAATCATCGTATTTTTTTTATAGCGAAACCCAATGGCACAAAACATACTATATAAACCAAAACAAAACATCACAATTGCATAAAAATAATCCTGAGTAATAAGATTAATGATACCGATTAAAAAAGACACAATCAAAAAAACATCGCATAGTACTCGCTTTTGAAACCGCTGGCGATTCTCTTCTTTACAATATAAATTATCCATAAAATGAATGGCTTTAGTGAGGATTCGATCGCTCATGATTCTCGCTCTCTTAATGAAAAAAAATAGAAATGGATTGTTGACAATCCATTGTTTATTTTACAGTTCATCATAAAAATTGTCAAGAAATCCTTATATGCACACACATTCTGACGTTTTTTTTAACAAAATACGCCATATTATGTCAAATGTGACACTCAGACATTCAAAAATATCATATAATATTCTTATGCGTAATATCGAGGTGATTTTATGGATTTAGTCGAACGTTTTATTGAATATGTCAAATATGATACCCAATCAAAACCAGAGTCAACCACTTATCCATCGACGGATAAGCAATGGATCTTAGCTCGCAAGTTGCTTAAGGATCTTAATGACATGGGCGTAAAGTCAACGATTGACGAATACGGATATGTCATTGGCACTATTTTGGGAAACACATTAAAAAAAATACCCAAAATTGCATTTATTGCCCATTATGATACTTCTCCGGATGCCAGCGGAGAGAACATCAATCCCCGGATTATTCGTGATTATGACGGTCAAAAAATTATCCTAAACCCGGAAAAAAGTCTGACTATCGACCCTTTGGTTTTTAAGTCATTATCGCGTAACATTGGTCACGATTTAATTGTTACTGATGGATCGACGCTTTTGGGAGCTGATGACAAAGCTGGTGTTGCGGAAATCATGACAATTGTCGAATATATAACCCAAAATCCAGCCTATCCGCATGGAGATATCGTCATCGTTTTTACCCCTGATGAAGAAGTTGGAGATGGAACAAAATACCTTGATATAGCCAAAATCAATGCCGATTTTGGCTATACTCTCGATGGGTCCTGTGCTGGGGAAATCGCATTTGAGAACTTTAATGCCGCAAGCGTTAAGGTGATAATCAAAGGCCAAACCGTCCATCCAGGTTCAGCCAAAGGAACGATGATTAACTCTATTTCTGTTGCCTATGAATTTGATCAGCTTTTACCAAAACTAATGCGACCCGAGGCAACCGAAAAATACGAAGGGTTCAACCATTTGCACAGAATTGAAGGCGCTTGCGAAAAAACAATGATGGCATATTTAATCCGTAATCATGATAAAATAATTTTTGAACGACAAAAACAAGATTTTCAGAATGCTTGTGATTTCATTAACAAAAAGTACGGATACACCGCTTGCGAAATAACTATTGAGGATTCCTATTACAATATGCGAGATAAATTAATTAAATCCATGTATATTGTCGACATTGCCAAAGCTGCTATTATCGAATCGGGTCTTGACCCGATTATTGAGCCGATTCGGGGTGGAACAGACGGGGCCAGATTAACGTATTTAGGCCTTCCTTGCCCGAATTTAGGGACGGGTGGATACAATTACCACGGTCCATTTGAATATGCGGATATTTATGAGATGATGCAATGTGTGGAAATTGTTAAGAAAATTATCAGTAAGGTCGCCAAATTATAAAACGATGGCCATCGTTCCAACCGAATGATGGCCATTTTTCTGTTTTTATTTGTGATAAGTGATATTAGATAAAATCGTAAAACTGCGGTATAACTGTTCGAATAATATTAGACGCATCAATTGATGAGGAAAAGTCATTTTTGAAAATGAAATCGCTTTTTTTGTGATGGCTTTTACTCGTGGTGATAAACCCAGCGATCCCCCGATCACAAACACCAGTTTCGAATTTTGGTATGTGGAAATCTTGTCAATAAATACCGCCAGTTCTTCGCTTGAAAACGTCTCACCCGTTATTTCCAAAGTGATAACATAAGCATCTTTAGGGATTTTAGCTAATATTTTAGCCCCTTCGATTTCTAATACTTGTTCACATAAAGATGGATTATTATTATCTATAATCCGCTCATCATCAACCTCAATGATATCGATTTTGGAAAATCGTGACAATCGTTTATGATACTCAGCAACTCCTTGGGACAGATATTGTTCTTTGATTTTACCGACACAAACAATCGTAATATTGATCATTGGGATACCCGCTTCGCTCGAGGGTGCGAACGATCATAGACGGCTTTTAATCGTTCTTTAGAAACCTTGGTATATATTTGGGTTGTTGCTAAACTGACGTGTCCCAACATTTCTTGCACAGTCCGTAAATCAACCCCATGATCAAGCAAATGCGTTGCGAACGAATGCCGAAACGTATGCGGGGATATTTGTAATGATGATGCTTGGCGAGTCAACTCCCGATCCAAAATATCGCGAACTCCTCGATCAGATAAAGAATTACCTTTAAAATTTACAAACAACATGTGGTCATCAGGCCTTCTAGTCCGAGCTCGAAAAACCGGCCGAACAATCACAAGATAATCCTTTATACGTTCAATAAGCAAATCATGCATCGGTACATACCGATCTTTGGATCCTTTACCATGAATCAAAATCGTTTTCGCAATGAAATCAATATCCGTCAACTTAACCGTGACCAATTCCCCGACACGAAGTCCCGATCCGTACAACAATTCGAAAATCGCTAAATTACGTTTGCCAGATAACGATGTCGTATCAATCTGATTTAGAAACTCGGTGATTTCACCTTCGTATATAAATTTAGGAAGTTTTCGCTCATCTTTAGGTAACGTTGCTCCCGCGAACGGATTACTGGAAAGAATTTGTTCTTTTCCAAAATATTCGTACATCGATTTGACGCTGCTAATTTTTCGGCGAATCGATTTGGGAGTATATTGGTTATGTAAGAAAGCAATATAAAACCGCGCAATCCGATCTGAAGCATGAAAAAAATCACCAAGTTTTTCCGTGGTTAAAAACGCTTCAAGGGTTTTGATGTCGTCTACATACGCGATTACTGTATTAGCCGAATACTGTTTTTGATTTTCGAGATAGTCTCGATACTGAAGAATCATTTCTTCGTTAGTCAAAAAGATGCGCCTCCGTCATGTTTTTGATGGTTTCAATGCTTCTTTTTGCATATAAGATTTTTCGATCACGTTTATGATGCTTGCCTATCAACTCAGGAAACAATCCGTGATTAATATTCATGGGTTGAAAGAAACTAGGAACGGCATTTGCAAGATAATATGCATGAGCTCCAAGCGCAGTTTCGCGGGGAAAGATGAGCTTGGGTTCGTTTTGCAATCGCTTGACCATATTTAGTGCCGCTACCATTCCTGAACCGACACTTTCGACATAACCCTCAACACCTGAAAGTTGCCCAGCGATAAATATTCGCGGTTCGGCTTTCATCTGATAACACGCGTTAATTATCTTTGGAGCATTGATAAAAGTATTCTTATGCATTACTCCATATCGCACAATCTTAGCATTTGCTAAGCCGGGAATCATCTTGATAATTCGTTGTTGTTCCGGAAACGTCAGATGCGTCTGAAACCCAACAATATTATAAAGACAACCAGAAATATCATCTCTTCGTAACTGAACAACGGCATAGGGTCGATTACCATTTGGCATTTCTAATCCTACTGGCTTCATTGGACCATAAAGGAGTGTTTCTTTTCCTCTTTTTGCCATCTCTTCA
>Ga0265294_10010509_pt1 | contig 10512 bp, 10 predicted proteins | sample MunlanPumphouse3_FD_192504 | JGI IMG/M metagenome (GOLD analysis project Ga0265294, IMG submission 192504) | Groundwater microbial communities from a municipal landfill in Southern Ontario, Canada - Pumphouse #3 | ecosystem: Environmental > Aquatic > Deep subsurface > Groundwater | place...
CATAACGCGTTTAGCAGACCCATTGGCCCCCATCTTTGCGTACGGCTTATATAAGTAATCATTTAGGTTTTCATACTCATCTTGTGTAATCCAACCTCGCTCAATATAACAAAGACCAAGATAAATGATTCTATCATGGCCTAAACCTATAAGCATTTCAGTTTTGACATCTTTACGATCCATATACTTTGTTATATATGCCCAAAAACCGGACGATGCTATAACTGAGCATACGATTGTAATAATCATTTGAATCCATGGTTCCATTCACAATTACCTCCTTAATGAGACCTATTAGATATAACCAGCTTCTTATTGACCACGGTAACAATTTTGTCAAATAGGTCTTCATAAAGCTGTATTAGGCTATTTCTTTGTTGTCTGGATAAAAGTTTATAGAAGCTTCCCATCCACCCTCGAAACATGTTTTCGACATTCTCATAACAAATATCGCCAGCCTTAACTTTAACGGCAAGTTTCTTAAGCTTTCTACGCATCGCAGTAACACGAATTGGATTAATTCTCTTAATTACTTTTCCGTCTTCGGTAAGTGTATATTTTACTTGAAGGTATTTGTAAGTGCTGCTTATTTTGACTATATGGGTCTTTTTCTCATTGATATGTATACCTAATTCGTCCGCTATTACTCGAATATTACCCAACAAGTCTTGTAGTTCTTTTTTGTTTGGATTCATGATGTACCAATCATCCATGTAACGTCCGTAAAACTTTTGACTTCTTACGTATTTTACATAGTTGTCTATTCGATACGGATAATATATACCGATAATTTGACTTAATTGGTCTCCAATATTAACAGACTTATCCATCCATTTCTCACCGGTTAAAAGCTCTTTTGGAATTAGTCTATATTCCAGTTTATTGAACGTATCGGTCATACAATTTTCATACTCTTCATCAGACATGTAGGAAGCATCGATCCTAAAATCGTAAAATATAAGAGTAAGAAGCCAATCAATAAATTCGTCATCGTCAAATAACTTAAGTAGCTCTTTCTTGGCAATCTCATGAATTATGTTATCGTAGAACTTGCTGAAATCACCGAACAAAATATAACCTTCATTACCATACGCTCTGTAATACTTGTGTAGATGTACTTCGAAACGTTTTCTTGAATGGGATATGCCTCGTCCTTTAATCGAAGCTCCGTTATCGTATATGATGTGTTTTCTTACCTCTGGTAATAATACTTCATCGCATAGTACATGACGAATTATACGATCTTTGGTTTGAAGACTTGTAATAGGCCTAACTCGGCCTCTTTCAGAGAGCGAAAATTCATCAGTCTTACCATTTCGCAGGTTTCGATTGATAATATCTTCTTGTATGGAAAATATGTATCTCAAGAAATTCATCATGAACTTTTGAGTTGTTTCTTTCCATTTGCTTCCCTTTACAGAGGCTTTGTAGGCCTTATACAAGTTATTGGCGTCACAGACGATTTCCTCATAAGTCATAGATTATTCACCGTTATAGCAATACTTACCGTAGTAAATTGCATCTGGCTTTATTTTTTATCCTTGAGGGAGGGGATAACCTCTCCTTCTCTGTTGGTTAGGCAGAGAATCCGGACGAACTCCATTAGAGTTCGAAGCGTTGTTGTAGTTCGTATTGCCATTGTTGTTCACATTAGCGAAATTAGCCGCAGACAGCGCAGATTAGATGTTACCCTGTAGAAACGACTTAATTTTGTTATCTCGTTGACGCCACTTCTTTATCAATCCGATTTCTCGGTCGATAGCTTGAATATGTTTTCCATAGATGTTGATATCAACTTCGAAGATTTCTACGACCTGTTGTAACTCGGAAATGAGCTGTTCGCAGTTTGCTATGGCGATGTTCTGGTAACCTCTTCTCTGTTCGTATTCGGCGAGGGATGTCGGATAAATAGAGTTAGCAGCCCTTACATTATGAATTAACAATGAGGAAGTTGAATCAATACGATTCTTAAAACTCTGTATCAAGTAAATGTATTTAGCCGGGTTTTCTATATCATCTTTTCCAAACGCATACCGTCGACGAGCAACAGAATTTACGTCTTTTACTCCAAATCCTCTTTGCATAAGCTCGATAAGAAGACCCCTCAATTCAACAGAGTAAGTGATTGCCTCGAATTTGGATTCTTTTCGATCACTTACCAGAACGCTCATTAATAAGCCTTACCGGTAATTATCTCGAATTCTTCTTCGGTAATCCAATTCATCAGCACCGCATTTCGTACGCGAATCTCATTCCATGCTCCAAGAGTATACCAGAGCTTTACTTTTTGGTAATTATCACTATAATTCATGGTGATCCTCCTCTCTTAAAGTACCACACCGGCCATCATGGCTACGTATTCAATATCGGCCTGCATTTTAATACGTGCAAGTTCTTCTGTAGAAATATCACGCAAAACAAACCAATAATCACCGGTTATCTGTACGAGTTCCATGTAATTATGGACTTCATCCTTAGAGCCATCGTTAATCGTAACCGGGGAACAATTTCCTCTAAATACCTCCGGATCGAGGCTTTCTTTGGAAATGAAATTGTTACCATTCAACTTCAGGTTGTCGATAGTCGTACCATCAGCTAAAGTAATTTTATAGATTTTTTCTTCCATTTTTAAAAATCTCCTCTCAAAATAATAGAGAGGGGGCACAAGGCCCCCGGATTAACTAACCAACAGGGAATACCGGACGAACCCCATTAGAGCCCGCAGCGTAGCTGGCGTAGGTCGCACGGCCATAGTCGTCCACACAAGCGAAATGCGCCGCAGAAACAACGTCTCTTAACCATTGATTATATGAACGGTTTACAATAAACCTTGGACAAACCTGGAACAAAGCCAATTGTTGTTTGTTGATTGTGTAAATATATGGTATTATGGTTCCGTTTCCAGATGGAGTATGAATATAACTTCCGTACATCATTATTTCATTAGGAAGTTCTACATCTGAATCAAACCAGGCTCCCGCAGAAGGATATCCGTCCGTAACAGCATTAACAAGCAGTTCTCTATGACTAAGTATATTAGCACTTCCAAAAGCGGCATCAATAGTTGTTTTAGCAGTTTCCAAGTTAGTCGTGTACATTAACGAGCCAACATATCCTCCAGTTGTAACGTTCGTAGCATTCATTTGCGCATTGTATAATGCGACATCTGGCATAATAACGAGATGATGATTGGTAAACGCGGTATCGCCACAATTATACCAATAGTCAATATCGACGATGCGCCAAGTAACACCTCCAATTACCCAATAATCTCCTAAAAAGAGATCTTTGAAGGTTCCATTTTGGATTTCTGTTTTTTGTCCAGCCGTAAGAGAGGTTCCGAGATTTTTACCTCTAAAAATCATACGACGGTTTTCTACAGGGACAAAAGCATCAAGCATAGCAAAAAGCGCATCAGAAGCTAAGATAGTTTCGGTTCCGTTATCACCGTCAAGTAGAAAAATATTATTGCTTACGAGAGTTTGAACCTTTTCGTAATCTATAATTTTCATGTATGTTCCTCCTTAATTATTTAGTTGCAAATATAACGCGAGCGTTAATGGAATCACCATTACTATCCAGAATTAGATCACTGGTATGATCATAAAGTTTATAATACACCGTAAACTCATTCGATAAATCGCCAGAAAATTGCTCAAGGATTTGAGTGCGCTCTTGAAGCTCCAACAGCTGAGTTGTTAGATATTCAATATTGACTTTAAATGCGTCATGATCATATTCAGTAAAATTTCTAGCAATGACCGTCCCAGCCAACCATTCTTTCGCGACTCCTTGAAATCCACGAATGACAGTTAACGCGCCATTGTCATTCGCAGTCACTTTGATAGTCTCTGCGTTCGTGCCAGTGCCTATTGTCATCAGATTAGGTAAAATCGCGGGCACGCGAGCAGGATCAAGCACGTAAATAAGAGTATCTGTCGTGCCGATATTATTTGTTAAAGTGGTTTCAGGGCTGTTTACAAGGCCTTTATACATAGAACTTGGTAGTGCCACATATCATCCCTCCTTAATTTCTTTTTTGCAAATTATGGTATACTAATAGAAAAAAGGGGTTGTTTAAAATGAAAAAATTCATTTCGGGTCTTATCATCGGCTTGGTCTTAGCTACGGCAACGAGTGTAACGGCAGCCAGCGGCATCCTGGCCCAGTTTGCGGACTTTAACCTGGTTGTTAACGGACAAGCTAAAGTCCTTCAGACTAAGCCTCTGATCTACAACGGCACATCCTATCTGCCTGTGCGCGAGATTGCAAACCTGGTTGGGTATGACGTCACGTACAAGGCAGATAGCCGGACCATTGAATTAAACACGGCCACAGGAACATCAACGATTCAAACGCCAGCACAGAATATAAAAGACCCGAGTAATCCTTTAGTAGTCCAACAAAATGGCAATTGGTATGCTAAAGGGCGCTGGATTGTAGAAGCAGTTGAAGCTAAAAACCCTGGACTAGTATTCAGTTTAGACCCAAAAGGTGCATTCAAGACGACCAATGGTAAAATCATTCAATTACAGGTTGTTACGATTAATGGCTCCGGTTATTACAGTTTAACTGAAATACTGGACGCTGGTTTGCTTACTGAATCGGACCTAAATCAGTAATCTCCGCCCCCTCGTGAATTTGTAAATATCTGCATGAATATGTTTGCTAATACTCTGGTCATCTGATCGGGGATTATTTCGACTTCATGCCAGGTGTTTCTTTGGATTTTTCCCTCGGAGTCAACTGAGAGATATGGAATTATGTTTATATCCTGTCCAGGTTGAGTAGTTGGTAGAATGTTTCCGTCTACTTTGATGGTTATTGAGTTGGCTCGAGTTCCTTCGTAGATACCAAACTCGAGGTCATGCGTGTGATTGGGTAAGGTTATAGAATGTTGATGATTTGGGATATTGACACTATGTATATGAGATGGAAGATTTACGCTATGCGTGTGAGAAGGAATGGGTACGCTGTGTTGATGATCTGGAATGTTTACCTCATGACCATGATTATATAAATCATGAGAATGTACACCCCCGTGACCCCACGTAACTGTACCTCCTCCTTGAACCATTAAAACAGTTCCAGAAGGAATGGTGTGCAAATGACTACCTGAAGATACTGTATAATCCTGAGAAATACCAGGTTTCATTACTTGCACATCCGAAGTCGATTGAGTTCCGCCTCCGGAGCTACTTGATTGGGTACTTGCGCCTCCAGAGCTACTTGTCTGCGTTCCTTCTCCACCCGCACTACTTGATTGGGTACTTGCGCCTCCATCGTTTGTAGACTGTGTCGTAGCTCCTCCACCCTCGATGGCCTTAGAATATGCCCGGAAATTATCAAGTTGATAATTGAGGATACATTTATTAATGCGAACCATAGTGTCGGGAATATAAATTTTCATCGTAGCAGGATTATTCTCGTCTGCATTATCTGCAAAAGGCACAATCATTTGATTTGTAGCGCCTTGAGCATAGACCTCATTTATACGAGTACGATCTTGCAATGAGGAGATACTGCTTGCAATGTCACGGGTCTTCTTCGCAATCTCTACATCGATATCTCCAGGAGCACCAGTGATGTCACTCTTTGAAACGGTCACGATCGGAAGATTCTCAATAATATCGTCTTCCTTATCAACGACACGGACTATGTCCCCTGGAAAATATCGTTCGTATTTTGAAGGGCTCTTCTTATATAAATCAATGGCTCTTGTGCTATACGATTTGAAGGGGTTTTTAAGCTCGTCGAGGATCGACTGTCCATACGCCTTTAACGTTTCGGCGCTCTCAAATCGACGATCTACTAAAATACTCGATTTGATTCCGTACGTAGACGTGTTGGCCTCTAAATATGGTATTCCGCCATTGACGGAGCAGATATTAAGTTGATTATCACCTTCCCCATAACCAAGACAATAAAGTCTAGTTACGATTGTTGAAGGATCAACCTCTTTTTTTATCTCTACCATATTCTTCTTGTAAATGATATCTGCCACGAATTGAGTTGGAAGACGTTTCAGATCGAGTCGCCATGTAGTCCCAGTCGTGTCAAATTCCCACCGATAATCCTCATTGAATGGTTGTGGCACACTGAATAAAGCGGATAACAAATTCTCGTTTTCCCATTTATATTCAAATCGACGATCGAAATCGCAATTTCGCAACTGCCACCTTGTTGTTAATTGGTGATCAATGATATATCTAAGAACGGAGACCGTCCCAACACCAATATTACCAATTTGATGATATTGAAATAGCACATCGTCCATCAATGTAGCTAAGACATGTTCGCATTGATAAACGATATTTCCTTGCGAGTTTCGCGTGAGCGTTGATGGCATAATACGGAAAAGTTCTATCCGCTCGCCACCATCGAAAATTTCAACGTAATTGAATGGCTGACAGTAGATATTCTTTTGGTCTGTCGCTGGAAGAGTAAATTGGGCAGTCCATAACTCATTAAGTTTAAGACTGTAACCGATGTTATAAGCATTTTCGAGATATGCGAGCTTTTGCATATTGCTGTCATAAACTCGAATGGTGTTATCAACAGCGCCCATTACAACCACCTATCCTTCCATATAATATCGACTAGAACATCTCTACTGCCGGAACCATCGCTGTACACGATTTTGTTTTCTCCACTGAGGAGTTTGAAGAAATCGCTATCCATACTGAAATAACGCATTCCATTTTGACTGTTTACCGTGACGGTCATCTCATCAGTATTGATAATTAATTCGTCCCCCGGAGCCAAAGCTAACCATGTGTTAGTCTGATCGTCCCGTAGATTAATGATTACCTCTCCCTGAATAAGTTGATCGGCAAAGGTGGTCATTTTCATTTCGGCTAAACCGACACCGCCATCCTTAATAACCAATGCATTAGCAGTTCCACGCATAATAAGAGAGGCAGCGCCATCGCATCTATGAATTTTTGTTGCCTCAGCCGACCCCCTAATAGCCATAACCGCTCTTGTGGCGGGAGTATTAATATCTTGATGTGGGACGGCCGTTGCTGTCAACTTTAACATGGCAATCCCACTACTCCCACTACTTGATTGAGCGGTTCTATTAAACCCTGATCTGTTAAAGGGTTGTCTATTCATAGCAACCCCCTCCTTATTCTTGACTTACTTGCAGATTACCCACTTCGATGGTAAATCGATTTCCACTGAGAACGTTCTCGACCCTACTGAAAGCGCCATGACAGAGTTGATTTCCGGCAGTTGCGGCCGTACGTACACACCAATAAGCAACATTACCCCAATCGGTGGTCGCAATGTCAAATTCAATTTTTCCATTATTTGAGATGACGGCTTTACCACCAACCTGAGCAGGTGCCCCAAAAGTGACTTGTTTGCGGCTATAGCCGCCTCCAGATATTTCCGTTCCAGTGTCTGAATCGGTCGGATCGTTGATATATAATGCCACATAAACTGCTGTAGGTTGTGCTACGACTTGATTTCTGAAAAAGTAATTAAGGATGGCTTCCTCTAAATAGTTACTTGCCTGCGACATTTATATTGCCACCTTTCTACGTAATGATATTCCACTAACGATGGTTGCGCCTGTATTTTTGATTGTGATGATGCAACCTGTTTCAGCTGTTCCATTGGTAGTGAGACTAATCTCTTTGTTGTTCGTTGTGATGTGCTGAGTATTTACCTCTTGATATGCTAAAGACTCAGCAAATGGTTGACATTCAAAAGTCACCGTAAACGCCTCATAAGGTAGACATTCAAGAAGTTGGTCCGCATCCACAGGCTCATAGACACTAGCTTGATATACCTTGTCGGGCTCGTCATCAAAGATTAATACGCCCTTTCCACTAAGCCATCGAGCAATGTCTCGAACCGTGTCCCGAAGTTCCTCAAATGTTACACTCTCCGCCACGTTTATTTTTACAGGAAGGTTACGTTTTTCGTACGTATTCAAACCGTAATCTATCGTCCCGTGACGACCGGGAATAGTAAACTCGTTTTTCCGCAGACTAGGGAGAACGCTACGATTTACACTTTTTACTCCTATTTTGAAGATTGAGGAGTGAATATTCCGGAAAGTTATTCCAATCATATACTAGCTAACCCCCTTCCACGAGAAACGCTTTGATTAAGCTTAAATATTTCTTGTGATACTTGTTTTGCGATTTTTGTTATATCGCTATCGCTACGAACATTAAACTCGGCTCCTTTAAACATTCCTTCGAAAGAAAGAACACTTTGATTTTCTGCCTTTGTTTTGTTAGAAAGAGCGTCAATTAAGGAGCCTAAGGTAGACGAGTCTGATTTTATCTCATTCGACATCGAAGAGACACGTCCGTTCGTGCCAGTCACGTTTAGACCATCGCTAAACATGTTATATAAACTCTTCTTACCAGCCTGAACGTCCGTAAGATCTAAGACAGGACGAATAGTTGGTGCCAAATCTAAATCACCACTTACTGTATCAGCGATATTAGAGATAGCGTTTTTTAACGAATTGATTGCCATGTTACCCATATCTTTTGCGGACGAGACAACGCCAGAAATATTCTGTAATCCAATAGCAAAACCTTCCGCAGAATATGCACCAAGCTCCATAAAGGCTTTAGATGGTGATTTAATATCCAAGCGTTTCTTAGCCGCATCTAATGAAGACTTTGCTAAATTAGCAGCCCACGAAGCGGCTTCGTTTATCTTACTTCTGATACCATCGATAAAACCATCAATCAAATTTCTACCCACAGAGGTAAAATCTGATAATTTACCTCTAATTCCGGATAAAACATTCGTTATAATATCGATAGCCGCATTCTTAACATCAGAGAGTTTATTAGAAATGCCATTCTTGAGATTTGTCATTGATTCTTCACCTTTTGATAAGAACTCTCCCATCTTATCGGATATAGCTGAGACTATACCGGTTACGACCTTGATAATGGCTTGGACTGCATCAGAAAGCATATTACCAATCCCATTGATAAGACCTTGAATAATATTCGTACCAATATCGGCAAACACTTTAGAAGGTGAATTAATACCTAGGAATACCAATACCGCTTTCAATAATGATTCAAACAAATGAATAAACGCATCTCTGATACGAGGGGCATTTTCTTCTATTCCCCGAGCTAGTCCTTCGATAAGGCTAACGATAATGTCAATGCCAGCTTGAATGACGTCGGGAATCATTGATGCAATTCCTTCTAGAAAGCTGATAAGTATCTTCATACCAGCTTGTACTATTCGCGGAATATAACTGACTAATGACTCTAACAAAGATGTTATTAGAAGTAGAAATGCATCCACAGCTTTTGGAATAACAGCTATAATCGCATCAATAAGAGCTATTAAGACTGTTGTGATCGCAGCAAGAAGAACCGGGCCAGCCCCAGCAATAACCTCAGCGAAAGCTATTATACCTTCACCAAGCATCTTTAGAGCCGTTGGTATTAAACCTATAAGACCAGTTACGAGCGCTACTAATGCCACTGTGCCCGCTGTGCCAGCTACCGCTAAGGCCGCCAGTCCTGCCGATAATGCTAATATACCGCCACCAATCGCTGCAACACCTATGCCTAATAGTGCAATAGCTACGGCCAACCCTAATATAGCTGGAATTACTGGTGTTAATAGCATTGCGGCTACACCAATAACTGTAAACGCTCCAGCTAACCCAAGCAGAGCTATTCCGATTTGTGCTAGGGACATTGATCCAATCGTTTTTAATGCTCCAGCTAACATAGTAATTGAGGCAGCAAGAATTGAAAATGCTAAAGAATCGGCCAGGGAACTTGTTTTTCCTAACATAACAAACGCGGCTATAATAACTCCTAAAGAAACGGTTAATGCTGTTAAACTCTTTGCTATCTCTTGCCAAGACATGCCGCCTAATGCTTCCAACGCCTGTGCCAGAATCATCATAGCGCCAGCGACGTCTAGCAAAGCGAGTGATTGTATAAATATGTTTTTAGGTAGTGCTATAAAAGCCAACGTCACAATAGCAAGAGCTGAGCCTAAGGATATCAATCCTCTGCTCATTTCTTCCCATGACATATTTCCCATCTTTATGATAGCAGCTGCAAATACGTTCATAGCAACACCGAGAATAGTTAAACTAGCGGCTGTTGCGATTACGTTTTTAGCGTTACCAGCAACGTTTATAAATATCGCAATAGAAGTTAACATAACCGCAAGTCCGGAAAGCCCTTTAACCAAATCACCAAGATTAATACTGCTTAATTTCTTTACTGCATCGGCTAAGACAGTTATAGCAGCTGCTAAAAGTAGAATTCCAACACTTTTTATTGCTCCCATTCCACTCAGATCAGCAACCTTCATAAATAACACTAACTCAGCCATTAAGACACCGACTCCAACTAATCCTTTAGCCAAGTCGGCAAGGTCTAGACCTCCTAACTGTTTTACAGCTTGGGTAAGGATTAGAATTGCTGTGCCAAATATAATAAAACCTACGGATGCCGATATCAGACTTTTTGAACTTTTTTCCAATGCTTTTGACGT
>Ga0265294_10010510_pt1 | contig 10511 bp, 8 predicted proteins | sample MunlanPumphouse3_FD_192504 | JGI IMG/M metagenome (GOLD analysis project Ga0265294, IMG submission 192504) | Groundwater microbial communities from a municipal landfill in Southern Ontario, Canada - Pumphouse #3 | ecosystem: Environmental > Aquatic > Deep subsurface > Groundwater | place...
GCACACTAGATAAAAGCATTATCCATCCGCGAGAAGTTTTTGCGCCAGGATTGGAAATGCATGCAGCGGGGGTAATTATCGTCCACAATCATCCGTCTGGTGATCCTGAGCCGAGCGAACAGGACAAACAGATTGCTAAAAGGATTGTTGAAGCGGGGAAACTGATGGGCGTTAATGTTGTTGATTTTATTATTATAGGAAGTAAAGGAATTCATAGTTTTTTTGAAATGCTACAAGACGAAAAGAAAAACAATTTTTATCTTTCTGATGGTGCTCAATTTTCATTGTTTGATGTGTTGATAGATGAAAAAAATAAATATTTTGGTGATAAAAACACGATGGCAAAAAAAATGAAGATGCTAGACCTTTTTGCCGGTATAGGGGGAATAAAAATGGGATTTGAAAAAGCCGGTTTTGAATGCGTTTTTTCTAATGATTTTGATAAGGATTGTAAAGTAACATACGATTTGAATTTTAGCATAGAGCAAAAACCAATGGTGCTTGGCGACATATGTAAAATTTCATCCAAGGCAATTCCTGAGTTTGACGTTTTAACAGGGGGATTCCCCTGCCAGCCATTTTCTATCGCCGGTCATCGCAAAGGTTTTTCTGACGGTAGTAGGGGTAATTTATTCTTTGAAATTGTACGGACGCTAAGGGATAAAAAACCGAAAGCTTTTTTGTTGGAAAACGTGAGGAATATCAAGGCGCACGATGGCGGACGGACCATGGATGTGATTTATAATGAACTAGAGAAGCTGGGCTATGTTGTTATAGATAAAGTGATGAACAGTATGGAGTATGGTAATATACCGCAGAACAGAGAACGTATCTATATTGTTGGTTTTTTGGATAAAAAGGCCTTTGAGAAATTTTCTTTTCCAGATAAAATTCCCTTAACAAAAACGATTAATGATTGTTTGGAAAAGAATGTTGATGAAAAATATTACTATAATAAAAAACCTCTTTTCCCGAGATTAGAAAAGGATGTTGTTAGAAAAGATACTGTATACCAGTGGAGACGCCAATATGTTCGGGAAAATAAAAACAACGTGTGCCCCACTTTAACGGCAAATATGGGTATGGGTGGACATAATGTGCCGATAATACTTGATCATAAAGGGATACGTAAATTAACACCCAGAGAATGTGCAAATTTTCAAGGATTCCCTAATGATTTTAGATTGCCGAATATAGCCGAATCAAGTCTGTATAAACAATTTGGTAATTCTGTTTCTGTGCCAGTTATTGAACGAATAGCATTAAATATTAAAAAAGCTTTATCTTAAAATATGAAATTTTTCTCTGCTCAAATAGAGCAACAACAAACAGATTATAAAAAATTTTTGAAAATAGCAGGATGCCTTTCTAATCTTTTTTCAGAATCTTCGGTTCCATATCTGTATTATAGAGTCGCAGAAAAGATTTTTTGTAAGTCTTTTCAGGCGGAAGATTTGTCTAGGAGTGATGTTTCGGCAGATGCCAAAAAGGATAATATGGGAATAGGTCTAAAAACTTTCTTGGCCGGTAATTCGAAAACTTATCAAAAAGTCGCAGAGTTTAATGCAGACAGAAACTCTTATGGCAGTTTAAACGCACCAGATCTTGTTCGTAAGATAGCAGAACTGAGAAACGCACGTATAGATTTTACAGAAAGAGCCTACAGATTAGATCAAATGCTTTATCATTGTGTTTTAAGAGATAAGGGCAAATTCTTGATTTTTGAAGAGCCAATGGATAGAATAGAAATTGGCAACATCGGGAATATAAAGAAAAATAGTGGATCGATATCTTTTCAAGACGGTAAAAACGACTATTCTTTCTTGTTTTCTAAAAGCACACTAACGAAACGATTTGTTACTGGGTCGACCGTAGATGAGCTGGCTATTGAAGTTTTGGAAGATCCTCTTGCGGAGCTTGAGCGGTTGTTGGGCACAAGAAATCTCGAATTTGAAAGTGAGGCCAGAATCAAACAATCCTTATTCTTGCCACTTTATGGTAGAAATAAAACGGTCTTTGAACGAAGCGGACTTAACCAATGGAATGCCAGAGGAAGGCAAAGAGATTCTGGAGAAGTTTATATACCCGTGCCAGTTGAGATTCATCGCAATTTTCCTGATTTTTTTCCAAACAGAGATACGCCTTTTATGCTAAGATTACCGGATGGACGGCTGATGCAGTCAAAAATTTGCCAGGACGGTGGCAAGGCTTTAATGTCTTCTTCAAATAGAAAACTAGGACAGTGGATTTTGCGTGATGTATTGGGGCTTGCAGAAGGTGAATTGCTTACGTATGAAAAGTTACAAACGATAGGCATTGATTCTGTGAGAGTAGATAAGATCTCTGACAACTTATTTGAAATTAATTTTTCTGCAATTGGTAGCTATGAGATTTTTAAGGAAAAATTTAATTCATAGAGCGTGAAAGTATTTTCAAGACAATAAGCCGAATATTATTTTGTCGAAATATAAAACCGCTATATTTATTGATTCGGGTAACATGACGAGAAAAGAGATTTGCTGAAAAGTGTTGAAAAGATTATAAACTATTTTAATAAATATTATTTTTTTAAGATTTTATACTTGTCATTGCGAGGAGGTAATCCGACGTGGCAATCCTGAACTTATATAGAATAATCGTTATATAATGTCAGGTAAGTCGTGGTATCGGGATTGCCGCGTCGTCGCAGTGCCTCCTTCTCACAATGACAGGTAAGATAAGTTATAAACATAACATATTTTTTGGACGAGGAGAGTCGTTGATTTTTACCTATTTGTGTTAAAATTCTGAAAGGATTCTAGATTGAAGTTTTTTGTATTTGTTTTGAAGATCGAGAAAGTCGCATTTTTTTGGGGAGTAAAAATTCTCGCTTAATTTTTTACTTCTGAAAATTGACAACGGAGCTTTATGTTCTATTATAAAATTATAAGATAAAAGATATGCTCATCGGCGGACTTCAAAAATTTACGGCGTTGGATTATCCTGGTAAGATTGCGGCGACGGTTTTTACTGTGGGGTGCAATTTTCGTTGTCCCTATTGTCATAATGAGGAAATTGTTGAGATTGGAAGTTCTCGCTCTTTTGATGTGATTGATGAGGCGGAGGTTTTTGAGTTTTTGGAATCTCGGCGAGGGGATTTGGACGGCGTTTGTATTACGGGCGGAGAGCCGACTTTGCAGAAAGATCTCGTTGGCTTTATTGAGAAAGTGAGGAGTATGGATTTTTTGGTGAAGATAGATACTAATGGTGCGAATTTTGAGGTCGTAAAAACTCTTATTGCGAGTCAGTTGGTTGATTATTTTGCTATCGACATCAAAACCGCTTTTGATAAATATCACTTGGTTTCGGCGCCGGAAAATGCGTCAGAGCAAACTCTTAATAGTGTCGAACTTATTTCTAAGGCGGGTGTCCCCTTGGAACTTCGAACGACAGTCGCGCCAGGGGTTGTGGGCGTAGAAGATTTCGATAATATTGTGAGGATGATAAACGAGAAAAACAAGAACATTTTTCCTCAGTTGTCCCGCTATTGTGTGCAGACTTTTCGACCGCAAAAATGCTTAAATAAGAGTTTTGAAGAGACGAGGCCCTATGAAGATGAAATATTAGATGAAATTGCGGAGAAATTGCGACGATATTGTCCTAGGGTGAATGTAATAAAATAAGCTGTGTCTTTTTGTATTCTTTATATGTTAGAGAAATGACACTATAAATCATATAATTTAGTTCGAAATATGAAATTTAGTTGCAAGGTTATAACTCGGTCTTGTAAAAATGAGGTGATAGGCATTGAAAAATTGTCGCGGCTGGATTTGGATTTTGTTAAAAATGATTTAGACGTGCCTGAAATCAAGATTTATACTAGGGCGGTGCCGGTGAATGGCAAGGCTAACAAAGAGGTGATTAATCTTCTCTCTGAAGCGCTCAGTGTGTCTAAAAGCAAGATAAGAATTGTGCGAGGGGAAACCAGTAATAAGAAAATAATCGAAGTTGATGACTAGAAGCAATAAATTTTTATTCGCTTCTTTTTCTTTCATTCTCGGGATTTTGTTTTTTTCTTTTTGGAGAGTTGATTTATGGATTTTGTTTTTGGTCGCTGGATTGGGGGCTGTGGGTATTTTTTCGTCGGAGAGTGATAGGAATGTTGGCGTTTTTTTGTGCTTGACGTTTTTTTCTCTAGGGATGGTGAGATTTGTCTTTTATGATATTAACTCACAGAGCAAAAATAGTTTGGAAAATTTTATTGACAAAAAGGTGAGTTTGACGGGGAGGATAGTCGAGATGCCAGAAATCAAGAACGGAAAACAGAAAATTACAATAAACATTGAAGGCTCAAATTTTCCAGACGGATATATTCTTGTTTATGCAAGTTCTTATCAGGAATATTTTTATGGAGACAGGGTGAATTTTGAGGGAGAGCTGAAAATTCCAGAAAATTTTGATGATTTCGATTATCGGGAATATTTGCTTTCGAAAAATGTCTATCTTGTCTCTTACTATCCCGATCTAAAGCGAGAGGCAAGTGCCAGCGACAGTTTTTTGGGCTATATTTATAAAACAAGAAAAAACGCAAATGAGAACATAAATAGATTATTGTCGCAACCTGAAGCGGGGGTTTTAAGCGCTATGACGCTTGGAATAAAATCAGACGTTTCGGACGACACTTTGGAAAAATTTAACAAGACCGGCGTCAGGCATATCATTGCCGTGTCTGGTATGCATATGGTGATTTTGGTTTCTCTTTTGATTTTTGTTTTTCTGGAGGTGGGTATAAACCGAAATAAGATTTTTTATCTAGTGAGTTTTTGTATCGCGATTTTTGTGATTTTGAGCGGTTCCTCTTCTTCTGCGATTCGAGCCGGAATTATGTCTTTTGTAGTTCTTCTGTCGCTTAAAATCGGGAGGTCTGGTAATTCTGTAAATGCTCTGGTTTTGGCTGCGGTGCTTATGCTTGCCGTTAATCCACGCCTTCTTGTGAGCGACGTGGGTTTTCAATTGTCATTTTTGGCAGTGGCGGGTATTATATTTCTCTTTCCGTATTTTCGCAAAAAATTTGCAAGTTTCCCTAAATTGTGCGGAGCTAAGGATATTATTCTTGTAACTCTTTCTGCTCAGATTGCTGTGTTCCCGATTATTATGGAGAATTTTGGAGAGTTTTTTCTTTTGTCATTTTTGGTAAATTTATTTATACTGCCAGTAATGCCTCTTGTGATGGCTGGAGGATTTTTGTTAATTTTCCTCAGCTTCGTCAATTTCACGTTGGCACAAATCTTGTCTTTTTTGATTTTGATCATAATCCAATATCAGCTCGCAGTCATAGATTTTTTCTCAAGAATTGACGTGGGGCTGATTAAGCTCTAAGGCGATGTCTAAAAAATTTTATAAAAAAATAGGGATATTTTTCTTTGTCTTGGCAGCAGGAGCGATTTTATTTATTGTCTTTCAATCGCTTTCGCAGAATAGCTCTTCTCAAAAAACGGAAGTAATTTTTTTGGACGTTGGGCAGGGGGATGCGATTTTAATTCAAAAAGATCGGATGCAGATTTTGATTGATGGTGGCAGAGGGCAAGAGATTTTAGATCGTCTGGGGGAATTTATGCCGATGGGTGATAAAAACATAGAATTTATGGTTGCAACTCATCCTGACGAGGACCATATGGGTGGACTGGTGAAAGTTTTGGAAAATTACGAGGTCGGGCAAATTTTGGAATCGGGAATTGCTTGCGATAAGGATTTTTGCGGAGAATGGGATGAATTGATTGTGGAAAATAATATTTTTGTTTTGGATGCGAAAATGGGACAAGAGATTCAATTTGGAGAGGATGTTGATATTTGGGTTTTATATCCTTTTGAAAATTTATCGGAGAAGGAATTTAAGAATACGAACGATGCTTCTCTTATTTTGAAGGCGGTTGTGGAGGGCAGAAAATATCTTTTGACGGGGGACACGGAGGCTAAGATTGAAGAGGAACTTTTGAGAAGTAACTTGGATTTAGATGTGGATATTTTGAAAGTTTCGCATCATGGAAGCAAAAATGCAACCTCGGCTGCATTCTTGCAGGCGGTTACTCCTGAAAAAGCTGTAATCTCTGTTGGTGAAAATTCATACGGACACCCTACGGAAGAAGTTTTGACTCGCCTTAAGAATATGAATATAGAGACTTTTAGGACGGATGAGGTGGGGAGCGTGAAATTCTGAATATCGTGTGAAGTGGCAGGTTCCAAGAGGTCGGACCTTTTTGCGTCGAGGTCAGATCTTTCAGATGTTCAAAGGTCTGACCTCGTGCACTCGTATCTGCTTTATGTTATTTGTTTGTCGTATAAAACGAGGACGGACCTTTTGAATGCCCAAGGTCCGACCTCTTCGCGTCTTGAGGTCCGACCTCTTTGAATGTCTAAGATTTTGTCCGCTGCTTGTTTACTTTCTTCTTTTTATTTGCTAAAATTTAAATTGTTATAAGACTAATAAAATAAATCAAAAATGTATGATGGAGCGAACATTTATTATTATCAAGCCAGATGCCGTACAGAGAAGTCTTTTGGGTGAGATTATCGGCAGGTTTGAGCGAAAAGGGTTGAAAATCATTGGATTGAAAATGATGCAGTTGGAAGACGTGGTTTTGGATGAACATTATGCTCATTTGGTGGGTAAGCCTTTCTTTCCGAAAATTAAGGATTTTATGAAGAGCACTCCAGTTGTGGGAATGACTTTGGAAGGAGTCGATGCGGTTGAAGCAGTCAGAATTATCGTAGGTCCGACCAAAGGGCGAGCTGCTGATGCAGGAAGCATTCGTGGGGATCTCAGTATGAGCATTCAAACCAATGTTGTGCACGCTTCTGATTCGATTGATAACGCCAAAGCGGAAGTTGCTAGATTTTTCAAGGACGAAGAAATATTTTCATATCAGAAAGTTGACCTTAATTTTGTTTATTCAGATGATGAGCTTAGCCAATAATCTTAAAGAAACTCAATGTATCTAAAAAGGCTAGAAATTTCGGGGTTTAAATCTTTTGCCAATAAGACAGTGCTGGATTTTCCGCATAATGTGACTTCTGTGGTAGGTCCGAACGGGTCGGGCAAGTCCAATGTTGCGGATTCAATCAAGTGGGTGCTGGGCGAGCAGAGTATGAAGAGTCTTCGAGGTAAGAAAAGCGAGGATATAATTTTCAACGGAAGTGAGAAAAAAGCGAAGATGAGCGTGGCCACCGCTTCGCTTGTTTTTGATAATCGTGATCGAAAAATGCCTTTGGACATGGACGAGGTTTATATTACCAGAAAACTTTTTCGTAACGGTGAGAGCGAATATTTGATTAATAAAGATAAGGTCCGATTAGGGGACATTATCGATCTTTTGGCGCGTTCGGGAATCAGTCAACGAGGATATTGTGTAATCAATCAAGGAATGGCAGATTCCATTTTGGTTGCAAGCCCGGCAGAAAGAATGGTTATTTTCGAGGAGGCGACGGGAGTGAGAAAATTCCAGATTAAAAAAGAGCAGACCATCAAGAAGCTTGAAAGCACTAAGAAAAACCTGGATCGTGTTTCGGAGCTTTTGATTGAAATTGAGCCGCACCTTAATCTTTTGAAGAGACAAGCGACTAAGGCGGAAAAAAGAGGCGAAGTCGAGGAAGACCTTAGGCGCGAACAGAGAAGCTATTTTGATCACGTATGGCTGGACCTTATTCAGAAAAACTCTGGATATAAAAAGGATGAAGAAACCTTGACGGCGCAGATTGGGAAGAACACGGAAGATATTGCTCGCATAAAAAATGAGCTCTCTTCTAATACGGGAGACAATCAGTCTTATGATAAAGACTTTGGGGATTTGCAAAAGAAATCGAACGCATTTCAACAGGAACTTAATAATTTTCAAAGAGAACTTTCTATTGTGGAAGGCAGGATTGAGATTGAAAAGGAAAAGATGGAAAAAGCAAAAAGGCCTGAATTCAAGCCAATTAATTTGGGCTATGTTAAAGAAAAGATGTCCAAAATCATTGCCGCTTATGACATTTTTATTTCTAGAATTTCAGAGATTAAGGATCTCATGGAGTTGGAAGAAATGAAAAAAGAGACTTTTGCGGTCAAAACCGGAATCGATGCGTTATATTCTGAAATTCAAGAAGGAAGGGTTTGTCTCAAGGGTGAGGAAAGTTTTGACGACACTGGACTTCGTGGATTTGAGAAAGAGCGAGAAGATATTGTGAACAAGCTTGAAAATATCAAGAAAGATTATGAAGCCGTGAGAAATCAGGTGGCGGAGCTCAATCGAAGCGAGCAAGAAAAGCGACAGGCGTTTTTCCGTTTGGAGAGAGAGTTACAATCGCGGCAGGAGGAGATTAATCGCTTCAAAGATAATTTGAATAATATAAACATTGAAGTTGCTAAGTTTGAGGTGCGAAAAGAGGATATTCTAAATGAAGTTAAGACGGAATTTGGCGAAGAAGCTCTTTTGCTTGATAAAATCAGAAATAATGAAATTATTGAGATTCAGGAAGAGCAAGGATATTTTAATCGAGACGGGGCGGAGATTAAAATTCATCGGCTTAAAAATCAATTGGAGCAAATCGGTGGAATCGATCCGCTTATTATGGATGAATATAAGGAGACACAGCAACGCTTCGAGTTTTTGTCCAGTCAATCTAAGGATTTGGCGGAGGCTTCCGAGTCGCTCAAAAAGGTCATTGCAGAGTTGGATGAAAAAGTAGAAAAGATGTTTAAGCTTTCTTTCAAGAGCATTAATGACGAATTTGATCGCTATTTCAAGATTATTTTCGGCGGAGGCAAGGCGGGGCTTTCGATTAAATATGAAGCGGAAGAAAAAGAAGAAGAGATTGAGGGCGAGCTGCAGAATGAAGTCGGGGACATGGAAACTGCTGGAAATAAAAAGAAAAAGATTGCAGGAATTGAAGTCAGTGCTTTTCCTCCGGGCAAGAAAATTAACAATCTTAGTATGCTTTCAGGCGGGGAGCGCGCGCTTGCTTCTATCGCAATACTGTTTGCCATCATCGCACATAATCCGCCACCATTTTCTGTGCTTGATGAAATTGATGCGGCGCTCGATGAAGCCAACTCTTTTCGTTTGTCTCGAATTATCAAGGAAATCGCCGATAAGACTCAGTTTATCATTATAACTCATAATCGAGAGATGATGAACCAAGCAGACGTGCTCTATGGCGTTACGATGCAAGATGACGGAGTTTCCAAAATCGTTTCGGTGAAGCTGGATGAGTTTAGCGAGTAAGTTTTTTACACAATAAAAAAAGCGGTTCAGGCTGAGCCGTTTTTTTGTGCCTCATAATATAGAGCTGAATCTTCTTGACAAAAAACGCTATCGTGATAGAGTATAAAGTCATTGCAGGCACATTAACAAAAGTTTGGAGCATTGAATCAGGTAAAAAAATGGTTTTTTGGTTGGTTCGGTGAGCTAAATAAAGATACGAACCGAAAAACAAAAAAGATAAATAAAAAAAAGAATAGAGAAAAGAAAAGAAAAGGGAGAGAAGCAAGAATGAAAAATCCGGGATTATTAGTAATAATAGCTTTCGTCCTCCTCTATGTAGCAATGGGGGCGTTTGATTCATATGATCAGACGGAAAATGTTGCGAGCGACATTCCTGTCGAAAATATCACGACCGTCCAGACCGTTGCGAGCGATATTCCTGTAGTCGAAGAGAATGTCACGACTGTTCGGGCTGTCAGCACCAATCAAGTCGAGAGTGTCACGACTATTCGGACCGTTGTGCCTGAAGTAAGCGGCGGTAGGAGTGCGGTGGGAGCAGGATTATCTGCGAAAGCTCTCGTTCGTAGTAACGAAGAAGCGGAATACTTAATACTGTTAAGAATTACGAATGAGCGCAGCGATAAAAATAATTTTGACGTAAAAGCTGGCTTTATATCAGGGGGCAACCGGATTGATTGTCCGGTAGTTCCAATAGGTATTTTTCCTGGTGAGACTATCGTGATACCTCTTCATAGCGGAGAAGATATGGCAGGTCTTGTCAAAAATGAGAAGAATCATAACCTTTTTGTTTTTGAGGTGTTTGATAAGGAAGGAAGAGAGCTTCTTAGTTCTTCAGCACCTCTTCCTAAAATCGTAGATTTAGGAGTAGACGAAAATATAAATTTCACAAAATAAAGTACTTCAAGAGTAATATCTTGAAGTTAGAGCGAGAACGAAAATTGCAATTTGCCAGGAGTAAATTAATAGGCGATGCTTATATAATTTACTCCTCTTTTAATTTGACACAAAGCCATTTATAAACTATTATACTTACGTGTTTAATAATAATTTTGTATAAAACGATGTTAAGAATCAGATTAAGCCGAGGTGGAAAGAAGAATAACGCTCAATTTAGAATTACCGTCGCGGATGGACATCGAGCTCCATCGGGCAAATTCATCGAGATATTGGGTCATTATAACCCGCACACTAAAGAGAAAGTTTTTAAAAAAGAGAGAATTGAATATTGGATTTCTAAGGGCGCTCAACCATCGGCAACTGTGCATAACTTTT
>Ga0265294_10010511_pt1 | contig 10511 bp, 9 predicted proteins | sample MunlanPumphouse3_FD_192504 | JGI IMG/M metagenome (GOLD analysis project Ga0265294, IMG submission 192504) | Groundwater microbial communities from a municipal landfill in Southern Ontario, Canada - Pumphouse #3 | ecosystem: Environmental > Aquatic > Deep subsurface > Groundwater | place...
TTATGTTGCACACTTGGAATAAGTTAAAATCTTTTATGATTAAAGCAGGAAAAGTGATTCTGTTAATCGTCATCTTAGTATCCTTTACCAACTCTATCGGAACTGATGGAAGCTTTGGTAATAATGATTCTTCTAACTCTGTTTTGACTTGGGTTGGACAAAAGACAACTCCAATTTTCAGACCTATGGGAATTACTGACGACAATTGGCCTGCAACTGTAGGACTCTTCACTGGGGTCTTTGCTAAAGAAGCAGTTATCGGAACTATGGATGCACTTTATTCTCAAAGAGATCCCAACTGGAGTGCAGATTCTAATTATGATGAAGATTTCTCTTTCTGGGCTGGGGTAAAAGATTCTTTCTTAGCTATTCCTATTGGATTTGGTTGGATGGAAGTTCAAGAAGAAGAGGAGAGCTCTAAGCTGGTTGGCTATGTTCAAAATGGATTTAACAACGATAAATTTGCTGCCTACGCCTACCTCTTATTCATTCTGATATATGCTCCTTGTGTGGCTGCCATCGGTGCGATTTATCGTGAGACTAATCTAAATTGGACTATTTTTGCTGTTAGCTATTTGACAGTTTTAGCTTGGATAGTAGCTACTCTCTTTTACCAGATAACCACTTTCCTTGCTCACCCTTTAACATCTTCGATGTGGATTGGTATCAGTGTTGCAATGTTCTTAGTATTTTACATCTCCCTGAAATATAAAAAGAAACCAGTACTATAAGTAATAGTTTCTCCTAACATCCCAGACGAGACCCTCCTCTTTCAGGAGGGTCTCAATATTTTCCATCAAAAGTTTATTTTCTAAACCCTAACTCATTCAAAAAACTATTATTCTTCCGCCAATTCTTCTTAATTTTAACAAAGAGTTCTATGCTAACAGGTTTGCCAACAAAGTCTCTTAATTCTCGCTGAGCATCGAGTCTAACCTTCTTAATAGCAGCCCCACCCTTGCCAATAACTATTGGTTTTTGAGAGCTTCTTTCAATCCAGATAGTAGCAGAAATATTGACTCGCTCTTCAGTCTCTTCAAAACTCTCTATTAAAGCAGCTGTTGAATATGGAATTTCATCTCCATAATTGAGGAATATTTTCTCTCTAATTATCTCTTGAGCAAAGAAGCGAACTGGCAAGTCAGAAAGATTTTCTGGGTCATAGAGGGGAGGAGAATAAGGAAGCATCTCAGCGAAGATATCTAATAATTCTCCTGTTTTTTCACCTCTTAGAGCAGAGATACCTTCCGCTCTATCAAAAATACTTCTAAGCATTCCTAGTTTTTCTTCAGTTACTTCGGGTGTAACAAGATCTATTTTGTTTAGAAGTGCTATTTTTGGGGTTCTGAGAGTTTTTAGTTGTTCTAGTAACTCTTTATCGTAATCAGTAGGAAAATGATTAGCATCGGTAATAAAGACTATCAAATCAGAATCTTTTAGGGAATTATTGATTATATCTAACATTCTATTATGTAATTCGTAACGTGGTTTAAGAAAACCAGGGGTATCAACAAAAATAATCTGTTTAGTGTCGTCAGAATAAAAGCCTTTAAGACTCTGTCTGGTGGTTTGTGGCTTGGAGGAGATAATTGAGAGTTTAGTCCCAATTAAATGGTTCATTAATGTTGATTTCCCAACATTTGGTTTGCCTATAATGGCTACAAATCCACATTTGTATTTGTCTATATCTATCATGGTACCTCGGTTTGTTCGGTTTAGATTCTATTTTGTAATTTACTATATGAAGTTGAATAGGAGATTGACTCTCCCCTCTTCTCTCTGAAGTAAAGGGGAAGAAAAATCTTTTTATCTTTCTAATTCGTATTTATTTGTGTTCATTCAAGGCTAAAGTCCCAGTTAACAAATGAAATCTTGTTGTAATAGTGATTAGCAAAATTAGCTTGAGAAGGTATAGTTTCTTCTTTCAGTTTACTTGAGGCTACAATATTACAATTCTTATTCTATCCCCTGTACATCATTTGAATCAAAACACTTTTTTGCTTAGCAGTAGCAGGAAGATATTTTGCTCTTCTCCTGTCTTCTTTTAGCTCCAAATCGTAGAAATAGATGTAATTATCAACAATATTAAACTGAATATTAGCCTCATACTTCACATTTTCGAGAGTTAGTTTGCCCACTACAGAAACTATTTCAGAAACACCATCATCTGCAATATAGTAGGACCAAGCTTGTTTCTTTGTATCATAGCCAAGAACGTTATTAACAGCTAAACCAATGGTTTTGTTGCTATAATCAATATCTGTAAATATGGTATGATCCCAAAAGGAATTTGGAAGTATTAAGAGAAATGATTTTTTCACATAATTAATCTTTTGTTCACTGACATTAACAGAATCTTGAACAACGACATTAAAGTTCCTGCTATCTGTTTGAAATGGAAGATCAACAAGCTTATTAATAATTATGATAATTCCAGTGCCAAAGATTAGACAAAGAACCATGAAAACAATAAGAGTTTGTTTTGAAACTAAACTCTTTCTCTTTTTGGTTTTAGTTTGTGGTTCTTCTGTTAATACTTCAGACATATCAATCTTGCTCATACTTAACTCCGATTAAGGTACCTGCAGTAGCATCAGTTACTTTTACTTTTACAAATTTACCGATTAAATCTCTGCTTCCTGGGAATACACATATTTTAAAATCATCTGTTTTACCAGAAACTTCATCATCTGACTTTTTAGAAATATTTTCAACTAAAACAACAACAATCCTACCTATCATCTTCTGATATTTGCGTAATGTTATATCGCGTTGCATAACAATGAGTCTTTGTAGTCTTTCCAGTCTAATAGCTTCAGGAACTTGATCAGTAAATTCAGCTGCTTTAGTCCCTTTACGAGGTGAATATTTGTACATGAAGGCATAATCAAATTCAATCTTCTTCATTAGATTATAGGTATCCATAAACTGCTCTTCTGTCTCACCTGGGAAGCCAGCAATAACATCTGTAGTAATCGCAATATCAGGCATTAACTCTCTTAATTTCAAAATTCTTCCATAAAAGTGTTCAGCGGTATAACCACGGTTCATTCTCTTAAGAATATCACTATTGCCACTTTGCATAGCAAAATGGATATTATGGCAAACTTTATCAGATTCTTTCATTGCCAAAATTAGGTCATCTGAAAGATCTTTAGGATGAGAAGTTACAAAACGAATTCTTTTAATTGAATCTATCTTATTAATTTCTCTAATCAAATCAGGAAATTTGACTCCTTCATAGTCATAAGAATTAACATTTTGCCCAAGGAGGGTAATATCAGGATAGCCATTCTTGCCTGCTTGCTGAACTTCAGTTAGAATATCAGAAATTGGTCTTGACCTCTCCCTACCTCTAGTATAAGGAACTATACAATACGAACAGAAGTTATTACATCCACGCATGATAGTAACAAAGGCATTTAGCTTTCCTTGCCGAGTAGGGTAGATATCATTATAGTTTTCTTCTTTATTAAAATCAGTAGAGATTGTCTCAGTTTCTGAGCTTAAGATATGAGGGATTTCACTATACTGGTCAACCCCAACAACAAAATCTATACCATCTTGCATATCCATTAATTCTTCTTGAAGCCTTTGAGCCATACAGCCAATCACACCAATTCTTAGAGTTGGTTTAGTTCTTTTACGAGACTTTTCATTGGCTATTCTACCTAAGACTCTCTCTTCTGCATGTTGCCTAACTGAGCAAGTATTGAAAATAATTATGTCTGCGTCATCTATTGTAGCGGCTTCGTGATAGCCATTTGTTCTCAAAATTGTAGTTACTAGTTCGCTGTCTGCAATATTCATTTGACAACCATAAGTTTCAATATAAAATTTCATTCAATCCTCTATACTTTGATAATCGGCGTAGGTTTATGTTGGTCAGCTATAAATAAATTAACTTCTGATTTAATTTCATTAAGATAACATGACATCTCTTTCAATGCCAATTCAGGTGTGTTATTCACTTCAGATAAATGGGCTAAGATTAAATTATTAAGTCTGTTATCTATCATTTGGCTAACAACAGCTACAGCTTGTTTGTTGGATAGATGCCCTCTTGTACTCTTGACTCTTTGCTTCAACTCCCAAGGATAGGAACCAGTAAGCAAAATAATTTCGTCATGATTACTTTCCAAAATTAGGGTTGTAGCTTCTTTTATCTTTTCAATCAACAGCTTGGTAGCAAAACCTAAATCTGTAGCAACAGCTAACTTCTGTTTATTATTATCCAGCTGTTCAAATATGAAATTACTGCTATCTATTGCATCATGAGAAGAGGTAAAAGAACTTATTTTTATATCTCGAATCAAAAACTCATCCCCTACCTTAAAAAAAACAGGAGTGTAGTTTAGTTTTCCGATTTTTCGAGAACAACAAGAATAGGTTTGCTCAGAAAAATATATAGGAATATTGAGTTTGCGACTGATTATCCCTGCACCATTAACATGATCACTATGTTCATGAGAGATAACTATCCCATTTAGCCTAGTTGGATCAACTTCAATTGCTTCCATAGCACAAAATGTTTTCTTGGCTGATAAACCAGCATCTAAAAGCAAATAGGTGTCATCAGTAAAAATCAGGTTAGCATTTCCCTTACTCCCACTAGACAATACAGATGTCCTAAGCATATCTTACCCTTTATAATAGAACTTCTGATTCAACTTATCAAACTCAGACCACTTTGAGTTATCAGCACTTGCTTCAATAATCTGTTTTACCCCAGTTACCTGAGCATCCATATTATCAGCAAGGTGAAGAAGATGGGCTTCTAAAGTTTGAGGTAATCTCACAGAACCTTTTTCATACTCTCCATGATGTGCCAAAACCATGTGTCTTAGTTTCATTAACAGCTCTTTTGGAAATAGGTCTATCTTACTTGCATGTTCTGTGATAATTCTATCTACTATGACAAAATGCCCAATTAATCTGCCTTCATCAGAGAAATCAATCCCAATAGCAGAATCATATTCATATATTTTACCTAAATCATGCAGAATAGCACCAGTAATCATCAAGTCACGATCAACAGGATATAAATCACAGCCAAAAGCACATATTTTTGTAACAGCTAAAGTGTGTTCTAATAAGCCACCAGCATAATTATGATGCCAACCTTTGGCTGCAGGTGAGCTAATAAAAAGATTCAAAATCTGTTTATTACCAAAAATAGATTTCAGCAACTGAGCTAAATATTCGTTTTGAATTGAATCAACATACTCGAAAAACATATCTGTCAATTCAGTAATATCTTTTTTAGTAGAAGGAACTAATTCAGCTAAATCATACTCTTTCTCTTCTAAAGGAAAGATATCATTGATGGTAATTTGAATGTTCTTATTGTATTTAATCACCATTCCTTTAACCTGAATAACTTCACCAATCTCAAACATCTCAGACTTCACTGTAGCATTCTTCCAAATGTTAGCTACAACAAAACCACTTTTATCTGCTAATTTTAATCTTAAAAAGAAATCTTTAGTCCCTTGTCTTAAATCTTTCTCAACTACGAGAAAATAACTATTAATCTCTTGATTAATACAGTTAGCTAAATCTTTCACATTTATTCTATTCATTCTGTGTTACTCCTTAATAATCATTAATTTAACAAGATGATTTCTCTTGCTATTGGATTCCGAAGGACGAAGGAAATATACTCCGCTGGATATGTTTTTATTCAGTTTAATTGAGTCATCATAAGTCTTGAACCTGTCCACCTTTTGCCCCCTAATATTATATAAAGTGTAGTATTCAGACTTACTCTTTTCTGAAGTAACTATTTTCAACACTTGACCAGAGTTAACTGGATTAGGATAAACTGAAAAATTAGGGACACTTGCAAGATCATTTTCTTGATTAGAAACTAATAAATTGTTCTGTAAAGGGTATCTGCTATAACTTATTATCTCATTGGTATCTTCGCGATAAATTATGACATTAGCAAACTTTTCTCCATTAGAGGTAGTAAAAAGACTGTCAACACTATCAGCGTCATAAGTGAACTCATAGTAGCCATCTCCATCTTCACTTAGATGTGAAAAATCATAAACTAAGTCACTTATTTCGCTTACAATAAACTCGTCTGCTTCCTCTGAATAATACTTAGTCTTCTGAGTAATGAAAACATCTAATGCTAAGTTGTCAGTGAAATTATCAAATACAAATTTATCGCCATAATTGAATGTTCTACTGTAGGTTAAGGTGGAACCTTCTTCCTCTAAAGTTTCCTCCATAGTATCAAAAATCTTGGGAATATAATATATATTATTCTCGATATTCTCTTGGATTGCATTAATGTTGAAGCTATTAAAATAGTGGGTACCATTAATGACTGTGAGTGGAAGCAAGTTAACTCCGAAATCTTGATAATAGTCATAAGCATAATCAGAAAAAAAGAGCTGGTCAGAACCATCGATTCCAAAATTAAAAACTTGCCAATTAGGCTGTACAAAACTCCTTAGAGTTCCAAGTAAGCTTTCTGTTACTTGATAGTTACCGGATACAAAGTTCATTATTATCGCAGTATCTGATACATCTTGAAAGTTACAGACTTTAATCATTTTACTACTAAGCACATCAGATTCTTCATTACGCTTTAAAGTACTGGTAATTTTGTATTGCGAATTCATTATTGGTAATACAAGATAAAAAGGTTCTTCATCATCTGAACTGACATCAGAGTGTGGTAACAAATCTAAGGTAATAGTTGTATAAGTAGTATCATACACTTCTGGATTAGGGTGTTGAATTGCTATTTGCAACACAGCTGACGAGATGAATTCAGTAGAGTAATTTCTGATTCTATATTTATATTCCCATAGATCTTCATGACTATATTCTAATTGAGTATTTTCAATTACAACTCTATCAGTATCATTTTCCATGTTCAAGTAACCATCAATTGCAAAAAGAAACTCTTGCTCAATTGTTAAATCATACAAACTATAGAAAAATACATCATTACCATCATTAACCTTATAATAACTATTCTTACCACTACCAGATGCTGAAGCCATAAAGTTATTACTAAAATTTGTTTGGTTATCCACTATAACCCATAATCCTTCAGCAGTATATGGAGAAGAAAGAGTGAATTGATTCCAGCCTGCTTCCGTGATTATCTGGTTTTGATACACAAGTTCAGGAACCTCTTCCCCGAATAATGGATCATATTGAGAATCTTCATTATAACTAAAACCTCTAATATTTACAGGTGACTCTGGTATTGTGGGAAAATAGATATTCACAGAAGTGATAGTTAGTGAAGAAGAATTAACAACAAAATCTTCAGCAACAAATTTCACAGCCCATGTCTCAGAGCCATACCAATGAGAGATTGCAGTCTCATTTTCATAATATGAAAGAGAATAATCTCTTTTATTATTAATGACTTGTTGTGTCTCAATCTGTTCTATCGAAAACAGATAACTTACATTTAATAAACAGAACATAATTAGTGTTTTAAAAAGTCTTGGTAAATTCATCAATCATCCTTCTGCAAGTTAATACATCTGAGGCTATAGCTTGTTTTAATTCCTCAATTCCTGAATACTTCATCTCTCTTCGCAGCTTTTTTAAAAAGCTTGTTGCAACCTGTTGCCCGTATATCTCTTTATCAAAATCCAAGATATAACTTTCAATTTTCTGGTCAAGAGAATTAGAGACTGTAGGATTTCTTCCAATATTTGTAATACTATAGTAGGTGCCATCTTGAGTAAGTGTTTGTGTCAAGTAAACACCATCTGGAGGTGTAATCTGAGAAGCTGTTAAAGGCCTAATGTTAATAGTTGGATACCCTAAGGTACGACCTAACTTTTTGCCTTCAACTACTCTTCCCCAAAAAGAAAATCTTCGCCCCAAAAACTCACTAGCCTTATAGAGTTGACCAGCTTGAATTAAGTCTCTAATTAAGGAAGAAGAAATGATATGACCAGCTATAGAAAGCGGATCTACTTGATAGGTTTTGTAGTTAAACTCTTGTTCATGCTTCTGAATAAAATCATAATTGCCTTCTCTGTCTCTTCCAAACTTTGTATCATAACCAAGGACAATAGCTTTCGGATGGAACCTATCTATTAATACTTCTTTTAAAAACTGGTAAGGAGGCATATTTGCGAATTCTTTGGTAAAGTTAAGAAGTTCAGTATAATGAAAACCATACTCTCTGAGAATTTCTACTTTCTGACTTGTAGTAGTCAAAAGATAAGGTTCAATACTAGTATTTAAAACGTGTTTAGGATGGCTTTGATAAGTAACTATCAAGGGCTCACAATTGTATTCTTTTGCTACTTCTTGAAGTCTATCTAATAATTTGCGGTGTCCTAAATGAACCCCATCAAAATTTCCAATTGTTAAAACAAAATCTTTCATTACTTAAACACCTTCCTAGGCAGAAGCGTAGAGTTAACTACCTTTCCTAAACCTTTTGTTCGCTCATCATATTTAGCAATTACTAAATCGCTATCAGGATGAGAATTTAATTTAATCGGACGACCATACCAGAAATCATGATCTTGTTCTTCAGTTAAATTTACTATCGGGCAGTCAATGAATTTATCAATAGGTAGAAGGAATTGTTCCCAGTTATCAGCTGTTATGTTATCCAAATCTACAGCATCTTCAACCAGCATGTCTGCGACAGAGATACGGGTGAGTTTTATTGTTGTAGCAATAGTCTCAAACATTGTAGCTATTTGTTCTGTCAAAGCGCGAATATAGGTTCCTTTACTAACATGACATTGATAAGTCAGATTAGGAAAAGAGTATTCTAAGACTTGGAAGTCATAAACCTTTATAGGGCGAGGATCCATAATTACATCTTGTTCTTTTCGTGCTAATTTATAAGCTCTTTGACCATTAATTTTGATTGCAGAATAGATAGGAGGAATTTGTTCAGTTAGACATTCTACATTTTCTTTTAACTTTTGAAAATCGATAATGAATGGTTCAATTTCAGATTGTTGAATAGTTTGGCCTGTTATGTCTCCGGTATCAGTTTTAATTCCGAATTGCATAGTAACCCGATAGCTTTTATCATAATTAGTTAAATACTGGGCAACCTTAGTGGCTTTACCTACTAAGATTTGCATTAATCCTTGAGCAAAAGGATCTAAGGTGCCAGCATGACCAAGTTGTTTAATATTAATAACTCGTCTTAGTCTTCTAATAATATCAAATGAACTTATTCCTACAGGTTTATTTATTAATAGAATACCTAATTTATCCATAGATTTTTGATTCGATTTCTTCCAATACTTGAGCAATAATTTGCTTAATATCACCAACTACTGTGAATCCTGAAGCTTTATCATGACCTCCACCCCCAAATATCTTAGCTATTTGTTGGACATTATGAATCTCAGACCTAATACTAAACTTATATTCATTATGACTCTTCTGCCAGTAGTAGAGAACAACTTCTATTCCTTTCACACCTTTGACCCATTGTGTCATTTTGGAAGTGGCAGAATCATCTAATTTATTACTATCTAAAAATTCTCTTGTAGTATAGAAGAGAAGAGTCTTATTTTCATGATATAATTTAATTGTAGAAAGAGTTTGCCCCACCATTTTGAATTCTAAGGGGTCCTTTTCATAGAGAAACTTCAAGCTAATTTCAGCTGGAGATATCCCATACTGAATCAATTCTGAAGAGATTCTAAAAACTTCTTGATCCGCATTAGTGTTAAGGAAATTATTTGTATCATTGATTATTGTGGTATAAATAGCGGTTGCAAAATACTTCTTAGTCTCATCATCACTTTTCTGCATTAAATCTTTAAGCAAGTTATAGATGATAACGCCTGTTGAAGCTGCTTCGGTAGCAATATAATAATCAGCATTATCGACTACACTTGTAAGGATATGATGATCAATTACTAATATTCTTTTTGCTTTGGGAACTAATAATTTAGCATCACCAATCCGATCATAACCATGGCAATCAATTATCAATAAATTATCATAGCCCATCTCTTCAGTAAGCGTTAAAGTATTATTCTCCACATCAAGGAAGTTAAGTTTAGCTAAACTATCTCCTTGTAGTACGATATCTAGAGTAATATCCATAGAAGCAAAGAGTCTTTTAAGTCCTAAACAAGCAGCTAAGCCATCTCCATCGGGTTGATTATGTGTAATTATTGCAAAGGTCTCATTAGCATGAGCAGCCCCAAGCATTAAATCTAGTTTTACTCGGAGTGAATCTAAGCTATTAATCTTCCTCTGATCCATTTTCTTCTCGTTTGATTTTATCAAAAATTGATTCAAGTTTGTTTAGATTATCTTGCGATTTATCATAATAGAATTTTAGCTCTGGAATTATACGCATCATCTTAGCATCTGCAATAGTCTTTTTGAATTGGCCTGAAGCTTTTGTTAAGCATTGGATCAATTCATCTTTAGATAAATCCGAGCTGTTATCATAAAAATAGATCTTAGCTTGACGTAAATCAGGTGAGACTTCTACATCTGAGAAGTAAACACTTCTCAGACGTTCGTCTCTAAAA
>Ga0265294_10010513_pt1 | contig 10510 bp, 9 predicted proteins | sample MunlanPumphouse3_FD_192504 | JGI IMG/M metagenome (GOLD analysis project Ga0265294, IMG submission 192504) | Groundwater microbial communities from a municipal landfill in Southern Ontario, Canada - Pumphouse #3 | ecosystem: Environmental > Aquatic > Deep subsurface > Groundwater | place...
TCTATTCCCATAGCAAGGGACGGCATCCGGTCGGTAAGGTTCTCACAGTTCGAAGAGAATACGGTAAGGACGGTAATCGACCTTGACCACGCCCTTCAGTACAACGTAGAGAGCAGCGAAAAGGGATTGCGGGTATTCGTAGACGGGTTCCCGCTCCAGTCGATAGAATACGTCGGCACGGGATGGAAGACCGGTATCCTTTCGATAGACATGAAGGAAAAGGTAGAGTACAGCGTCGAATATGACAAAAATGAAAGGACCGTCACTGTTGAAATACCCGATAAGGACGCCTTCATCGAGGAGGGAGAGGTTTTAATCAATAACGGGGTTGTAGACAGGATAGTATCTATACCCTACGATTCTTCCGAGAAGGCGGGCTATATAGTTGTATATCTCAAGGAAGAGGCCAGGTACAAGGTAGCTTCGCCGAATAAGGCCCGTGAAATAGTGCTGGAACTGTCGGCTGTGCCTTCTTTGTATCAGGATACGCTAATAGTAATAGACCCCGGTCATGGTGGCGGTGACCCCGGGGCAAACCACGGCGGTGTCAAAGAAAAGGACATAAACATAGATGTGTCCCACCGGTTGAGGGCACTGCTTGAGGACCTTGGTTTCAGGACCCTCATGATAAGGGAGGACGACAGTTTTGTAGACCTGTACGAAAGAGCAGGCATAGCGAACGCAGCCAATGCCGACCTGTATATAAGCGTTCATGCCAACGCCCACGAGACCAACAGTTCCATTTACGGTGTGGAGACGCTGTACTACCCATCCGAAAAGAGTGAACTGGACAACAGGGACAATTACACGCTGGCAAAGATAATACAGCAGGAACTGCTCCGGGAACTCAAAACCGCTGACAGAGGATTAATACCAAGGCCAAATCTGGTGGTTACCCGGGAGACAAAGATGCCGGCGGTTATTGCGGAATTAGGATTTTTGACAAACAGTAATGAAAGGGCACTACTTGTTACCGAAGGCTACAGACAGAGGTGTGCCCAGGCGCTGTCAAACGGTATAGTGCGCTACGTGAATGAAATACTGCTGACCAATGAATAGAAATAAGGATTAGCCAGGTTTCAAAATAGATAGTTTATTATAGTAGGGGACATGCCGCAGCAAGGAATACCCTCGGAAAGCGGTGTGTCCCGTGACTTTGTCGGGAACTTAAGTTTCCCGGGCTTTTTTATGTTGACTTTGTTCAAAGGAAATATTAGTATTTTCTTTGAATATGAAATAATAAGGACTTAAAACTTAATACTAATTCTATGGAGGGAATCATATGGGTGTTTTATTGAATTTTCTGTTTATATTTTTTGCAAGAGTAATAGATGTGTCTTTGCTCACAGTTAGGATGCTATTGATAGTGCGGGGCAAAAAGTACCTCGCCGGAGTACTGGGGTTTTTCGAGGTAACCATTTACATTCTGGCTCTCGGAAGGGTTATGAGTACATTGGATAATTGGGTAAACATACTGGCATACTCCTCGGGTTTTGCTGTGGGCAACGTTGTGGGAAGCATTATAGAGAATAAAATGGCTATCGGAACCATTATGGTCAGGATTGTTCCCAAAAAAACATGCGATGAAGGGTTGGCAGAAAAGCTCCGGAGCATGGGCTTTGGCGTTACAATGATTGAGGGCATAGGCAAGAACGGCCCCGTGTGCATGCTGGATACAACGCTTCACAGGAAAGAGCTGCACGTGCTTATGGATTACCTCAAAAAAACCGATGCCGAAGCTTTTGTTACAGTCAGTGATACCCGGGAGACAAGGGGCGGATACATGAGGAGCGTTAAGAGGAAATAAAAATCATAGTGGCCATTCCTTCTTAATATATTTTATATACAACGTGCTTAAGACTTTACATCTTCTAACGTGTCATCCTGAGCGATTCTGTCATCCTGAGCGGTAGCGAAGGACCTTTGACAGCTAAATGTCTATCTACAATAAGATTCTACGGGCTTCGCCCTCTTAAGCGACAGAGTCGGATTCTACGGGCTTCGCTTCTTCGGAATGACAGGTAAAGGAATGTAATATTATTAGTGCGTTATATAGTTAAAGAAAATCGGGGAGGAATTGGAATGTTAAAACGCATTGCTGCGGTGGTAATAATAGTCTGTATGGCGGTCTTTGTAACGGGCTGCCAGAACCCTGTCACTATATTTTTGGATTGGATAAATGGTGGTGGCGATTCCCTGGAGGCACCGGAGACCGATACCCTGCCCGGGGAGGATTTGGAGGTTGACGGTGCGGTGGGTGCCAGAATTAGGGATACGGTGCTGTATTACAGGGACAGCGATGGATACCTTGTTCCGGTTTCAGTTAATATTGAGTGGGAGGAAGGCATCGCCAGGGCTGCGCTGCAAAGACTAATCTCCGACACAGACCTGTCTGTTATGGCGCAGGATACGGGACTTTATTCTGCCGTCCCCGAAGGCACGGAGGTGCTGGGTCTTACCATAAGGGACGGGCTGGCTAAGGTGGACCTGTCGGCGGAGGCTTTAAATTACGGCACCGTCAAAGAAGAGGAATTAATGCTTAATTCGGTGGTTTATACGCTGACTGAGTTTAATACGGTGGACAGTGTTCAGTTTATGATAGAAGGGGACGTGATGGAGACCTTAAAGTTTGGCACCAGCACCAGTGGTCCTATTGAAAGGGAAGACATAAACACCGCCGGAGATGTGGCAGGCTCCAGAGTAACGATATATTTCCACCGGACAAACGAAAAGGGTTACGAATACTTTGTACCGGTAACGCTGGGCACAGGCACCGCCGGAGAGGACATGGACGCGGCACTAAAGTGCCTATTGGGGGGCCCGCCGGGGGGAAGCGGTTTGAAGTCCTCCATACCGGATAATGTAAGTATAAATGGAATGGGGATAAAAAACGGTATAGCCTATCTTAACTTCGGTAAGGGAATTTTCGATTATAAAGGCGGCGACAGCGTAGCGGAGAATATAGTTAAATCCATCGCGCTAACCCTTAAGGAGTACCCGGCGGTCACCGGGGTGGTGTTCCTTGTGGACGGGCAGCCGGCGCAGCTGCCTACCGGCGTGGTATTGGAAAGCGTAATTGATGTACCTGTGTTTGCAAATGAGTACCATTAGGCAATAATTATGATATGATATAAGGAGTTTACCAGGCGGCCCAAAGGAGAAACGGGCTCAGGGCCGCCGTTCGGGAAAAAGGAGTTGAGTGGTTTTTGAGGATAGACGGAAGACTGTTTAATGAGTTGAGACCGGTTAGAATTACCAAAAATTTCACCAAATACGGTGAAGGGTCGGTTCTTATAGAGACCGGCGATACAAAGGTGCTGTGTACCGCCTCAGTGGAGGAGAAGGTGCCCCAATTTTTAAAGGGTATGGGCCGGGGATGGATTACGGCGGAATACTCCATGCTGCCCCGCTCCACGGCTGTAAGGAAGGTAAGGGAGATTGTCAGGGGAAGGCCGGAGGGAAGGACCCAGGAGATACAAAGGCTAATTGGAAGGTCCCTTAGGTCGATAGTTAACCTGGACAAACTTGGAGGGGAGTACACAATCTGGATAGACTGTGACGTACTCCAGGCGGACGGCGGTACAAGGACCGCATCCATAACCGGCTCCTTTGTGGCACTGGTGGATGCGCTGGGCCACATGAAGAAACAGGGGATAATAAAGGAGATACCGGTTACCGATATGGTGGCGGCGGTGAGCGTAGGCATTGTGGACGGAGAGATCGCACTGGACCTGTGCTATGCCGAGGACAGCAAAGCCCAGGTGGATATGAACCTTGTAATGACCGGTACCGGCAAGGTTGTGGAGATCCAGGGTACGGGGGAGGCCTTTCCCTTTACGGTGGACAGGATGTACAGGATGGTGGAGCTGGGAATGAACGGTATAGGGAAACTGGCGGAGGCCCAAAAAAAGGCCCTGGAAGACGTGTTGCCGGGAGGTTTGAAGGATGACAAAAAAGACAATGGTGGTTGCCAGCAGAAATAAAAAAAAGGCGAAAGAGATAATGGAAATACTGGAGGGACTGGATTGGACAGTTATGTCCGCGGTCGATGCAGGGGCGGAATTTGAGGTGGTTGAAGACGGGGCCACCTTTGAGGAGAATTCTTATAAAAAGGCACTGGAGTTCATGGAGGCCACCGGCATGACAGCCATAGCAGACGATTCCGGGCTGGAGGTGGACGAGCTATGTGGCCGGCCGGGAGTGCATTCCGCCCGGTTCTCGGGTAAAAATGCGACCGATGAGAGCAACAACTTAAAGCTGCTTGCTATGATGGTGGATGTCCCCGAAGCTAAAAGGACGGCAAGGTTTGTCTGTGCGGCAACGGTGGTGTTTCCCGATGGCGGCCATTTTACGGTGCGGGGAGAATGCGAAGGGCAGATACTGTTTGAGCCTAAGGGCACCGGTGGTTTTGGCTACGACCCTTTGTTTTACCTCCCGGACTACGATAGGACCTTTGCCCAGCTGGATGCCCGGACAAAAAATTCCATAAGCCATAGGGCAAGGGCATTTTCAAAGGTCAGGAAGCGGCTGTCCGACCTTGGAGGGGAGACGGGATTTGAGAATAGGAGTTATAAGCGATAGCCACGGGGACAGGCAGGCACTTGAAAAGGCCATAAACCACATGAGCGGGGCGGACGTTATTTTTCACCTTGGGGATTATGTTAAGGACTGCGAGCATATTAAAAAGATTCATTCGGGGCCGATTTACAAGGTTAGCGGAAACTGCGATTTTTTCACCGATACAAATACTCCCTCCGAGCAGAGAATAGCCATTGGGGGCAAAACGGTGTTTGCCGTACATGGGCACAAATACAGGGTAAAGGACGGAATAAAGGTATTGTATTATAAGGGGTTGGAAATTGGTGCCGATATAGTACTCTTTGGACATACCCACAGTGCCAGGATTGTAAGGGTGGACGAGATGGTTTTTTTAAACCCCGGGAGCGTTTCGAGGCCAAGGAATGTACATCGGCCCACCTATGGAATAATTGAAATACAAAATGGCAATATTAAACCCGTGATAGTGGAATTTTGATCGCATTAATCCTTGACCCGGAGCCATTTTTGGTTTACAATAAAATCACTGCTCCATCCGGACCGGGACGGAAAATTTTGAACATTGACAGTCAAGCTCCGGTTTGCTATAATAGCTTATTGTTGGAGAATGTGCGGGTGTAGCTCAATGGTAGAGCCCTAGCCTTCCAAGCTAGTCGCGTGGGTTCGATTCCCATCACCCGCTCCAGTTTTGCGCCTGTAGCTCAGGTGGATAGAGCAACGGACTTCTAATCCGTGAGCCCGGGGTTCGAGTCCCTGCAGGCGCACCATTATATGGTGGGTATAGCTCAGTTGGTTAGAGCGCCAGATTGTGGCTCTGGAGGCCGTGGGTTCAACTCCCACTATCCACCCCACATTATCTTTGGGGCGTAGCCAAGCCGGTAAGGCACCAGACTTTGACTCTGGCATTCGTAGGTTCGAGTCCTGCCGCCCCAGCCATTTTGTGACCCATTAGCTCAGTCGGCAGAGCACCTGACTTTTAATCAGGGTGTCCCGCGTTCGAGTCGCGGATGGGTCACCATCCAATCTGCGCCGATGCGGCGGCGTATAAATATGCGCCCTTAGCTCAGCTGGATAGAGTCGCTGACTTCGAATCAGTTGGTCGGGGGTTCGAATCCCTCAGGGCGCACCAGAATAAAAGCCTTGCAAATACTATGTTTGCAGGGCTTTGTTATTTTTTGTATTTGACAGCAACCTTACAACAATACAGAAAAGATAAGGCTTGTCATATGTGCTCATTCATACATTTTGTGTTTATTGGATTACACAGGATACGGTTCATCTGTTTTAAAAAGTCTTTATATATAACGCATTAATAGTATAATATTCCTTATCTGTCGTTCCGAAGAAGCGAAGCCCGAAGAATCCTACTTGTAGATAGATCCTTCGCTATCGCTCAGGATGACATGTTAGAAGATGTAAAGTCTTAAGCACGTTATATATATAAATTTATATGGACATCATGTATTAACAAAAGTGGACATTAAATACTAGGAGGTATTTATCATGATCAATAGAAAAGGTAAGTTGTAAAATGAATTGCCCAAACAAATAAAAAAAGACCCATTCCGGGTTCAAACCAGTTATGCTTAATGTTGAGAACAAAAGCGACTGGAGGGAAACGGAATGGATCAAGAACAGCATACCACAGGTAAGAGGAAATGGAAACAGATTTCTGAAAAAGAGCGCTATAAAATTGGCCCTCAGTTGACATTGTAAATGCAACGGTAGGAAATAAAAATAGTTGCATTAAATCTGACAAACCTACTGGTTGCGTTTAGTATTGCAAAAGCAATCTGCAAGTATAGTCTCCCCCTAGGGGGAGAGGCCTCTACTAGCAACATAGATATAACTGGTACAAAATGGTGGGCAATTAAACTTGCAATTTACGGCAAAAAGCTCCGAAGTTAGAGCATGTTGACATATGTATTTAACTGTGATATCATTTAGAAAAATTATTTATTGTGGCGATGAAGAGGAACAGTAGAAGACGGATCCACCTATAGAGAGTTAAACCCCAGGTTGCAAGGTTTGACGGTAGGACGTTTTTGAAACCCGCCTCCGAGCTGTTGGTGATGAGCCAGTCCGGAATTTGCTTTCCGATATCAAAGGCATGCCGATTATAGTTGACACTAAGACGGACCCGTTATACGGTCAATTGAGGTGGTACCGCGGAAATTAACCCTTTCGTCCTCTTTTAAGGATGAAGGGGTTTTATTTATTGTCCCGGTTCAAAGGAGGTAATAGCCTATATGTTAAAACCCAATCAGTATGAGAAGGATATGCATGCGGGTAATATACGCAGCAGATTGCACAATGCAGATAGGATAGTTATAAAAGTGGGTAGTTCAACAATAACATACAACAACGCAAAACCTAACTTGACCAACATCAGCAGGCTGGTAAGGGTAATAGCGGATTTGACAAATCAGGGCAAAAAAGTAGTGCTTGTGACCTCAGGTGCGATTGCAATTGGCATTGGTCGTTTGGATCTGGTAAAGAAACCCGATACCGTGCGTGAAAAACAGGCAATGGCAACCGTAGGCCAGTGTGAACTTATGAATATATACAGCAGGTTGTTTTCGGAATATGGACATATTGTAGGGCAGATGCTTCTTACCCGCGATGTGACAGAAAATGATATAAGAAGGCATAATGTTACAAATACCTTTGAGAGTTTATTCCATAAAGGCATAATACCAATAGTCAATGAAAACGATTCTGTAGCGGTTGAAGAGATTAAATTCGGCGAAAATGATACATTGTCCGCCATAGTGGCAAAACTTATAAAAGCGGATTTATTAATTTTGCTGTCGGATATTGAAGGACTTTACGAGACGGATCCTAGGAAAAATCCTAACGCAAAAATGATTTCGATAGTGGAAGAAGTCACCGATGATATTCAGGCGTGTGCTGCCGGTGCTGGTACTGAAAGAGGTATAGGCGGTATGGTTACTAAATTATACGCAGGTAAAATCGCAACGTTTGCAGGGACAGATATGGTTATAGCAAATGGTGAGGATCCTTCAATAATAATAGATATTATAAATGGCAAAGATGTGGGAACATTGTTTGTTTCAAGAAAAAGGAAAGGTGAGCGTGAAAATGAATGAACTGATGTTAAAAGGTGAAAGGGCAAAGCAGGCATCATTTTGTCTTTCTAGTATGTCTTCGGGACAAAAGGATAAAGCGCTTACAGAAATAGCTCGTATGCTGGTGGAAAGAACCGAGGAGATATTGGACGCAAATTCCATTGACGTTGAAAATGCTGAAAATAAAGGTATTACAGGTGCTTTAATAGACAGGCTCACTTTGACCTCAGAAAGAGTGAAAAGTATGGCTAATGGGCTTTTGGACATATCAGAGCTGCCCGATCCCGTGGGGGAAGTAATTTCAATGTGGAAAAGGCCAAACGGACTATTGATAGGCAAGCAGCGGGTGCCTATAGGTGTAATAGGTATTATATACGAGGCAAGGCCCAATGTTACGGCCGATGTGGCGGGATTGTCCCTCAAAACAGGAAATGCGGTAATACTGCGGGGAGGTAGCGAAGCAATTAATTCAAACAAAGCTGTTGTTACCATTATAAACGATGTCCTTTGCAGGTTGAATTTTCCGGAAGGGGCGGTTCAATTGATAGAAGATACAAGCAGACAGACAGCTGCCCAGATGATGAAACTGAACAGATATATAGACGTATTAATTCCAAGGGGCGGTTCGGGTTTGATTCAGGCGGTTATCGAGAATTCTACAATTCCTGTTATAAAAACGGGCACCGGCAACTGTCATGTATACGTAGATGGTGAATCGGACATTAAAATGGCAGAGGATATCATAGTAAACGCTAAAACAGACCGGCCGGGGGTATGTAATGCGGCAGAGACGTTGCTTGTGGACAGTGCAATAGCACAGCAGTTTTTGCCTCCGGCCCTACAACGGTTAAAGGATATGAATGTGGAATTAAGAGGATGCGAAACAACCCGGAAGATATTCGGCGGTGTTAAGACCGCAACCGAAGAAGACTGGCATACTGAATATCTGGATTATATACTGGCGGTAAAGGTTGTAAAGGGTATAGACGAAGCGATAGAACATATAAACAAGTACGGCAGCGGCCATTCAGAGGCTATAGTTACAGCAGACTACAGCAATGCCCAGAGGTTTTTGCAGCAGGTTGATGCGGCAGCGGTATATGTGAATGCGTCTACAAGGTTTACTGATGGTGGAGAATTCGGATTTGGTGCCGAGTTGGGAATAAGCACTCAAAAACTGCATGCAAGGGGTCCTATGGGCTTGAAGGAATTGACCACGGTGAAATATATTGTGTATGGCAGCGGTCAGATACGATAAAAGATGTATGTTTTAAGGGAAAAGACCGACGGGGGCAGCAGTTGGGTTTGTTGATTTGAATTAACAGTTGTGACAGAACCGAACTCCCATGGTAACAGATATCACAGGGGGACGGTTCGAGCTATTTGCGATGTCGGCAAAGCGAGTAAAGTTAATGGATAAAGGCTAGGGGAAAAATAACTTTCTCCCAAAATAGGACGGTGTTATGCATGCTTGAAGGCTAAGGATGTGGCCGAAAAAGCATTCGGCAATCTTAAGGAACGCCTGAACATGCGCCGTACACTGGCTTTCTCGGAGTAAGGCCTTGATGGTAAACTTTTTGTAGAGTTTGTGGCACTTATTTATCTTTCTTACATCAAGAAGCAGATGCAGGATACGGATTTATTCAAAAACTATACATTACAAAGTGCTCTTGATAAACTCGATGTCATCGAATGCTTTGAGGCACCCGGACAGAAGCTACGTGTCGGTGAGCTTCTCGAAAAGCAGAAGGAAATTTATAATAGCTTGGGAGTGCCACCGCCTTCCTCGTTATGAGTAGGCGGGAATCCAGGATATATGTTCATTTCTGTCCGGACTGCGCGAAATTTTGGTAATCCGAAAAGAACTGCCTGCAGTAGTCAAACAATACAAAAGAATCATTGTCAAAATAACTTTCCTTAAGCCAGACAAAATATATGTCCCGGTAGATGCTAAAGTTGCGTATATCTATTCTGGCCAGCGACCCTTCCTGCAGGTCTTTATAGACAGCAAATTTATATAAAAATGTTATCCCTGAGTTATGCTTTACCAGTTCCTTTATGGAAGCGATGCTGCCGATAACCATGGTTTTTTTGAAATCTTCAATACTGTAGCCCTTTTCGGCCAATATCATTTCCAGGTTATTATATACTTCCGATGATTCTAAACGATAGATTAACCTTTCATTTACCAAATCACAAAAATCAACAGGACGTTTAGCAAATTGATGCTGCGGAGAACATATAGCAATAGTTTCCTCTCGGAAAAGGTGAGCATACTTGTAGTCGTTTGCTCGGAAGGTTCCGTCTGTTATTACGAAATCCACTTCTCCAAGGTTTAGTCTTTTAAATGCCTCCTTACTTTCCACAACCATCATTCTTATTTTTTCATAGTTGTATTTTTGTAAATACTTAGATAACACGGAAGGAAGGATGAATTCGCTTATTACTCTGGTGCTGGCAAAACTCAGTTCCCGGGGTGACGATTTGCTGGAATTAATAATTTTTTTTAGTTTTGCATCATTGATATACATGGATGTGGCAAACTTGTTCAGTAATTTACCCTGCTTTGTTATATTTACCGTCCTGTCTTCGTAATACACCAACTTTGCCCCATAAACTTTTTCTAAATGTTTGATATGCTGGGACACGGCAGGCTGGGTCAAATGTAAATTGGCCGCCGTTCGAGTAAAACTCTTTGTTTTGCATAAATCAAGAAATGTGAGTATCTTGGTATCCAGCAAGTCAATCCCTCCTATATAAAAATAACTAATGGGTCTATAACATTTTATAATTATATTTTATAGTATTTTTGTGCTATTATCAATATACTATTAAGACTACATAAAAAAGACAAATACTACATT
>Ga0265294_10010514_pt1 | contig 10510 bp, 6 predicted proteins | sample MunlanPumphouse3_FD_192504 | JGI IMG/M metagenome (GOLD analysis project Ga0265294, IMG submission 192504) | Groundwater microbial communities from a municipal landfill in Southern Ontario, Canada - Pumphouse #3 | ecosystem: Environmental > Aquatic > Deep subsurface > Groundwater | place...
TCGGCGGATAATTGGTTCAGTGCGGTATCCAGAAGCTCCCGGGCTTCTTTTTTCCGCGCAATGTCATGGTACGACAGACTCGATTGATCGGACAACACCTGTTGAAGCCAGTCCTGATGCCGATCGCTCAGTTCGCTCATGGGCCTTTCCCTGGATCGGTATTGTTTTCTCCAGAAATCATAACAGGTCCGGACGGCAATGACGGACAGCCACGGTTTGAAACTGTCTTTTTTTTTGTAATTCGGCAACGCCTGATAGGCACGCACAAAAACATCCTGAGCCGCTTCGTCGGCATGGCTTCCGGGGATATGTTTTCTGACAATTTTCATCACATGCCCCTGATATTTTTTCAGCAGATATTCAAAGGCGTTTACATTGCCGCCAATGACCTGTTTGACAATGTCATCATCTGCTACGCATGTCATATCCCGCTGCATCACTTTATTACACCATTTGAAATTTCAGACGTCCCTTTATCGGGTGATACAATGCATTGACAGCCTGGAAACACAGTCGGATAAAATCTTTTTTTGCGGGGGATGCGGAGAGATTTTACCCGATGTGTTTCAGACAGCCGGATTCTACCATTATTCGCGGAAGATGTCTTTTCTCATTTGTCTTCGTTCCCGCATTTTGTTCAAATGCGTTGTTTTCAGCTGTTCATACTGGTTCAACTGATCCGGAGTCAGCACGGATTTTACGCTGGACATGACGGTTGCCCGTAATACCATCATCTCTTCCAGTAACGGAGACAGCTGCTGCCAGGCCTGACGGACTCCGGTTTCATTGAATTGATCCGTACTGATTGCCGAATGAAGCTGCTGTCTGGCTTCCTGGAGTCGAGCCCTGATCGCTTCAGTTTCTTCCTGATGTTTGGTAAGGATCTCATCCACTCTGGTTTGTTGAGACTCGGACAGGTTCAGGCGGTTTAACATCTTCATGCCGAAATTTCTTTTCCCCGTCATCGGATGATCAAACGCTTGAACACTTGCGGAGGATATCCCCAGAAAGAGGATTGAAAATACGAGCAGGCCGATTCGTTTTTTAAAGGTGTGTTTCATGATGTCCCTTCCTTTTTCGTTCTATGTGTTTTTTTGCTGTGAATTTTCCCTTTATCATCCCAGTCGTGGATGGCTTCGGTAAAGTTACAGATTTAATGTCCGGAAGAGGAAAAATAATAAATCCGAAATACCGGAGTTGTACGGGGACCGATGAAAGGTTGCAAATGGCACGTCCCGGTCTTGCCGCAGTTAGCTATGGATTATTTCTGTCCGATTGGTATAATACGAAAAATATTATAAAGATTGCGGCATGGGCTGCCAGGCAGGAGGCGAATGAAAAAACAAGGCATCAGGTTCGATACTGTTTTGAAAAAAATTTTTACGGCGATGATGATTCTGGCGTTGATCACAGGCGTTGTTCTGCCGGCAACGGCCTTTGGGATCACCATAAAACAGGAAGAGGCACTTTCCGTTGAATTTATGAAAATGGTTCGAGAGCGGTATGAATTTGTGGAAGATCCGGATATTGTCAATTATGTCAATTCAGTTGGCTGCACCCTGACCAGCGTGCTTCCGCCTCAACCGTTTCCGTTTCATTTTTACGTTATCCGGAAAGACGAATTCAATGCCTTTGCGGCGCCGGCGGGTCATATATTCATATTCACCGGTCTGCTCAAGGCCATGGACAGCGAGGAGGAACTTGCCGGAATCATGGCGCATGAGATTGCTCATGCAACCTGTCGCCACATATCCGAGAGTATCGATCAGTCTAAAAAGACCCAGATTGTCTCTTTTGCGGGTATTGCCGCAGGCATACTGCTCGGAATTGGCGGTGCGGGTGAACTTTCTCAGGCCGCAACCATCGGTTCACTGGCCGGAGGCCAGTCGATTGCGATGGCATACAGCAGAGAATATGAATTTCAGGCAGACCGGTACGGAGCAACCTATGTCACTCTTGCCGGATACGGGCCTGAGGGATTTCTCCATTCATTGGAAAAAATTCAGAACAGAAACTGGTTCGGAGACGAGATCCCGACGTATCTGTCCACTCACCCTCCGGCAAAGGAGCGGCGTAATCATATCGTGGCCTGGCGGGAACGGACTCAGCTTTCCGGCGCATCGGTCGATAATCCCGCAAGACCTGATGTGTTCGCCAGAACGCATACCCGGATTATTGCCCTTTACGGGGATGAAACTCTGGCGATGAATCAATTCAGGAATGCCATCGCCAAAGAACCGGAAAACGCCATGGCCCATTACGGCTACGGATTGATTCTGGCCAGAACCGGAAACCGGAAAGATGCCATTACCCATTTGAAAGCAGCGCTCGAAGCAAAAGCGTTGGATCCGTATATGCTCGGAGATCTGGGGCGTATTTACTATATGGATGGTCAATATGAGCATGCGCTGGATTTGCTTGATTTCAGTGCCCGGCCCCCGTCGGCCACGGTTGAGAGTCTGTTTTATCTCGGCAGCTGCCAGATGAAAATGGAAAAGCTGGATGAGGCGGAAAAATCGCTTCTTGCGCTGTTGAAAAAAGATCCGGAGTATGTAAATGCATTCCACGTTCTGGGCGAAGTCTATTACAAACAGGACCGGAAGGGCGAATCTCATTATTACCTGGGACTGTATTATCAGGATAAACGGGAGTTTAAAACGGCTATATTTCATCTTCAGCAGGCCTTGAAACTGACAACCGATCCGGACAGGAAAGAGAAAATCGAAAAAAAACTGGCGTCAATGCAGAAGAAAACAGTAAAAGATCGAAACGGACCGGGGAAGCCGGATGCAAGCCAGCATTCCGGTTTCTGACGTTTTTCGGGGCAATTCAGCCCCTCTCATCCTTCGGCGCTGAAACGGTGGATAACCCCGCATCATATATCTTCGAACGATCCCCTTTCATAATCAAAGGCGCTCGCTCAAGCATCAGCCTTGACGCCGGCCCCGGGTATGCGGCAGCCACAAATTTTGTGATATCCGGGCAAAAAATTTTATCTATACTGTAACCTTTTCTGAATGGCATCCGACTTAAGCCATTACATGCCGCAGGATGCAGATAAGTTGTCTTGATCTGCCGGTATCTGCGGTTTGCCGGCCGTAATCAACCGGGGGCTTGGCTCTGTGACCCCGGATCCGCCGGCGCAGTATCGCAAAATGAGGAGCGAAAACCGACGCCGGTTGCAATAACAGGATTTAAAATCCGTTTATAAAAAAAGGAAGAATGCTCATGAAAGCGTTTACGTTTATCCAGCAGCGGTTTCCCAAACGGGCGTTGATCATGTTGGCTGTGACAGCCATATTTGCAAGTACCAGCGCCTTTGCGCAAGGAAGGCCTTTGAGGGGCAGAGACCTTCAATATCATGGAACTCACGCCGGGAGGGTCATTCCGCGTCTTTCGGCCGGATTTTACACCGTGATGGTGGCGGGACTGACCTATTTTGTCCTCAATGATATTTACTATCGTAAGGTTCCAGCCGGCTATGAAGCGGTTGCCGTACCGATGCCGGTTGCCGACGTTACAAAAGGCCATGGCGTAGTCACGGCTGCCGGACAGGTGGCGGTTACCATTCACCTGTTGAATGTCCGGTCCGGACCCGGAAAAACACACGGGGTGATCGGGACGGTGCAAAAGGGTGACCGGCTTGCTGTCATGGGACAGGCGCCGGGCTGGTTGTATGTGAAATTACCGTACGGCGGGTTTGGATGGGTCAGCAATCAGTATACCCGGAGCGCAGGGCCAAAACCGCTCGGGTAAAGTGAAAAACGCTGAACCATTAGTATTGTTTGTGGGGATATTTTTATGGTAATAACGAAAAATTATTCTATATTAGGAGCGGTTAATGGCCATCAGCCATCAGCTGTTTTTATTGGTTTTCAGACTTTCTCGCATTCTGATTTAAAAAATTTGGTGAAGTACCTGTTTTGGGTCAGCTGTGAATCAGGAATCGATATATGAAAAATAAATTTATTGCGGGGGCATGCCTTTTGATAGCGGCCCTTTTTTTAACGTCCTGCTCAGGATTCAACTCCGGAATCAGGCCTGATTCCATGGCCGATGTGCCGAAGGCGTATTCTTTATACGAAAATGAAGTGAGCGGATTTCCTCAGCGATGGTGGCGGCAGTTTGACTCCCCGACGCTCGATTCGCTGATCGAAGAAGCCCTCTCCGGCAGTTTTTCTCTGAAGGAGGCCTGGGCGCGGCTGAAACAGGTAAGGGAGCTGGCGGTTCAATCAGGCGCCGGTCTGTATCCGGATCTTAATGCTACCTCCGGTGCATCCTGGACGCGGCAGAACGCCGACAGCGTGTCCATGGAACGTGAGTCAAAGGATTTTTCACTGGGCCTGGCCGGCAGTTATGAGCTGGATCTGTGGGGACGGATTCGTTCCGGGCGGCAAGCCGATCTGCTGGAGGTGTCTGCCAGCCGGGAAGAGATCAGCACGGCAGCGATGACACTGGCGGCAGGGGTAACCAGCCGATGGCTGGATATCATTTCGCAGACCATGCAGCTCGGGGTGCTGGAAAAACAGCTTCAAACCAATACGACCTATCTGGAACTGATCGAACTTCGATTTCAGAATTCTATGGCAACGGCACTGGATGTGTTTCAGCAGAAACAGATCGTTGAAAAGATCAAGTCCCAGATTCCGTCCGTGGCGGCTCAGAAACAGCTGCTGGCGCACGAACTGGCGGTATTGATCGGAAAACCGCCACAATATGAACTGAACATTGAAAATAACTTCCTTCCGGATCTGATCCCGATTCCGGCGGCCGGGATTCCCGCTGATCTGCTGTCAAAACGTCCGGATATCCGGGCCGCAGGGTTCAGGCTCCAGGCCGCGGACTGGCAGGTGGCTGAAGCACGCGCCAACCGGCTCCCGACCATCAGTCTGTCTGCTCAGGCCTTGTACTCTGCCGATCAGCTGGACCTGATTTTTGATAACTGGCTGTTGAATCTTGCGGGCAATCTGGTCGGGCCGCTGATCGATGGAGGACAAAGATCATCCGAGGTCAGACGTCAGCAGGCGGTCGTGGATGAGAAACTGGCAGCCTATCGGCAGACCGTCTATACGGCCATCAAAGAGGTAGAAGATGCGCTGGTTACCGATTGCCGGAAACAGCAGCGCATCACGGCGCTGGAATCTCAGATTGATGCTGCCCGCAAGGCGCTTGAAGAAGCCAGACAACGATATTTCAAAGGGGTAAATGACTACCTTCCGGTGTTGACCCAGTTACTGGCGGTTCAGGGACTTGAGCTGGATCTGATTCAGGAGAAAACTCAGTTGCTGACTAACCGGGTTGGGCTTTACCGGGCGTTGGGTGGAACCTGGACGGACGCGTTGAAAGATGAGCGCCCCTTCGGGGCTTGAGGGCATTAACATCAGATGAACGAAAACAGGTCATATGAATACGGAAAATAATGTTGAAATGATGGAAAAAACGAGTCGCTGGAAACTGGTATTGAAGATACTTCTGCCTTTGCTGGTTCTGGCTGTTGGTGCCGCGGGGGCATATCAGATGAGCCGGACCGGACCGGAAGCCCAGCGCAAGAAACCGGAAAAACCGCTTCCCATAGTGCAGATAATGAGGCTTCAGGCATCCTCCGAACGCGTCGTGGTGCCGGCCATGGGCTCCGTTATTCCCGCCATGGAGCTTCAGCTCAGGTCCCGGGTATCGGGGCATGTTGTCTCCGTTCATCCGGAATTTACAGAAGGAGGCATTGTAAAAGCCGGTGAAGAAATGGTTCTGCTCGATCCGGAAGACTATCGCCTGGCGGTGGAAAAACAACAAACCCGGGTTGTCAATGCCCGATACGCTCTTCAACTGGAAATGGGGCAGCAGTCAGTTGCCAAACGGGAATGGCAGATTGTCAACGCGGGCAAGCCGGTAGATGGCCCGGTAAATGGCATGGATAAGGCGCTGGCTTTGAGAAAACCACATCTGGAAAATGCGCAGGCCGATCTGGCTTCGGCCGAGGCAGATCTGAAACAGGCCCGGCTCAATCTGGACCGCACCCGGGTCATAGCGCCGTTTAATGCCGTGATCCTTACAAAAAATGTCGCAAAAGGCTCCCAGGTATCCACGCAGGACGAGCTGGCACATCTGGTGGGAACCGATGAATTCCGGGTTCAGGTGTCCATCCCTGTGGATGCCCTGAAATGGATTGCGGTTCCCCGAAAAGCCGGTGAACCGGGGGCGGTGGCGCGTGTTTTTTACGGGAATAATTCCGGTGCTGTCAGTGAGCGTGTCGGGCAGGTCATCCGTCTGCTGGGAGAGCTGGAAACCGAGGGGCGAATGGCCCGGATTCTGGTTGCCGTAAAAGACCCCCTGGCACTGAACGTATCCGGTGAACAAAAGCCGCCACTTTTTATCGGACAGTACGTCCGGGTGGAAATCGACGGCGTCTATCTGAAAGAGGTATTTTCCATACCGCGTTCTGCTTTAAGGGATGACTCCCGGATATGGATTGCCGGAAGCGATGGAACCCTCCACATCCGGCCCGTGGATACGATCTGGCGGGATGAACACAGAGTTATCGTAAAAGACGGACTTCAGGAAGCAGAAAACCTGATCATCTCCGATATCGCGGCTCCCGTGGAAGGAATGCCGATACGGACGGAGTGAAAAGGTCAGAGTTCAGAGGTCAGAAATCAGTGGCAAATTGTTAATTGTTTTTCATTCAACCCTCAACCAATAACTGATAATAACCAACCACCATGAAACAAACAGATAACAACGATATATCCCGCGGTCCCATTGCCTGGATGGCCGGAAACAGTGTGGCGGCCAATCTGGTGATGATTGTGTTGTTCGTGGGCGGACTGATTTTCGGTATCCAGATGAAACAGGAAGTGTTCCCCGAGTTTGACACGGATTCGGTTACCGTGACGGTGTCCTATCCCGGCGCAAGCCCTGAGGAAGTCGAACAGGCCATCATTCTGGCGATTGAAGAGGCGGTTCAGGGCCTTGACGGTGTCAAGGAAATCAGTTCCTCGTCCAGTGAGGGCTCCGGGGTGGTAACTGTGGAAATGCTCGTGGGAGAAGATATTCAGAAACTGGCCCAGGACGTCCAGAGTGAAGTGGATCGCATTACCACGTTTCCGGAAGAGGCCGAGCAGCCCCAGGTGGAGATAGCCACGCATCGCAGGGATGTGGTATCTCTGGCGCTTTATGGTGATCAGAACGAACGGGTTCTTCGCGAAACTGCCGAGCAGATTCGGGACGGGCTGCTTCAGGACCCTGGCATTACGCAGGTGGAACTGGACGGTGTCCGTGATTTTGAGATCCGTATTGAAGTCCCTCAGGCAAATCTGCGGACGTATAATCTGACCCTGGAGGATATTGCCGACCGGGTGAAAAACGCTTCCGTAGAACTTCCCGGAGGCAGCCTGAAGACCGAAGGCGGTGAAATTCTGGTGCGGATGAAGGAACGCAGGGATTACGGCAGAGAGTTCGCCCGGATTCCCATTATTACCACCAGTGACGGCACCCAGGTCCGGCTTGAAGATATCGCCACAATCATCGACGGGTTTGAAGACTCGGACCGGTTTGCCACGTACAACGGCAAACCGGCCGTCATGCTCGATGTCTACCGGGTAGGAGACCAGACGCCCATCAGTGTATCGACAGCCGTTCATGATTATATCAAACAGTATCGGCATACCATGCCGCCGGGGCTTGAGGTGGCTACCCAGAACGACAAATCCGAAGTTTACAGACAGCGGGCGGAGCTTCTGCTTGGCAACGGATTTCTCGGCCTGATCCTGGTATTTATTCTGCTGGGACTGTTTCTGGAGGCCCGGCTGGCCTTCTGGGTGGCGATGGGAATTCCCACATCATTTCTCGGGGCACTTCTTTTTCTGCCGTTCATGGATGTCAGCATCAATATGATGTCCATGTTTGCATTTATTGTGGCGCTGGGTATCGTGGTGGATGATGCCATCGTGGTGGGAGAAAATGTCTATTTCTACCGGCAACAGGGACATTCCTACATGAGGGCTTCCATTCTGGGGGTCAGGGAAGTGGCAATGCCGGTGGTGTTCAGCATCCTGACCAATGTGGTGGCATTCATGCCGCTTTATTTTGTGCCGGGCATTCCCGGAAAGATGTTCAGGACCATACCGGTCGTTGTGATTACGGTGTTTCTGATTTCCCTGGTAGAAAGTCTGTTTGTCCTGCCGGCGCATTTAGGGCATCAGAAGAAGCGAAGTCCCCGGGGTGTTTTCGGCTGGTTGCACCGGGGCCAGCAGCGATTCAGTAACGGGTTTTCCCGGATGATTCAACAGGTGTATGCGCCGTTTCTGGAAAAGACGCTTGCCTGGCGATACCTGACACTGGCCATCGGGCTGGTGGCTTTGCTGGTGGCACTGGCTTATGTGAAAAGCGGCCGGATCGGTACGGCTTTATTCCCCCGGATCGAATCGGATTTTGCCTATGCCGAGGCCGTTCTTCCCTATGGCTCCTCGGTTGTAAAAACCGGGGCTGTCCAGAACCAGCTGGTTGAGGCCGCCATGAGGGTCGCATCTGAAAACGGCGGGGACCTTCTTGTGAAAGGTATTTATGCTCAGATCGGGGGAAGTTCTAGGATTTTAGGGACCTCCGGCGGTCATGTGGCCAGTATCCGGGTGTATCTGACCGCATCTGACGTTCGTCCTGTTCAGACAGGCGATTTTATCAACCAATGGCGCAATGAGACCGGTGATATTCCGGGGCTGGAAAACCTCGCGTTTCGTTCCGATATTGGCGGACCCGGATCAGGAGCGGCACTGACGGTCGAACTGAGTCACCGTGATCTGGACATGTTGAAGACCGCCGGCGAAGATCTGGCAAAAGCGCTGGACTATTTTCCCAATGTCAAGGATATCTATGACGGATTTGCCATCGGCAAACAGCAGCTGGATTTTGTAATCCGTCCCGAAGGCCGGGCCCTGGGATTGACGGCCCGTGAGGTGGCCAGCCAGGTGCGCAACAGTTTTTATGGCGCCGAAGCCCTTCGCCAGCAGCGGGGCCGGAACGAATTGACGGTCAGGGTGAGGTTGCCGGAAAACGAGCGGGTTTCCGAATATCATCTGGAGCAGCTGATGATCCGGACACCGGGCGGGGTAGACGTTTTGCTTCGGGATGTGGTCGATATCAGCAGAGGGCATGCCTACACGGAAATCAACCGGCGGGCCGGTCGTCGGGTTATCACTGTTTCGGCAGATGTGGATCCTCCCAGCCAGGCGGAACGGGTGATTTCGTCCCTGAAATCCGATGCCCTCCCGGATCTGATCAATCGCCATTACGGGCTTCGGTACAGTTTCGAAGGCCATCAGGCTGAAATGCGGGACAGCATGACAAGCCTGGGATTAGGGCTGTGCATGGCCCTGCTGGCCATGTACGGGCTCCTGGCCGTACCGTTTAGAAGCTATACCCAGCCGGCTATTGTAATGATCTGCATTCCGTTCGGAATGGTCGGGGCGCTGCTGGGCCATCTGTTGATGGGCTACAGCCTCAGTGTCATGAGCATGTTCGGTGTGGTGGCCCTGTCCGGCGTGGTCGTCAATGATTCTCTCGTGCTGATTGACTTTGCCAACCGCCGCAGGCAAGGCGGTGATTCTGCCGTCGCCGCCATACATGCGGCCGGAATTCAACGATTCCGTCCCATTCTGCTGACCACCCTGACGACTTTCGGAGGACTGGCGCCCATGATTATGGAAACATCCCGCCAGGCCAGGTTTTTGATTCCCATGGCCATTTCCCTTGGTTTCGGTGTGCTGTTTGCGACCCTGATCACCCTGGTACTGGTGCCGTCACTGTATCTGATTGTGGAAGACGTTCACCAGCTGGCGGGTGTGCCTCAACATTCCGTTCAAAAGCCGTCAGGAATCTGAGGCCAGAGGCCAGAGGGCAGAGGTCAGAGGTCAGAGGTCAGAGGTCAGAGGTCAGAGGACAGAGGACAGAAGTCAGAAGTCAGAAGTCAGAGGGCAGAGGGCAGAGGGCAGAGGGCAGAGGACAGAGGGCAGAAGTCAGAAGTCAGAAGTCAGAAGTCAGAAGTCAGAAGTCAGAAGTCAGAAGTCAGAAGTCTGAAGTCTGAAGTCTGAAGTCAGAAGTCTGAAGTCTGAGGACAGAGGTCAGAGGACAGAGGTCAGAGGTCAGAGGGCAGAGGACAGAAAGCAGCAGACAGAGGACGGGCGGTAAATCCAAAAGAATAGGAAAGAGAGTTCCAGCAAATGACAGATCCAAATTTAATGGCAAAATACCGGAACCAGGCCCAGATGCTTGCGAACAAAGTCAGAAAACGCTACAAGCATCTGCGCAAAGGCTTTGACCGGCAGAATATCGAGGTTTTCAGACTTTACGATTGGGACATACCTGAAATACGGGCTGTCGTCGACTGGTATGCGGGGCATCTGGTAATTGCTGAATACACCCGGCAACAATCCACGCCCGAATGGCTGCCGATGATGGGAGAGGCGGTTGCACAGGCACTCGGGGTTCCTTCATCAGATGTTCATCTTAAAGAACGACG
>Ga0265294_10010515_pt1 | contig 10510 bp, 10 predicted proteins | sample MunlanPumphouse3_FD_192504 | JGI IMG/M metagenome (GOLD analysis project Ga0265294, IMG submission 192504) | Groundwater microbial communities from a municipal landfill in Southern Ontario, Canada - Pumphouse #3 | ecosystem: Environmental > Aquatic > Deep subsurface > Groundwater | place...
CGAGCCCCTCCCCGGGTGATATCCCCCACGGTGCGGTGTGTGGGAGGATGTCGGCGGAGGCATGGTCGGGCCAGCATCCCGGGCCGGGCTTTATCGGGGGTATCACCTGCACTGCCCCCACCCCGGGGTGGGGGAGGAGCGCCGAAGGCGCGGGCGGGGTGGGGGAGAGAGGGGAGCGGTGCATGGGATAGTGTGGAAGAAGGGCGGAATCAGGGTTGCCTTCCCGGGTTTGCGGCTTTCCCGGGCTCTCGCCACGAGAACTCCCGCTCCGGGGCGGGAGCCCTGTGGAAGGGCCAGTATGGTTCTTTTTGCCGGGGAGGGGGTTCCCTCCCCGGGTGATATCCCCCACGGTACGGTGTGTGGGATGATGCCAGCGGAGACATGGTCGGGCCAGCATCCCGGGCCGGCCTTTCCGGGGATATACACGCGGCCGGTGCGGGGTGGAGGAGAGAGGAGAGCGGTGCATGGCGAGATGCCGGCGAAACGTATGTTTGGGACTGGCACCCCTGGTTGCGCCCCGCCCGGGCTCTCGCCACGAGAACGCCCGCTCTTGCGCGGGAGCCCTGTGGAAGGGCCAGCATGGTTCTTTTTGCCGGGGAGGGGGTTCCCTCCCCGAGCCCCTCCCCGGGCGATATCCCCCACGGTACGGTGTGTGGGAGGATGCCGGCGGAGGCATGGTCGGGCCAGCATCCCGGGCCGGCCTTTCCGGGGGTATCGCCTGCACTGCCCTCCTCCCGGGTGGTTCCTCGGCCGGGATTGTACATTCTCGTGTGTTTTGTTTTTGCCGGCTGTGGGCCGGGGCGGACCCCGATCCCTCCATGGGGTCAAGCGCGCAATCACATCTCACCGTGCGGCTCTGCGCCAGTGTAAAAGAGCTCGGTATCGAGGACGGCAGGATAAAGGGAATCGGGATCTGCCGGCACCCCGGCAGGAGCCTGCGGATCCCCTCAGGAGAGTTCAGAACACCGGTTTCTTGAAGTACTTCAGTGCGCCCGGCCTGTGTCGCTCAAGCTCCTTGAAGAAATGCTCTGCAAGTTCAGGGTTGGAATCATAGATCGCCTGTTGCAGGGCGCGCATCAGCCATCCCTGGATATCCTGGCCCTGGTCAACCGTATTCATCACGACGACGACCGCCTCATCCACATCTCTCCGGGTATTCCATCGATAGGGCATAAGAACCACCTCCGGGAAGAGGGTACCCGCTATACGTATAAAGGATTTGCGCGAAAAAAGCATCCACGTCATCACCCGACCGGAGCGGGAGGTTTATCCGGGTGGAGGAGAGAACAGAGGGTGTGAACGAGGTATCAACATGGCATTTACCACGACGATTCAGGTAGAGACCCATGGGGAAGGGGAGATCGTCAACCTGACACCCCGGGTAGAGCAGGTGCTCGCCGAGAGCGGTGTACAGGGAGGACTGGTCAACGTCTTCGTCGGGGGGTCGACCGCCGCCATAACCACTATCGAGTATGAATCCGGCGTGCTCTCCGACCTCCGCCGGGCACTCTCGGTCATCGCCCCTGCCGATATCCCCTACGCACATGATGCGGCATGGGGAGATGGGAACGGACGATCCCATGTCCGGGCGGCGGTGATCGGGCCGTCGGTCACCATTCCCGTGATCGAGGGGAGGCTTGCGTGCGGCACCTGGCAACAGATCGTCCTCCTCGAACTGGACGTGCGTTCAAGCCGCAGGCGAACGATATACGTCACAATCACCGGGTAAGCGCCGGGAAGAGGTTTTGCGATCCCGGCGCCTGTACGGCATATAGTGAGCAGAATGAAACAGCGATTGCTATAACCCCAATAATAATACTCTGCTCAGTTTTCGCCGGAATCGTCTAAGAAGAATAAGCTGTTTAATCGAGAGGTACCGTCTCAAGCTGTGATACCAGTTCCCATATGCGGGTCCGTGCATGGACTGGCATGTTCGGATCGTTGCTGATCTCGTCGATCAAGGAGATTGCGGTTGCTGCGCGAAGGCCGATGCTCCGGGATTCATCCTGAAGAACCGTCTTTGTCTCATCTGCAACCCGCCTTATGTTTCGTGGAATGGTGGAATCTTCGCTGATATTTTGCAACATCTGGATGCAGGTTCGTATTGTCTCGTCTGGACTTGTCATTAACTCACCCCTCTATTATTTAGAGGCATCCAGACATATATAAGTTGATTTAGGGTGTTGGATACAATGACGGCTGATAGGGCTGACGAAGTTATGGCTGAATATCTTCTCAAGGGAGGAAAGATGCTCGCAAAATCCTGTAAAGTCTGCGGATACCCGCTTTTTGAATACAAAGGTGAGACGCAGTGCGTAATCTGCCCTCTGGAAGAGGGAGAAGAGTCCGGCCCTGAAACGGAACCGGCCCCTGTTGCTCAACCACCCATAGAGTCACCTGCACCGACCCCCATCGCCAGATCGCCCGCACCGGCCACTACCAGACCGCAGAGCGAGGTTACCGTGGAGATCGAGCAGACGATCATCCATCTCTGCGAGCGCATCAGGCATGAGCAGAGCGCCGATGAATGCCTGACCCTTATGATGGCGGTAGAACGAGGTGCTGAGGCGCTCCAGACACTGCGTCAGCGATAGGACCGGCGGGCAAGATCCCATATACCCTGCGCGGTCTTTTCCCCGATCCCGCGCACGGAGGCCAGCTCCTCCGGTTCGGCATCGATGATCGCCTTGAGCGACCCGAAGTGCTCAAGGAGGATCCGGGCGCTTCGTAGCCCGATATTTGGAAACGCAGAGAGTATATACTCCTGCTCTTCGCGGACCGACCGGAGGGTCTTCTTCGGATGCACCTTGCGCTCCCCGCGCTCGCCGGCCTCCCGCTGCGCGAGGACATAGAGCATCTCGGCGGTGTCATCCGCATCATGGGTGCGGAGCAGTGTCACGCCCATGCCGACCGTGATGGCGGCGAGCGTGCCCCTGACAGCGTTTGGGTGTATGTTCCGGGCCTCGTAGAGGTCGGCATCCCCCTCGATGATCAGGATCGGGCGCGGCACCGCGTCCGCCATAGCCCGGATCTGCCCGAAGAGATCCCGCTCCACCAGGGTATCCACAAAGTCCTGCACGGTCTTTCTCTCAACAATGATACGGTCACCTATGGTGTAATCACCGATCTCAAGGCGTTGTAGCGTGATCGACGCCCCGAGTTCGTGCAGGCGCACGGCGACCCGCGACGACGTCTCACGGTCGTCGACGGTGATCGCCGGGCCGGCGAGGCCGATCTCCGGGCCTGCGCCCACACCCGGTCGGGATGAGGCCGGCAACCTCGCGGATTCAAACTCCTGAAAGCTCATCTGCCCGGTAGCTGCCGGGGCCGGGGGGGTGGATGTGGCGCTCATGCGCCTGATCCCCTGCACCATCGCCCGCTCCCGGGTCTGGCTCACGTACCGGAATGTCTCATCCGATGTTCCCTTCGTCACCAGGACGACTATCGTGCCGCTGCCGCTCCGACCGGTCCGCCCTTTTCGCTGGATGCTCCGGATCTCTGAAGGGACAGCCTCATAAAAGATCACCATATCGGTCGATGGGACGTCAAGCCCCTCCTCACCCACCGATGTCGCGATCAGGCACCGGAATTCACCGCTCCGGAACCGGGAGAGGATCTCGATCTGCTCTTTTTGCGTGAGCCCGCGCTCCGCATCCCGGGAGGCCTGGCCGACGAACCGCTCACAGGCGATACCGCACTCTGAAAACGCATCGACAAGCGTCTGGACGGTATCGCGGTAGGTGGCAAAGACGATGATCCGGCTCTCCGGGTGGGCTGCAAGTTGCGCCTGCACCAGTTCGCAGGCGATAGCAACCTTGGGGTGGAGCTCCTTACTCCAGCGGCTCATCTCCTCGACGAGACCCAGGTAGATGGGATCGTTCGTCAGGCGCTTGCTCGCCTTGCTCCCCGTAGATGACGCACCTTCGGCGCTGAGGCGATCCAGGTAGAGTTTGAGCGCCTCGCTCCCCTGGGTCTCGGTGAGCGATATCGCGTGGCGGAGTTTCATGCACTCGGCGTGCAGGGATGCTGCCGTGAAGCCGGTAGGATCCCGCGACTGTATGCGCTGCTGGATCTGGGCATTTAACAGATTGAGAGACTTTATAGAGAGTTTATCCGGTTTTGGCACCTGGAAATCGAGCTTCGCGAGCATGGCGAGTCTTGACTCAACGAGCCTCCGGAGGGAGAGGAGTGCTGCCTGCAGCTCCTCGGGCAGGTAGACATCGATGTACTGGATCTCGCGCTCATGGATGTAGGGGCGGACATCCTCATCGGTCTCCACCCGTGTCTCGACGGCCGCGATATGGAGGTTGTTGCAGACATCCTGCACCTTCTCCAGGTCGCCCCCGGGAGAAGCGGTCATCGCGAGCAGCAGGGGGTCTTTCGCTGTCGTGCAGTAGTGCCCGGCGATGAAGACGTATGCGTAGTTTCCCACCGCCCGATGGCACTCGTCCACGACAAGCAGAACGACGTCGCTGAGGCTGTACCTCCCGGCAAGGCAGTCGTTCTTGATCACCTGCGGGGTGGCAAAACAGATCCGGCATGCTTCCCAGGCCTCCACCCGCTTATCGGGCGGGGTATCGCCGGTGAACATGATGAAATCGGACTCCTCTGGCTCAGACCCTTCCTCAAAGAGCAGGAACTGTTTAAAAAAACGGAGGTGCTGCTCGACCAGGGGCTTTGTCGGCGCGAGCATGAGCACCTTCCCCGGGTGTGAGCGGAGGCGAGATGCCGCGACAAGGAGCGCGACGGCCGTCTTCCCGAGCCCCGTCGGGAGGACGACCATCGTGTTCGCATCGAGCGCCCGGAGCGTTATGGCGAGCTGATACCGCCTCTCCTCGATACTCTCCGGCCGGATCAGCGGATGGGTGACGTAGTTCATACACGGCTGAGTTCAGCGAACAGGATCTCACCGCGGATGAGGTCGGGAATGATCTGGCGCAACCGCCCCATCGGCACACGGACCTGCTCTGTGCTGTCGCGATCCCTGATGGTGACTGTGTTGTCCTCAAGTGTGTCGTAGTCAACGGTTACGGCGTAGGGTGTCCCGATCTCGTCCTGCCTCCGGTAACGCCGGCCTATGGCGCCGGAGTCATCGTACTGGGCGAGGATGCGATGTCGGGTGAGTTTTCTTGTGATCTCCTGCGCGATCTCATCGAGGCTGTCGCGGTTCATCAGTGGGAAGACGGCGACCTGGACCGGCGCCACCGCCGCCGGGAGGCGGAGCACCCGCCGGATCTCACCGTCCACCTCGTCCTCGGCGTAGCTGTGCTCCAGGGCAACGTATATCATCCGGTCGACACCGTACGAGGGTTCTATGACGTGGGGCATCACTTCCTCGCCGCGGATCTCTTCCTCCCCTTCCCGGATCTTGTAGAGGTCTGCGGGGATGAAGTAGTCCTCGCCGTCGACCGTGACCCGTGCGCCGTCCTCGCCGGGATTTGATGCGGCCAGGGCTTCCGCGATGGCTTTTGCCTTGCCACGGAACCGGGGGCCGAGCACACCCATGTTCGCTACGATCTGCCGTCGCCTGACCAGTTTCGGCTCGTCGTAGGGTATAAAGACCGTCATCGAGTCCCCGGAGTGGCCGGCATGCGAGCGCAGGTCGTAGTCGGTGCGATCGGCGATCCCGACGATCTCCACCCACCCGAAACGGTCAGAGTAAACCTCGGCGTCCCAGCAGTCGACCGCATAGTGTGCCCGCTCATCGGGGAGGTGCTGGCGGAACCGGAGTTTCGTCGGATCCACGCCGATGGCGACCAGGATCTGGTGGGTGAGCGCGACGTAGTAGGCGACGTACTCGTTTACGATCACCCCTTCATCCACCGCTACGCGCATCGTAGCGGTGAGGGGTTCCCGGTCATCCTGTTGCCGGTCGATGGTGAGGAGGGGTACGGTGTAGTCAGCGTAGCGGTAGAAGGTGGGGTGGTTGTCTTTTCCTTCGGGGTGGACGAAGATCTCGGCCTCTGCCTGGGTGAACTCCCGCAGCCGAATCATACCCTGGCGGGGGGAGATCTCATTCCGATACGATTTTCCTATCTGGACCGCGCCGAAGGGGAGTTTGTCCCGGTAAAAACGCAGGAGACGGGGGAAATCGGTGAATATGCCCTGGGCGGTCTCGGGGCGCAGGTATCCCTTCCGCTGCGAACCCGGGCCGATGGTGGTCTCAAACATCAGGTTGAATGCAAAGACACCCGCATCACCCAGGGGTTCCTCGCAGATGGGGCAGGGCAGTTCATGGAGCGCTTCCTGGAGCGCCTCGGCCGAGAGCGCGCCGGCGTTCGTGATGCCGCTATCCTCCACGATGTGGTCGGCGCGGAGGTATTCGCCACAGTGCGGGCACTGCACCATCTTGTCGGCGAACTCCTTCACGTGGCCGGATGCGATGAATATTGCTTCGGCTCCGACGGTGGGGCATTCGATCTCGTAGTAGCCTTCCTGAAAGACGTAAAACGTCCGCCAGAGGTTCTCTATGTTCCTCTTCATCATCGCTCCGAGCGGACCGTAATCGATAAAACCGGCGACGGATCCGTATATCTCGGATGAAGGCCAGACAAAACCACGTCTTCTGGCCACATCCATGACTTTCTCGTAAATATCGCTCGTTTCGGCCATAGTCTTGCAGTACACTTGAGCGCCGGGGCTAATAAAGAATGGTTCCCCTCCTCGTGCAGGGAGACGATTCTTCGCGAAATGGGCAGTTTGAGGAGGGTTTCCCTTTGCAGATGATGGCATTTCAGGAAATACCGTTCCGTCCGGCGCATACCGGATCGATGCTTCTTTCATGCTCCCGCGTCGGATCAGGGTAAGGGGGGCGCGATATACCCCTGTATGAAAGAATCAGCGCGGGCGGTTGGGAGAGGGTCATGCCGGAATGCGCGTAGTCCCCCTCTTCGTACCACCCGGAATAGATCCGGAATCCGGTAATCCGGCTCTCGTGTTCATACTTTCGATGTATGACTGTCCTGCTACGGATGAGAGACACCTATACTATTTATGGGGACGGCCATCAATGTAGATCGAGTACAATTTTACACTGGTTGTGAAATACGAAATTATACTTCCGGAGGCATCAACACAGCTTCATTAATTATTTCAAGAATTAATCACCTTACCACGAAAACAGAGCACATCTTTCGAAATGATCTTTTTACTCGAATGAATTATATGGGAAGATTTAAATTCTAGCAGTTGTAATGTAGGGAGCGTTACGCCCCGGCCCGGGGATCATCTATATATATTGAAGACCGTCATGAACGGTCTTCAAGGCCAGATGGTGGAATAAAGAACAGAGAGATACGAACATGGCAGAAGATACCCGCAAGCAGCAGCTCCTTGAGCTGTTCACGACCATCACGAACAAAAAGGCGATCGTTGAGCCTATGAGGAAGGTTCACGGTACGCTCCGGGACCGCGATGCTGTTGAGCGCGAGATCGCTCTGATCATGCGTGAGATCCTTGATCAGGGATACTTCAAGACCAAGCTTGCTCCGCGGCAGCTCGCAAAACTCGTGGTTGCGTACTATGATGGGAAGAACGATACCGAGATCGCAAGAGCGCTCGGTGATGAAAAATTGAGTAAAACCGTAGCGCGTGCACGGGTCCGTCTCAAACTCTTCAGGGAACTTGACTTCAAGATGCCGTTCGATCGCGAACTGATGGTAGAGCTTCTCGATTCCGGGAAGACGATGAAGGAAGTCAGCGAGGAATTGAACGTGAGCCCATCCACACTCCGTGAGTACCGTCATGTGATCGAACAGCAGGAGGATACGACTCTGGATCCCTACCTGGAGAGAATCAAGGATGTGATGGAGGATCGCGATCTCTCCGAACATATGACGCGAGGCGTCATCAATGACGGCCTGAGTGAGGCGATCGACGTTGCTGAGGCGATCGATATGGGAGAATTCTGAACTTCTGCTCATTTTTTGCTGAACATTTTTTAATGAGCAGACCAATCTCTTCTCCATGAGGTTGACCTGGCTAGGCCACGCATGTTTCAGTCTTGAGGGATCGCGGACGGTTCTCATCGACCCCTTTATCCCCGGGGGTTCGCTCCCGGTAGACCCCGATATCGTCGCCGTGACGCACGCCCATGCAGACCACCTGGGCATGACCGTAGAACTCGGGAAGAAGACGGTCGCTATCAACGAGGTAGCGAAATACCTGGCGGCGAAGGGTATCCCTGCCGAACCCATGAATATCGGCGGCAGTATCACCGTGGACGGTGTCGGGTTTACGATGACCCCCGCTCTCCATTCATCGTGGCTGGAGGATGAGGGGATGGGCTTTTACGGAGGGGTCGCCGCAGGGTTCGTCATAACGATGGACGGCACCAGCGTCTACCATGCCGGCGATACAGCGCTCTTTTCCGATATACAGCTCATCCGGGATCTCTACCGGCCGGATGTGGCCCTCCTCCCCATCGGCGGGCGCTATACGATGGGGCCCGAGGAGGCGATGATCGCGGCCCGGTATACCGGGGCAAAGCTCGTGATCCCGATGCATTACGATACATTCCCTGTCATCGAGCAGGATGCTCAGAAATTCAAGCAGGCCGTCGAGCGGACGACATCGATCCGGGTACAGGTTCTCTCACCGGGTGAGGGGATCGATATCGGCCCCGAGAGCATCCGGGAGTGAGCGAGGCGGATCTTAAAAAACGCTTGCCGGCCCGGAAACCGGTATCCGTGCAACCCCGGGGGTTCACCCCCGCCCTGTCCCCGAAGCCCCACCCCCGGGGGTGCATGGAACTGCACCTCCGGCGCAGGGGTTTACCCTATTTTTATGAGCCTGATAGAGAGGGGACGCTTTATGATCCCCTTAAAGTCACGGGCAGCCACGAACTCAAGGTTCTTCCCGCTGATCTGGTCGAGGAGTCTCTGGTCGACGACACGGTCGACGACAACCCCCTCAACATCGCCGCCCAGGGTCCGGAGCGCCCCCTCAAGATCGGTGGCGCTCGATTCCAGGAGAACGGCGTAATCCGGGGAGAGGAAGCGCGCGATCTTTCGGTCCCGGACATCGGCCATATGTTCCCCGAGCGTCGGGGGTGTCTTCTGGTCCTCCCGGCCCCCGACCCTTTGCTGCTGCGGCCGTTCATCTACTGGTGTCTCACGTACACCGGAGACGGTTTGCGTAGACGTCTGCCCCGCCGCCCCCATAGTGAGTGTATGATCCGCTATGACCTCCACTGGCACTTTGTTCCTGAGCGCCTTGACAATCTCCTTGCGGCTCATCTCTTCGACGCTCTTCCCCCGTGGGGCGTATGCCACAAAGTCGATCTCAGCTATCTGGAGAAGCTCGCGGAGGATCAGCTCTCCTCCCCGGTCTCCATCCAGCAGGGTCGTCGCGGTCTTCTGTGAGCAGAGGTCGATGATGATCTGCGGGACGTTGGTCCCCTCGACTGCAACCGCGTTCTTGATCCCGTAGCGTAGCAGGTTGATAACATCGGCCCGTCCCTCGACCAGGATGATGGCATCCGAGGCCATGACATTCGGGCCGGCATGCACCTTCGCCTCACCGAGGAGCTCAAGTTTCTCTATCCTGATGACTTCGCGGACCTCGTCCAGCAGATCGTCGCTGTTTATGGCGCCTTCATCAAAATCCTCAAGGAGGAGCTCCTTGGCACGCTCGACGATTCTGCGCCGTTTGGTCACCCTGATGTCTTCGATGCGGTCGACTTTCATGTGCGCTGTGCACGGCCCGACCCGGTCGATCGTCTCGAGAGACGAGGCAAGGAGCGCGGTCTCTGCGCGGTCGAGCGATGATGATATGAGTATATCACCCTTCGTCTCCCCCCTCCTCGTCGTTATCTGGACATCGATCCGGCCGACGCGGCCGGTTCTCTGTAGATCACGCAGGTCGAGGTCTTCGCCGAGTAAACCCTCGGTCTGGCCGAAGATAGCACCCACTACATCAGGTTTATCGACCACCCCCTCGGTCTGCAGAGTAAGATGAATGAGATACTTTGTAGTTTCTGGTGAGTACATGGAATGTTGCCCCCTTCAATGTGAATCTGATCGCCGTATGTCATGCAGGTCTTCGTATGCGCGAACATAGGTGTCAGATATATATCTATGGTATGATCACTTAAATCAGATGGCAGATCGAAGAGAAGATTTTTCACAACCTTTCAGCTCCATTAAATATACTTTTTTATAATATTGGCTGGATAGGTTCTCAAACCACCGATACCTCTTCGGCCGGAAATGGTATCCGAAACCCGGTCATACCCTGACACCTCAAGCGCCTCACCGGGAGCTTCATGCCGGGGGCGCTTCCATGAGGGAGGTCGGGCCTCATGATCGATAGCAAACAGCGGTCGTCCCCCACCAGCAGAGGAAGCCTGAGGTGAACGGTCTTCCCGGGTCCGGCGGAAGATCTCTGAAGACTATCCAGCCAGGCAGGAGAAATAAGGGATCTTTTAGAGAGGTGCTACGAGGTCTCGCGAAGATCCCGGGAGCGTTATTCCACCCGCTCCCGGATCTTCGCTACCGCCTCCGCCGCGGCC
>Ga0265294_10010516_pt1 | contig 10510 bp, 11 predicted proteins | sample MunlanPumphouse3_FD_192504 | JGI IMG/M metagenome (GOLD analysis project Ga0265294, IMG submission 192504) | Groundwater microbial communities from a municipal landfill in Southern Ontario, Canada - Pumphouse #3 | ecosystem: Environmental > Aquatic > Deep subsurface > Groundwater | place...
CATTAAGGTTTTAGCTATTTTCTCTAATAAAGGTTTTTTTTCTTTAATAATCTTTTCAGCTTGTTTTTGAGCATTTTTTATTAATTTTTCTACTTCTTTATCAATATCTATGGCCACTTTTTCAGAATAATTTCTAGTTTCACTAAACCCTTTTCCTAAAAATACGTCTGTTTCTTTTTCTCCAAAAACAGTTGGTCCTAAAGCAGACATCCCATAAACCTTAACAATATTTCTTGCTAATTGAGATGCTTTATTTAAATCATCAGATGAGCCTGTTGTTGTATCCTTAAATTTAATCTTTTCTGAAATAAATCCTCCTAATAAAACTGCTAATTCTGCATGAAATTCTGATTTTGTTCTTAAAAATCTATCTTCTTTGGGAACTTTTAAAGTATAACCAGCAGCCATTCTTCTTGAAATAATAGAAATCTTTCTTACTGGTTCAGCATTAGGGGTAAAAGCAGCAACTAAAGCATGACCTGCTTCATGATAAGCAGTAATTTCTTTTTCTTTTTCAGACATTATATGGCTTCTTCTTTCTGGTCCTAATAATACTTTTTCAATTGAATCTAATAAATCTTGCTGGGTAATATTCTTAGCATTTTTCTTAGCAGCTAAAAGAGCCGCTTCATTAAAAACATTAGATAAATCAGCTCCAGAAAAACCAGGAGTTCTTTCTGCTACTTCTCTTAAATTAATATCTAGTGCTAATATTTTATTTTTAGAATGAATTTCTAGTATTTCTTCTCTTTCCTTAATGTCTGGTAAATGAATAACTATTTTTCTGTCAAATCTTCCTGGCCTTAATAATGCAGGATCTAAAACATCAGGTCTATTAGTAGCAGCAAGAATAATTACCTTATCGTTTTGCTCAAAACCATCCATTTCAGTTAATAATTGATTTAAAGTTTGTTCTCTTTCTTCGTTTCCTCCGGCTATAGCTGGCCCTCTTGCTTTACCAATACTATCAAGTTCATCAATAAAAATTAAACAAGGTTGATGTTTTTTAGCAACTGCAAATAAATTTCTTACCCTGCCAGATCCAACACCAACAAACATTTCCACAAAAGATGATCCAGCAACTGAAAAAAATGGAACATTACTTTCTCCTGCTACTGCTCTAGCTAATAATGTTTTACCACAACCAGCAGGACCAACCAATAAAACTCCTTTAGGAATTTTTGCTCCCATTTTTAAGTATTTTTCAGGATTTTTAAGAAAATCAACAATTTCCTCTACTTCTTCTTTTTCTTCTTTTAGGCCTGCTACATTTTTAAAAGTAACCTTTTCTTTTGGGTGACCCTCTGCTCCAAACATTTTAGCTCTTGGTTTTGTAAAATCAAAGGTTTGAGTTGCTCCTGATTTGGCTTGTTTAAAAACCATAAAAAAGAAAAAGCCAAACATTAAAAATGGTAAAACTACAAATAATAACAAAGGCCACAACCAATCCCCTGTTCCGTTTGGTTCTTCAAAAACAAAAGAAACATTTTTAAGTTTTTCTTTGTCTACCCCAAAATCATTTAAAGCTTGCCCTAAGCTTTCTCCTGTTTCTTTTTTTGTTATAAAAATAGTATCATCATTATAAATAACTGTAACATCGTTATTTAATACTTTTATCTCTTTTATTTTTTCATTATTAATATCTTGAACTAATTGCGTAACTGAAATTTCTTTTGTTTCTTGAACAGGATTATTAAATAAAGAAAAAATAGCTCCTAACAGAAAAAAAATAAAAATAACAAAAAGTATATTTTTAAAAAGGCCTTGAAGAGGACTCTTCATGTGTTTTTGAATATTATTTTAATCTTAAAGACATCCAATGTCTTTGTGGTTGAAAACTTAAGATTTCAAAATCGTATTCTTTATTAATCTCTAACTTTTCTTTCATTTTAGCTTCTGTGCCAAATTCAGAAATATGTATTAATCCTTGAATTTTAGTTTGATCATCATCGTCTTCTTCTCTTTTAATTTGCACAAAAGCTCCAAAAGAATTAAACCTTACAACCATTCCCTTGATAAAATCTCCTTGCTTTAATTCTAATTCTTTCCATGGATCCTTCTTTAAATTCTTTAAAGACAAAGAAACTCTTCCCTGAGAAATATCAATTATTTCTGCATCCACTTTTTCTCCAACCTGAACAATTTGAGAAGGGTCTTCTATCAATTGCCAATCGAGTTCAGATATATGTATTAAACCTTCTAATAAATCCTCTTCATTTGATTCTTCTAAAGTTTTTCCTGGTAAAGCAAATTTAATAAAACAACCAAAATTAACTATTCCTGAAATCTTTCCTTCAACTTTATCTCCTAATTTTAATGTTTCTAAAACTTTCTTTACTTGCTCATTTTCCTTAGATTCTTCTGTTAATATGATTTGTCCTCCTTTTTCGTCAAAATCAAGAATTTTAACTTTAATTTCCATTCCAATAAATGATTGTAGCTTTCTTAATATTTTTGTTTTGTCCCCTTCTGGAACTTTAGGGTACTTATCAGGAGATAATTGAGAGGTTGGTAAAAATGCAGGCATTCCTGAAACTTCAGTTAATAACCCTCCTTTATTTACTTTTGATACTTTTATTGTAAATGGCTTATCTTCGTCTTTCTTTTCTTTAATTAATTTCCAGGCCATATCTCTTTCAGCTTCTTTTAAAGACATTTCAACAAAACCATCCTCGTTTTCAGAATCAACCACTTTTACAGATACAACATCGCCATTCTTAATATTCCTTAAAACATTTTTAGCGTTTTGATATTCTGCACCATAAATAATACCTGTTTTTCTAGGTCCAATATCTAAATAAAGAGCATTATTTTCAATAGCTAAAACCTTAGCATCAACAAGATCCCCTTCTCTTAAAGTTTGAATTGAATCGCTTAATTTTTGTAATGTTTCTGTTTGCATATGCAATTATATATCATAAAAACAAAAAGAAGGCAAGTTTTATTTAACTTTAAATAATATATATAATTTATCATACCTTATTTCTATTTTTACTTCAATAAAGACCTCTGTGGACAAAAGCTTTGACAAAAAATGTATTTTAAGATAATATATGTACATCCCTGCAAAGGGGTTTTATTTTTGGAAAAATATTAAATTTATGAAACAAATACACAATTATATTATATTTATTATTGGTTTAACATTATTTACTATATCTATTGGTATTATCGGCCTAGAAACAAGCAACAAAGGGCTTGATTCTCAAGAAAAATCCTTTATTTCCTTTGCTTCTAATCCTATTATCAAAAAGCAAGAAAACAATGTTAAAAAAACCATTAATGTAGTTATTACTGCTTATTCCTCTTGTCCAACTGAAACAGACGATACTCCATTCATTACTGCTAATGGATCTACTGTAACAGAAGGTATTGTAGCTAATAATTTACTTCCTTTTGGAACACAAATCAGAATACCTGAATTATATGGAAACAAGGTATTCGTGGTCCAAGATAGAATGAACTACAAAAAAGGATACTATCACGTTGACATATGGTTCCCGTCAAAAGAACAAGCAATTCAATTCGGAGCAGTCAAAACATACATTGAAGTACTAAAAAGCTAAAACCGAGATTCAATTCTCGGTTTTTAGTTTGTGTGCCTCGGGTGGGACTCGAACCCACAAGGGTGTTGCCCGCAGCATTTTAAGTGCTGTATGTTTACCAGTTTCATCACCGAGGCATAAAATCATTGAGGCGTGGGCGGGAATTGCACCCGCGTATAAGAGTTTTGCAGACTCTTGCCTTACTGCTTGGCCACCACGCCAATGATAAAAAAAGTTTATCACATTTCTTTTTCCTTGTCTATTTCTCTTAATAACTCCTCTATTCTTGAAGCTTCTGCAGTTCTTGATTCCTTTACAAATATTATTTTAGGAACAGGCCTTATTTGTAGTTTTTTATTTAACATCTGCTGAATAAAATATATCTTTCTTTTAAGTAAATTAATAACTTCTTCTGTTTTTTCTTCTGGTAAAATTGAAAGATATACTTTAGCTTCAATTAAATTAGATGAACTTTCTACTCTGGTTATAGTAAGTAAAATATCAGGAAAAATATCTACTTCTTTCAAGATAATAGATCCTAATTCTTTTTTAATAAATGCATTAACCTTTTCAATCCTCCACATACTTGAAAAATATTAGTTCGTCTCCTTCTTTTATTCTTTCGCTTCCTTGATAAAGAATTGCACATTCTTTCCCAGATTTAACAGATTCAAAGCTTTTTTTATTAGCTTGCAAATCAATAATCTTACCTTCTCCTAATTTTTCTCCATTTCTCATAATCTCAATTGTTGCTGTTCTATTAGCCTCCCCTTCTGTTACTTGTCCCCCAACAATTTGTCTATTTTTTTCTGTTCTGAAAATAACAGAAATCTCCATTTTCCCTAAATCATTTCTAATCTTTTCTTTTTTAATTTTTCTGTCCATTAATTCTCTTGTTTTTTGAGCTAAACCATAGATTAAATCAAATTCAAAAAATTTAACTTTGTCTCTTTCAATCAAAGCTTCTGCTGTTTTATCTTTCTTAACTCTAAAAGCATAAATAATGCTTTTTGAACTCTTAGCAAGTTTAATGTCATTTTCATTAATATTACCTACATCAGCTTTAATTACCTTTAAACAAACACCTTCCTGGGGCAAGGTTTTAAATAATTCCTCTATTCCTTCTAAAGAACCTATGGCATCAGCTTTAATAATAATGCTCAATATTGGCTGATCAGCTTCTACACACTTAAAACTACTAATAAAAACATCTCTATTAACAATCTTTTCTTTAGCTTCATCAGCAGATTTATAAGATAAAAATCTTTCTCCTAGTGCTGGAACCTTATCTAGCCCAGTAATAACAGCTGGTTCTGAAGGATATATTTCTTTTTTTTCTTTTCCCTGAAAATCTTCTAAAGAACGAATCTTACCTGCAGCAGAATTTGTTCCAATAGCATCTCCTATTTTCAATATTCCTTTTTCTACAATCAATGTAGCTATTGGTCCTCTTTGATTGTCTAAATAAGATTCAATAATTACTCCTTCTGGTCTTGCCTCAATATCTGCTTTTAATTCTTTCATTTCTGCAACTAACAATATCAAATCAATTAACTCATCAACACCTTTTCCTGTTTTGGCTGATATTTCAATACTTAATACTTCTCCCCCGAATGACTCAACAATAATATCTTCTTTAGCTAATTGTTGTTTTACCATTTCTGGATTAGATTCTGGCTTGTCTGTTTTATTTAAAGCAACAATGGTAGTAATTCCAGACTCTTTAATGTTTTTAATTGCTTCTTTTGTTTGTTTTTTAACTCCCTCGCAAGCATCTATAACTAATATAGCAACATCAGCAACCTTAGAACCCCTGGCCCTAATCGCTGAAAAAGATTCATGGCCTGGTGTATCTAAAAATGTAATCTTTTTGTCTTTATGTTCTATTTGATAAGCTCCAACATGCTGTGTAATGCCCCCTGATTCTTTTTCTAAAATATTAAAATTTTTAATTGCCATTAATAATGAAGTCTTGCCATGATCAATATGGCCTAAAATTACAACTACTGGTGGACGGCTAATAATTTTTTCTTTATTTTTTTCCATAATATTCTTTTGCTTTTTTGATTGCTTGCAATTCTTCTTCTGATAATTGATATTTTGATTCTCCTTTTGATACTGGTTTAATAAATATTCTTACTCCTTCTTTAGTATAAATTGAAGTTAAAACAAATCCATTATCATAATCTTCTAAAAGAGCCAAAGAAAAGCTTTGGTCTCCCCCACTATCTTTAAATGGGTTATATCTTATTAATCCCATTTTTCTTAAGGCAAGATTATTTTTTTCTTTTTCTTTATTTAGTTCAATCCTAAATAAATTAATACTCTCCTCTAACTTCTTAATATGTTCTATTGCTTGATCAATAGTTTTAATTTGTTTTTTCTTAAAAAACATAAGATTAGGGAGCGGAGAGGGTGAGATTCGAACTCACGGTAGATTGCTCTACAATGGTTTTCGAAACCATCCCTTTAATCCACTCAGGCACCTCTCCTTTTTTTAGATTAATGTTTAAGGTTAACACTTTTTCCTTATTAAATCAATGCTTTATAGATACTGAAAGATAATCTTTTTATAGTTTTTACAAAAATCAGAAACAAATTTCTGGTCTGGAAAAAAATTCTTAAGATCATAACCAAGTTTTTGAGATGTAACATTTTCTTCTATTCTCTTTTTTAATTCCTTTTTTAGCTCTTCCCAATCCCCAATTCCTATTATCTTCTTTAAATTATTAAAATTAGGACTAACTCCTTTTTGTAAATACCAAAACAAATCATAGAAATCTCTTCCTTTGATATTAATTTCTTGTTCGTCTCCCTTAAACCATTTCCTTGTAAAAATAGCGCATAGCTTTCCTGTCATTAAAAACTCTAAAGAATAATTTTTAATAATAAAATTAAAGCCATATTGAGAAATTGGAGACAATTCTGTTTCTGGCTCTTTAAAAATAGTTTGAGTTGGCTCAATTTTCACATACAGCCAATCGCTTTCGCTTTTATTGGACAATCCTAGATCTTTCAAAATCTGAAATTTAAGATAAATCCTGCCTTTACCTTGGCATTTAGTTTTTACATCTAAAAGGTATTCTTTTTTAAAATATTCTTCTATTTCTTTAGCAACCTTAGAAATATCCAACTTTTCCCATTCTTTTTTGTCTAAGTCAAAATCTAAGTCCTCGGAAAGACGGGGAGCATTAAAACATATTCTTAAACATGAGCCTCCTGTAAAGATAAATCGCTTATATTTTCTATTAGAATAAATAAACTCTAAAACAGGATACTGAAGATATTCTTTAAGATAGTTTCTGATGACAAAATCCGGTATCCCCTCTTTTCTTTTCTCTAAAACTATATTTTTAAGTATTTCTTTCATAATACATTTTCTCTATTAATTTTAAAACATTTTTAACTTTTGAACTTTTTAAAGACAAAGCAAAAGACTTGACCTTTAAAAAATCTTTCCTACTTATTGCCTCCCAGTTAATTCTTAAATTCTCCACCTCTGCTTCAGAAACATTTTTTGATTTTAAAAATCTTAAATACAAAAAATCAAACAATGCTTTTTCTTTTGTTGCCTCTAATACAGGATTATTATTAAAGTATTTAACCATATATCCAGAAAAAAGCTCTGGAGTGATTGAATAATACCTAAATACGCCCAAGTTATTAACTATTTCTCTTGTGGTTTTAGTAGTAATTGCAGTTAAGGCATTGACTGGCTCGGATAAAAGCTGGTATTTGGCAAGAACATACTCAACAGAAAGATAAGAAGGCTTTATTAATTGATTAGACAAGTACTCTAAATAAATATTCTTATTACCCTCTTTTTGATAACAATCACTAAAAATATATACTCCTTTTTTAAGAGCTATTAGTTTTTCTTTTTTAAGCCAGTACTTAATGTTCGCATCTAAAACATCTTCTCTGCTGTCAAAGTTCCTGATTGCCTCCTTATCAAAAAATAAAAGCTTTCCCATTTTTAATTTTAATTCTTCTAGTTTCATAAATAATACTGTTTATTAATTGGTATAATCATTATACCAATTCCTAATCAGTTGTCAATGACCGTTGTCCACAATCCAAAAACGTCTTAAGAATAACACGCAAGAGATACCCTGTTATTATAGTTTTTGATAGTTTAAATGCATTTCCATGCCTAACATAAGCAAACCAGGCATTGATTCCCCCCCCATTTATTGTGCCTTTTTTCATTTTCTTTAATAATCTTTTAACAGTAGATTTTCTTAATAGAACATAATCCCTATATAAAATATATCCTAAAAAATCTATTCCCAAAAACAATGGAAAGATATCAACTTTTTTAGGATTAAATTTTAATTTAAGATTTTTTGACAAAAACAATCTAATTACTTCTTTTAATATGCGCATCTGCTTCTTTTCTTTATCTAAAATTAAAAAATCATCCATATATCGGATGAATTTACGCTTTCTTAAGACATGCTTAATAAATTGATCTAATTCATTTAAATAGATATTAGCAAACAATTGAGAAGTTAGATTCCCAATTGGAATCCCCTTATCCTCCTCGTCCTTATAACTACTTTTAACAATCCCTTGAATCAACCAAATTATTTCTTTGTCTTTAATTTTTCTTTTGACGAAGGATATTAAAACATTATGATTAATATTATCAAAATACTTTGAGATATCGCACTTTAAGCAATAACAATTATTTTCATTTTTTAAAAACGCCTTTAACCTTTTGATTCCCTTGTGCGTTCCCTTGTTATTCCTGCAAGCATATGAATCAGAAACAAAAGACTTGTCGAAAATAGGCTCAATAATATTGCATAAAGCGTGATGAACTACCCTGTCTTTAAAACAAGGCGCCTTAATTGTTCTTTTTTTTGAATCATAAACAATAAATTCACTGTATTTGCCGTGCTTGTAGGTTTTTAAAATCAATTCTCTTTTGATTTCTAGTAAGTTTCTTTCTAAGTTAAAAGAGAATTTTAATGCTTTACTGGCATATTTCTTCCTCTTTCTTGTTTTTAAATATGATAAATGAATATTTTTAAAATCAACTACTTTGGGAAATAAATTATTATGTCTTTTCATTTAAGTTAACCTATTAACCCTGGTCAGATGTTTCGTTACTACTACTAAAACTGACCAGGGATACGGGCTTAATATTTTCCCTTTTGGATTAACCTACTTGGGAAGGAATAAAATCTGGAACCTATAAACTCTCTTTTTGCTTTCTTGAAAGCAAAAACTCTGGTCAAAAACTAACTGGTTCCTAGCGGGCGCAGCGAAACCCAATGTTCGTGTTCGTGTTAGCAGGCGAATTGTTCAGATTCAGCGCAAACGCTCCGGCGTTCGTGTCATTGTCCCAATTGCCGCCGCGAATGAAAGCTGCTTTTTTTGACTTTACCCCTCTATCCATAGATAGCTAATTAAATCTTTTTTTCAAACCAAATAGCATTTTCTCAATCTCAACAATTAATTCTGATGAATATTCATACTGCTTGATATTAATTAATTTAAAATCCTTGCTCAAACGGATAAGAATTTTAACAGCTTCGTAACAGACAAAGCATTCTTCTATCGCTACCTTCTTGTCTTTCTTGATATTTAGTCTTGCAATTGATTTTAAAAGTTCTAATGCTTCTTTTTCCAATTCCACCCCCAAACTGTATTTATGCACTCTGGCAAACCTCTCCACTGTCGGCTTTATCCAAAAAAGCAAATCATATGCTTTCTGGTACACAATCATTTCTTCAAGCATTATTCTTTTATTTTATTCTTTTTAATTTTTCCTCTCAAAAATTACAGCCACATCCACGAATACATATTACACCCTAGGCATGACAGAGATAGGAGATTATAGATTCCTAGCGGGCGCAGCGAAACCCAACGCCCGGTGTGCGTGCCAGCAGGCGAATATCCCAGATTCAGCGCAAACGCTCCGGCGTACGTGCCATTGTCCCAACCGCCGCCGCGAACGAAAGCGTGAACAGTATTGTCATATGGTGAATTGTTCGAATAAGAAGTGTCGGGGTCAGCATAAATTCTGCCTACTCCATTTGATCCTGTTTTGCTTTTATCTTTTGGTCCTACATTATCATATCCTAAGTTAGTACTCCAGTTAGTGATTTGATTAAATTCTAACCAGCCAGTTCTAGGTGTAGGCATTTCTGTTGTTAAAATAGTGTAATCCACCCATTCCCAGACATTGCCAGCAATATCCCAGATCGTTCGTCCGTTTGACAAAGTTAATGTTCTTCTTTGTTCAGAAGGATAAGATTGCCCTGTACCATAATATGAATCTATTCCATCTGAAGCTAAAGCACTTGCAGGCACATTATCAGTATGTCCTCGATACATTACAGATCCATTCCAATTAGATGATACTGATTCAGCGTCACGCGCAATTGCCATCCATTCTGCATTGTTGATAAGATGAGCTCCGATTGCTTTACAATAGCTTTGAGCTTGAGTTAAATTTATCGAAACCCATGGAGTTCCAGATGCTTGAGAAGTAGCAACACCTCCGACATTTTTAGCTTCATACTGCATAACGCAAAAACCCAAGCCAGTGTTAATCCAGCCTGCTTCACAGTCTGATGCATCGTCTTTGGTTGCTGCAACTGTTGATTCTGAAAGAGAAACAGAACCTGCGCCTTCAAGCTTAGTATAGATATCAAAAGTAGTACCGTCTGATTTGTAGAAATAGCAGTATTATTTGCTTCCTGACGCAAATGATGGGTCTTTAGGAATTGCTCCGCCTATAGCTGATTCAATGTTTGTGCAGTTAGAATCTCCTGATCCTAAACAACATTGAATACGTCCTGAATTAGCATATTGTGAAGCTCCGATTATTGGAGTAGTTGGATAGCCGTTGACACCCATGTTTGATGCTGACCAGATTGCATTTCTTAGTCTTGTCATCTCTGCTTTTCTTTGAGAATCTCTAGCGCTTTCAAAAAAAGAACTCGTTCCAATGA
>Ga0265294_10010517_pt1 | contig 10510 bp, 8 predicted proteins | sample MunlanPumphouse3_FD_192504 | JGI IMG/M metagenome (GOLD analysis project Ga0265294, IMG submission 192504) | Groundwater microbial communities from a municipal landfill in Southern Ontario, Canada - Pumphouse #3 | ecosystem: Environmental > Aquatic > Deep subsurface > Groundwater | place...
ATCCATAGACAGTAAACACACCTTTGTTGACAATCGACTTGTGCTCTTCGTGATATTTCGCTTGGTCATCTGAATAAAATTCCATAAACATAATCTCCCTTAAAGAAGTTAAAATAACTTCATGTTTTAACATAATTAAATTAATTATGTATGTATTAAAATATTTATAAATAGGATGCATATTTTCCTATACAATAGAATATATAAGAAACATTAAAAAAACTCAACGAATATAAAAAAAGAGCCAATAAAATAATTGGCTCTTATATCAAATAATTAAACTTAAATTTCTTTGATTAGTTCTTCAAATGAAGCAGCGGTTAAACTGGCTCCACCCACTAAAGCACCATCAACTTCTTCCGAAGCGAGATATCCTTTAATATTGTGAGGTTTAACTGAACCACCATATAGAACCAAAACCTTTTCAGCAGCTTTAACTGAAAATAATTCTCTGACGATTGAACGGATATAAGCACACATTTCTGTGGCAATTTCTTCCGAAGCATTTTTTCCAGTACCAATGGACCATACAGGTTCATACGCGATGTAGACTTTCGCCAAATCACTTTCGGTTAATCCCATTAAGGCAACTGTAACTTGAGCTCTGATAACATCTTTAGCAAGGCCTTGTTCAAATTCTTTTAAGGTCTCACCGCAGCAGTACATAACTCCCATGTTTGCTTTAACTAAAGCTTTGATTTTACGATTGCAAACTAAATCAGTCTCGCCGTGATATTCTCTTCTTTCAGAATGTCCAACTAACGAACCTTGAACATTTATTTCTTGAAGCATGGGAATAGAGACGTTTCCAGTGAATGCCCCGTGATCAGCATAGTGAGTTTCCTCAGCGAATACTAAGAGGTCGGCTTTGTTTTCAACAACGTATTGAAGAGCAAGATAACTAGGCGCAATACCTACGATGATATCTTTTTCTTTTGCGAGTTTAGAAATAACTTTTGCTTCAGCACAAAATTCTTTGGCCTGCGCAATAGTATTATTCATTTTCCAGTTTCCAAATATAATTTTCTTTCTTGCCATTGTTATTTAGCCTCGGAAATTATATCGACGCCAGGAAGGTGTCCATCATTTTCAATAATTTGTAAAGATGCACCACCACCGGTGGAAATATGTGAGAATTTAGATGTGAATCCCAATTGGTTGACAGCAGCAGCTGAATCACCTCCACCAACTACCGAGAAGCAATGATCGTTGTCAGCAATTGCTTGGCAAATAGCGATTGTACCAGCTTGGAATCTCTCTTGTTCGAAGACGCCAGCAGGGCCGTTCCAAAATACTGTGTGTGCTTTTGCAATTTCCTTCGCAAACAACACGCGTGTCTTAGGACCGATATCCATGCCCATCATATCAGTGGGGAGATTGTCACAATCGACGATTTTAACAACCTTTGCATCTGCAAATTCATCCGCAACAATGTTATCAACTGGTAAAACAATTTTACCTGATTTGTAACATTTTTTAGCATAATCGACTTGATCATCTTCGACTGGGGATGTTCCAGTTTCGTATCCTAAAGCCTTGAAGAAAGTATAGGCCATAGCGCCACAAATAATAATTTTGTCGCACTTGCCTAGAAGCGATTCAATAACTTTAATTTTATCGGAAACTTTTAATCCGCCTAAGATTGCTACATAAGGTCTATCTTTAGGTTCGACTGATACGCAGCGAGCTAAATTCACTATTTCTTTTTCCATCAAGTATCCAATAGCTGTAGGTTTTCCTTCTTTATTCAATATTTCGGGAACGCCATAAGTTGAAGCGTGAGCTCTGTGAGCGGAACCAAATGCCTCCATGACAAATGCATCAGCTAGCCCAGCCCAAATAGCAGACAATTCAGGATCATTCTTTGTCTCTCCTTCTTCGTAGCGAGTATTTTGCATTAACAAAACTTCACCATTTTTAAGAGAGTCGACAGCAGCGATTAATTTTTCACCGCGAGTAGCATCGACAAATTCAACCGTTTGACCCAAATATTTAGCTAAACATTCAGAAACTGGAGCCAAATCGTTGGCAGCTTTTCCCTTGGCAATAGCCTCAGGGCCTTTGTTGAATTTAATCTTTCCTAAGTGAGACATTAAGATGACTTTCGCACCTTTTTTAACTAATTCTTTAATTGTCGGTAAAGCCGCAACAATTCTTGTATCATCACGAATGGTACCATCGTCGTTGTGGGGAACGTTAAAGTCAACTCTGACTAAAACCTTTTTACCTTCAACTTTTAAATCTTTAACATGTAATTTCATTATTGAAGTTTCTCCTTTATTTTTGTAAAAAAAGCGCCCGAAATAACTTTCGGACGCAATAAATCAATAGAATAATTAGGCTCCGAGAAGTTCAGCAAATTTCTTAGCTAAACGGATCAATTGGCAAGTATATGAATACTCATTATCATACCAACCGAAGACTGTTACATATTGGTTTCCATCTGTGTCTTCAAATACATTTGTATTGACGGCATCATATAAGGAACCAGCTGTTAAGCCAAGGATATCTCTAGAGACAATTTCTTCATCGGTGTAATCGAGGATGTCTTTAAGTTCACCTTCGGATGCTTTTTTCATAGCAACATCGATTTGTTCTTTAGTAACTTTCTTGGCAAGTTTCACGTTGAGTTCAACTAAAGAGCCATCGAGTACGGGAACACGGATAGCACCACCTTGAAGTCTGCCATTCAATTGAGGCATAACAAGACCAATAGCTTTTGCAGCACCAGTGCTTGTAGGAACAATATTCATAGCGGCGGCTCTGCCACGACGGACATCACCTTTTTTAATCATATCCAAAGTAGATTGATCGTTTGTGTAAGCGTGAACTGTGGTCATATAACCACCGATGATTCCAAAGTTATCATCAAGAACTTTACACATAGGAGCTAAGCAGTTTGTAGTGCAAGAAGCACCAGAAATTACTTTTTCATCAGCGGAAAGTTTGTCAGAGTTAACACCATAAACAAATGTAGGAGTTGCTTTCGCAGGAGCAGAAATAACTACGCCCTTTGCACCACCGTTAGTGATGTGAACACCAGCGGAAACTGTATCTTTGAAAATACCAGTACATTCAAGAACTACATCTACACCATATTTACTCCACGGTATGTCAGCAGGATTTCTCATAGCTGAGATGGGAATATCTTTTCCTTCGAAAACCAAAGTGTTTTCTTTGAAAGAGATTGCATCTTTTCTAAAAGTTCCATGACCTGAATCATACTTTAACAAGTATGCTAAGTTGCCTGCATCTGATAAATCGTTAATTGTGACAACTTCTAAGCCTTCCTCGACACAGCGACGGAAAGCGAGACGGCCGATACGGCCAAAACCATTAATACCAACTTTAATAGACATTAATCTGTCCTCCTTCTTCACGTTAATATTATAAACTAAAGCAAACAAATTAACAATATATATCCCGAGACTAAAAAAGTATAAAATATATGAAATGAAAACAGAGAAAAATATTTATTTATTTTTAATTATTTTGTTTGCAGCGGAAAGGCGTTTTGCATCTTTACTGAATTTAGAAAAAATATGGACAACTCCGGATTTAGTTATATGAAGCCCTTTTCTCATGGCTAAATCAGCCAATTCTTGATAAGAGAGATCTTGATTTTCTTTTCGCAAATCAGCGATGAGTCTCAACCGATCGTTAAAGTATACATCGCCAATCTTTTCTTCGATAATTCTAATATCTTCTATGTTCTTTTGACCGGTTTTTAAAACTTTAGAATAGTTGGCTTGAGCACATATATTCAATCTATTTTCATTGTTGAAGTAATCTCTCTCCAAGCGAGCGTTTTCAAATTCAAACATGAGAGAAACAGCTCCTAGAAAGCTCAAAAAAACACTTATTTGGTCTGACTTTTTTAAATATAATACAAATTTGGCACGCCTTTGTATAACTCTAAACACCATTGAAGCCTCGCTCGAAAAATTCAAGAGGTGTTTCAACACTGCTTTCGCATCATCTTCTTGATTAAAGACCAATTCGCAAAAATATCTTCCGGATTTAGGATCGGAAATTTGACCAGATGCTAAAAATGTACCGATGACAAAAGATTGGAAATATTGCTTGTGCAAAAAAAGCTTGGGCGAGATTTTTTGAAAGTCTTTATAGATTTCTAAATCTTCTAAAATTACCTCTACTTTTTCATCTGTTTGTATGTGGTATATTAATTTTTTTTGAAGTCGCAATTGCCTAGTGTAGGTGAAGTTGCATTTAACACCATATACGTCTTTCAAACACTTATAGAGGAATTTCGCAACTGAGGCAGAAGAAGAAGAAATACGCAAACTAAATTTAGGAGATAGCGCCATCGTTCCCCCATATCTAATGAATCCCGAAAGAATCCCCTTTTTTTGATCTAAAGTATAGTCGTTTAAGACTAATTCTGTTTTGATTTTGTGTGAAAAGGTTTCTATATTTTCTTCCATTTGCCGCTCTCTTTTTAATTAGATTAATATATCTATATATTTAATCAAATCCAAATATATAAATCTAGTAAAAAAGAACCTTTGCAGGTTCCTTCTACTTATTTATTTTTTTCAACTTGCGAAGGTATGAAACGCAATTTATTGCGGCTATCGCTCCATCTCCGGTCGCGGTCACCACTTGTCTAAGCTTAGTGTCACTGCAATCTCCAATGGCGAATAACCCTTCGTTAGTCGTGCTTTTCTTTTCGTCGACTTGGATAAATCCACTTTCATTTACGATGTCCATATAACCTATAAATTCATAGATGGGCGTAGCTCCCACGAACAGGAATAAACCATTAATATTTATTTCTCTTTTTTTGTTTTCATCGTTGATATCGGCCAAAATCAATTTTTCAATGTGTTGATTTCCTTCAGAGTTTATAATCTTAAATCCCGAAATAGTCTCGGTATTTTCCATCTTGTTAAAATCATCAATTAGTTCTTGATCCGCATCAAATTGACCCGTCTCATTAATTAAATAAACTTTACCGACAATTTCAGCTAAATATATAGCTTCTTTATAAGCTTTATTCGTGTTTCCAATAACAGCAACCGGTTGCCCTTTGTGAAAAGCTGCATCGCATTCAGCGCATCTAGATATACCGATTGAATTGTATTTTTCAGAGCCTTTAACCGCGTATTCTTTTTCTTTCATTCCGTTAGCGATGATAACGGATTTAAAAAGGTATTCTTGTTTATCAGTCACAACAAGATAAGTTCCATCGTCGTTGGGATTGATATTAATAACTCTTTCTTTTCTTACGTCTAAATCAAAGTGTGCAATTTGCTTTTCCATATTTTGAGCGAGGCCTTCGCCACTTCCCAAATATGCAGGATAGTTTTCTATCTCTTTGACCTGATATAATTTGCCACCGATTTTACCTGGTTCAAAACATATGGGATTGACGTTAGATCTCGCCAAGTAAATAGCAGCAGCGACTCCAGCCGGACCCATTCCGATTATCGCAGCATCTTTAATTTCTTTTTCCATAGTATGTACCTCATTCTAGAAAAAAATTCATTTTTCTTACTACAATATTTTATATTGATAATCAATTTTTAACTAATAATATGCTTTCTTATTTAGATATCTTTAACACTCTTCATCTTCGTTTTGTCGATGTAATGTCTCACAATGTGATTCCCAATGATGCCCAGAACACCAAACGAAATAAAGATTATCGCCATTGCCGAAGCTGCTAAATATGTGCCATCGCCCATGTTGTATGCCGCATCTCTTAAAGGCTCTAAGGTGAATCTAACAATTCCATACCAAGCAAAATACGCAAATAAAGTATCTCCATCTCTATAGTGCTTGTTGAAAACTAATGGTATAAATCTCGAGAGTAAATAATATCCACCTATATTAATTAGCCCCTCCAATAAGAATAAAGGAACCCTAAATGAGCTAGACACAACCATTTGATCAAGAATCCATTGTGGCAAAAAAGACCACGATGACATGTCGACTATTTGTCCGTAGACTTCAACATTGAGAAAATTTCCCCATCTTCCAATCGCCTGTGCAATTAAAATTCCGGGAACGCCAATATCCGCCGCTTGCCAAACCGACCAACCTTTGCGCCTGAAAATAATCACAAGGATTCCAACTATAGCACCTAAAGTGACTCCGCCTTGAATGGCCATTCCACCTTCCCAGGTTTGAAAAACGTGGTACCAAGGTTGATCAACAAATTCTGTATCCCATTGAGCAATTACATACCAAAGTCTAGAGCCCACAATTCCCGCGGGAAAGGCCCAGTAAAAAACTGTATCATAAATTTCCCAAGGATATCCTTTTTTGTGTGCTTTCCAGCTCGCTAAAAACCAAGCTACCAAAGCTCCACCTACAATACACAAGGCATAAAATGTTACTTTAAGCCCAAGAACATAAAATTCTTTCATTAGCGCCAAACTGGGTAAATACATTATTTATCCTTCTTTCTATTTCTAAATTCAGTGAGTTTTTTCTCCAACTCATACGCCGAGTCGAAGCCGTATTCTTTTAATTTTAAGTTTGTAATAGCAACTTCTATTACTTCTGCTATCGATCTACCGGGCGATACAGGAATAACAATTTCCTGAATGGGCACGTTCAAAATTTCTTTATATTTTATTTGATTTCCAAGTCTATCCATCGGCTTGCTCGGATCAAAGTGAATCAAATTGATAATATATTTAATCGTCGATCTTTTCTTCAAGGAATTAATGCTGAAAGTGCGCGTGATATCGATGATACCAACTCCTCTAACCTCCATCATCCCGTATATTATTTCCGGAGCCTCAGCAATCAGTTGATTTCTAACATTAGATATTTCAACTCGGTCATCAGCCACAAATGTGTGACCCCTTTTAATCAAGTCCAAACTAACTTCGGATTTTCCTATGCCTGAATCTCCAGTGATTAAAACGCCTTCGTCAAATATCCTTAAGCAGTTGGCGTGAATCGAAATGTGCGGTGCCAATTTTTCGCAAAGATAATTTAAAGCGTCGGCTTCGAATGTACTAGTTTCGGTTTCAGTCCCATACACGCAGCACTCCTTAGCTTTAGCGGCATCGATAATAACTTTAGGGCACTCCAAATCGTGACAAATTATTATTCCAGGAGTTTCATCTCCACAGATATTTAAAAAAACTTCATATGCATTTTCATAAGTCATGTGAGCAAGATAAGATACTTCTTTTTTCCCAATCAAAACCAGCCTTGATTTTTGATGATACTCAAAAAATCCAGCCATCTCCAATCCAGGTCTATCAACCTCGATAACTGTAAACGATCTCTTTGATGCTTTCACTGAAGAATAATAAGTTTTTAAACCAAAGTGATTTGCAAAAGATAAAATATCAAACATTAATTTTGCTCCTTAACTATACACATATTACAATTTATCAGGTGCGTTTTCCACTAATAAAGAAAAATCATCGCTCAACCTCATAAATACTTTTTTAAATATTGACCCGTATAAGACTTATCGTTCTTAGCAATTTCTTCAGGTACTCCACTCGCGACGAGATACCCGCCTTTTTCTCCGCCCTCAGGTCCTAAATCGTTAACCCAGTCAGCACACTTAATAAAGTCCAAATTGTGCTCGATAACAACAACGGTATTTCCATTGTCAATAAGCTTGTTTAACACATCCAGCAATTTAGATATATCCGCTGAATGCAATCCCGTTGTCGGTTCATCTAATACATACAAAGTATTGAGAGTGGATTTATTCGACAATTCATTAGCAAGCTTCACTCTTTGAGCTTCTCCGCCAGAAAGAGTTGTGGAGGATTGGCCGAGCTTTATGTATCCCAAACCCACATCAATTAGCGTTCCCAATTTACGTTCGATCGAAGGTATATTTTCAAAAAATGAATAGGCTTCGGACGCGCGCATATTTAACACATCCGCAATACTCTTTCCTTTGTATAGCACTTGAAGAACCTCGTCTTTGTAACGCTGCCCATGACAAACTTCACACGTGACGTAGACATCAGGTAAAAAAGCCATGGAAATCTTTTTCAATCCATCACCTTGGCAAGCCTCACAGCGTCCGCCTTTAACGTTAAAGGAAAATGATGATTTATCAAATCCTTTGATTCTCGCTTCTCTTGTCTGCGCAAATAAATTGCGAATATCATCAAAAACTCCAATATAAGTCGCGGGGTTGGATCTAGGCGTTTTCCCTATTGGCTCTTGCGAAACGTTAATGATCTTGTCAAAGTAATCCATTCCCTCAACGCCATCGCAGTCACCTGGAACATCTTTTCCTAATCCGAGGTTCTGTCGAACAGCTTTATACAAAGTACTGCTTATAAGTGAGGATTTTCCCGAACCGGAAACTCCCGTGATTAAATTTAATGCACCGGTTTTTAAAGTCACATCGATATTTTTTAAATTGTGACATCTAGCTCCACGAATTATAACATCGTGAATTCCCGGTCTTCTAGATTCAGGCTTCTCGATTCTTTTTGCTCCGCTCAAATATTGTCCCGTGATTGATTCTTTGCAATTAACAATATCCTTAGGAAGTCCTGCGAAAACAATATTGCCACCAAAGTCTCCGGCGTCTGGCCCAACGTCAATAATATAGTCAGCGGCCCTCATGGTGTCTTCATCGTGTTCAACAACTAACATAGTGTTCCCTAAATCTCTCATCGACTTTAAAGTTTTAATTAATTTTGCGTTGTCTTTTTGATGGAGTCCTATTGAAGGCTCATCTAAAACATAGATGATTCCCGATAGTTGAGAACCTATTTGGGTTGCTAATCTTATTCTTTGCGATTCGCCTCCGCTCAAATTCATTGCTTCGCGGGATAAAGTTAAGTAATCTAATCCGACATCACACAAAAAGTTAAGCCTATTCTTTATTTCTTTAACCACCAATTCTGAAATTTTCACTTGCGTGGGGGTAAGTTTAAAAGAGTTGATCCAATTCAACATATCTCTCAGCGGCATCGAACAAGCTTCATAAATATTCTTGCCATTGACATACACGGAAAGAGCAGCTTCGCTCAATCTTGAACCATGGCAAAGTTCACATTCGTTTGACGCCATAAATAAAGCGTAATATTTTTTCATCATATTCGATTGAGTCGAGTAATATAAGCGATTGATTTTCCCAATCAATCCCTCGTTGATTGTTCGGTGAAAAATCGAACCATTCTTTTGATTAACGACATATTCAACTTCCTTGTCAGGGCCATACATAATTATATGTCTTTGCTTTTCTGTGAGTTTTCGATAAGGAACATCCTTAGGAATATCATATATCCTGCAAAGCTCATTTAGTTCTTTTGCATCTAAAGTCTCGGCTTCCTGTTTGTTGATTGTGTAAAAGCGAATGCCACCTTGGTCAATCGACAAATCTTTATTCGGAACAAGAAGATTTTCATCCGCGGTAATAGTAACTCCTAAGCCCTTGCATTCAGGGCAGCATCCCAAAGGTGAGTTAAAGGAAAATAATCTCGGTTCTACCTTCGGTACTGAAAAGCCACAAATGGGGCAAGAATGATGCTGAGAATATATCTTTTCAACCCCATCTATATCCACAAGGACAAAGCCATTCGCCATGTCCAAAGCCGCTTTTAAAGATTCCAAAAGCCGTTCTTTCGATTCTTCTTTTAATATGACTCGATCGACTACAAAATCAATAGAGTGCTTTTGATTTTTATTCAATAGAGGAACAGTGGGGTATTTTTCAACTGGAGAATCATCTAACTTCATTCTCGACAAACCCGCTTTAAAAAATTTTGTCATCGTTTCATAGTGGCTGCCTTTTTCATTTCTCACGACCGGAGCTAAAATCGTTACTTTGCTACCTTCTTCGTTTTTAAATATCAAATCTCTCATTTGCTCAGCAGATAGAGCCTCAATTTTAATGTGATCGTGTGGGCAGTATACTTCACCTATTTTTCCATACAGCAAACGCATAAAATCATATATTTCAGTGACTGTTCCCACCGTCGAGCGGGGGTTGTGTGACTGCGATTTTTGATCGATAGCAATCGTGGGCGAAAGTCCTTCAATCGCATCGACATTAGGTTTTTCATAATTGCCTAAAAATTGTCTAGCATAACTAGACAATGACTCCATATATCTTCTTTGGCCCTCGGCAAATATCGTATCAAAAGCCAGGGTCGATTTCCCCGAACCTGAGACACCAGTAAAAACGACCAATTTGTTTTTCGGAATTTCGATAGTGATATTCTTTAGGTTGTTTTCTCTTGCGCCTTTTACTATTATTTTATTATTTTCCATACCATTCCCCATCACTAAATATTATACATTACTCTGTAAAATCTATTGGAATATTTCACCTATTATCTCTTCTAAATACTTCTTATCCACTTCGTCAAAATTCGTAAAAGAATTTGAATCTATATCTAATAATCCATAAAACTTTCCACTTATCCTTATAGGTACGCAAATTTCTGATTTGGTTGTTAACGAGCAGGCGATGTGACCTTCGAATTTAGAAACATCTTCAACCAACACAGTTTTTTGATTTCGCGCGCAGTATCCACACACACCC
>Ga0265294_10010518_pt1 | contig 10506 bp, 14 predicted proteins | sample MunlanPumphouse3_FD_192504 | JGI IMG/M metagenome (GOLD analysis project Ga0265294, IMG submission 192504) | Groundwater microbial communities from a municipal landfill in Southern Ontario, Canada - Pumphouse #3 | ecosystem: Environmental > Aquatic > Deep subsurface > Groundwater | place...
AAGGTTATCCCTCTATCAACTACATAGCGTTATTATAATCTTCTTCACTATTATCAAAACCATATCCTAAAAGCTCACAGGATTTTTTGATATTTTTTTTACGATACTCCCAACCCGGATGGGTACTTAAAAAATCTAATTTATTAAAAAATTTATATTTATCCATTTTATCCATGAAACTAAAAGCACCCGAAACATCACCGTAAGCATCATACAACAAATTAAGCGCGTATAAATCAGCTTTTTCTTCTTGTATACGTGAATATTTCAAATCTAAAAGTTTTAAAAATACACCCGGCGTTTCGGAGCCTGTGTTACCTGACAAAACAGTTAAAAGTGCCGTTAAAATAACACCCCGTCCCATCGCTCTTATGTGGTCATTATTCTTATAATGGCCTAGCTCGTGAGCAAGCACAAACGACAATTCCTCCTCGGTGTCAAGTTTATCAAGCAAGCCTGTATAAATAACGATTCTATTACCCGGATAAGCCAAAGCATTGACTGTTTTTGAATTTATGACCGTAACAATAAACTTCTCTGAAAAATTAGTTTTATCAAGCAGTCTGTCCAAAACTTTTTCCACATCATTAGAACCTATTGATGTATATTCTGAACCATCACATGTCTTTATTTCATATCTGCCTAATATTTCGTTTAATCTGTCAGGCATAAAAGTCAAAAGGATCTCAACAACGAAAATTCCAAACAAATACACTGATAATATAACAGCAAATATAACAAAAAGTCTTGAAAGAAGATATTTTACAGGCGACGTTTTAGAAACATTGAAATTATCAGCACCGGGGTCTTTATAAACAAATTTAGTCATAATTTAAACATTATTAACAAGCCTGATTAGCTGAAGTCATCCAATCATAAAGCCCGGATTTATCAATTTTGTTATGCCCATATTTAACAGCTGTACCGTAGACCAATATTTCAAAGAGACCGAGACTTTTTTTATTTTGAGGGCTTACAGCGCCCAATTTGCTGGTCTGGAATCTCACGTTCACTATTATATCGGCATTTATCATTTTAGCTTTTTGTTTCATGCGCAAAACAGCTTCACGTCTGGCACGGTCCAATAACGTTTCGTATACACTTACCCTACCGCCAAAAAAGTTATAAAGACCCGCGACAAGCTGTTTAAACGCATCATTAGAAATAACAACAGACCCTGAAACAAGTTGATAATCAGTAACTCTATCTTTTTCCAAAATAGATTTTGAAGACACAGCCGGAATGTCTTTATATTTCCGCTCACGCTGCTCAATTTCCTGATAATGATTTTTTTCAATGTAACTCCCTATAAAGAAAGCAGCTACAATAATTATAATTGGTATTAGTAAATTCATAATATTTTAGACCGTTTCATTCTACTTTAACTGCCGTGCCATAAGCAAGTAATTCAGCCGCGCCGGCAGCTATCGCGGACGTGCCGTACCTCACGTTAATTACAGCATTAGCGCCTAAAGCCGCTGCCTGCTGTCCCATACGATAAAGCGATTCCTTCCGCGAAGCTTCAAGGAGTTCTGAATATCCTTTGATCTCACCGCCAATAGTATTCTTACAGCCTGCCAGACAATCAACCCCTATATTTCTGGCACGCACCGTACTGCCCTGGACAATCCCGTAATGTTCGACTATTGTCTTGCCCGGCACACAATCAAGATTAGAAAAAATCATTTTAGCCTCCCCCTTAATATTTTACTCTTTAGACCATATACGCACGTTCAATTTTAAATCTTCTATTATATCCACCGCCAGGCGTAAATCACGATAATAATCTATTATCGGCTTAATATCCAGTATAGTTTTAAACACATTCGGCTCAAAAAGATTCTTTCGATACCTTATCCCGACAAATATCTTGGTATCAACAAAAGATATGTATATCTTTTTATTGGCTTTTTTCCTAAAATCTTTTATCCTCTGCATAAAGCTGGTTGAAAGAATATATCTTGCCTCTATCTGGTCATCAGAATAGACAACAAACAGCTTTTCGAATTCGGTATCTTCCAATTTTACCAGATCGCCTCTCATCCAATTTGCTTTCTGAAAGAAATTACCCAAACCGCCAAACATCTTTTCTGCCTTATCCGGCAAAACAATGGTCTTACCTTTAAAATTTTTATTAAATTCAGCAATAACAAATAACCCGTCAAAAACGGGTTTAGTATGTGAATTCTTACCATTGCTTGTATGATATGCTACATGAAGTTCCGAAAACTCTATTTCCGTATCACCCACCTTACCTTTGACATAATCATCACCTCGATATCGATTGAACCGCCCAAAAAGTTTACTTTGCACAAACTTATCTTCGGATATTCTGTTATTTGGGATGTAAATAAAATCCGGATCAATAAATTCAATAATTTTAGCAACGATTTTGACTTTAAAGTTGATCCTATATTCACGTGTTAGAAAATATGTAACGGCACCCCCGACAATTAACCCTAAAAATATACCTATAGGGTGTTTTACAGCTATGGTGATCCAAACAGCGCCTATCATTATCGGCACGAAAATCACATAGAGGTTCTGAGTAATTTTTTTACGTTCATCTTCGAGTATTTGAAGATGCGGATACAGTTTTTCTTTATATGCCTGAGTTAACTCTGAAACAGTTTTCATCTGAAATCTTCGTGCTAATTATTAAACAACCCTTTTACATCGATATTTTTTCGTTCAATCTCAGTGATCTCAAATACCTTGCGACGTTTTAAATTCAGCATACCTGCTATTATATTTGTAGGCAGCATTTCACAAGCATTGTTAAAATCAGTGACAGATGCATTATAAGCCCTACGTGCCGCGGATATCTGTTCTTCCACCTCGTTTAGCGCTCTTTGTAATTGTAGAAAATTCTGGTTAGCTTTAAGATCGGGATAGTTTTCCACCGCGACCATTATCCCGCCAAGCATCTTAGTTATTTTATTATCTAGATCAACTCTATCATCAGCCGATAAATTACCTGACATAGCTCTACTACGCGTTTCTGTGATCTCTGTCAAGATAGAGCTTTCATGAAGCATATACTGTTTAACAGACGCGACAAGACTGGGAATAAGGTCGTAACGTTTCTTAAGCATAGCATCTATACTAGCAAAAGCGTTATCAACCTGATTCTTTTTACCTATAACCGAGTTATAAAGTAATACACATATACCCGCAAGCAAGACGATAAAAATAACAAAACCCATAAAAGACCTCCCTTTTTTCAATTATCAATATTATATTACGCATGTACATAAGTTTCAACGAATTGCTGAACATAATAAGCCGCAATATATTGGCCATACGCTTCAAGTTATCTACAATAACTAAAGCTAATAATATATCGTATATATATCCCAAAGATTTGAAGATGAAGGATTTATCTTGAAAAAAACCAAATATAATATTGTGACATATAAAAGGAACACGAAGTCTGGAATAAGAATATGGGCCACGAAGGATTTGAACCTTCGACCTTGGGCTTAAGAGGCCCCTGCTCTGCCAACTGAGCTAGTGGCCCAAATTTTTAAACAACCCGGAAATTATATCATTCATTAATAAAAAATCCAATATTTTATTTGTTTTTCCGCTAATCAGATAGTGACAGCCCTATTTTTTCCGAATCTTTAAGTAAGTCTTGCGCAGTACGCGCACGTATCCACCCGCCTCTATATTCTGCCGGCATGCGTTCAACCATTTTGGCAATAAGTTCCGCATATTTGAATTTCTTCTTCTTTCGATAAAGCAGGAGTGCCCGTTTATAATATTTTTCCGCTAAAGTATATTCGCCTATATTGTAATACGCCGCGGCTAGCCCCATGACTGTGTATTCCGGTACTTTTATTGTACCTGTATTAACAAAATAACAATATGCCTTAACATAACCCGGCCGTACCTCTATAATCTTATTAAACCACTTAATAGCATCTTCTTCTTTAGATTCAGACTGCATTTTATAGGCATATTCGCACCAACCTATAGGTCTAAAATAAAACAATAAACCGCCTGTTACAAAAAATAACAAAATGAGACTTAAAACTATAGCTACCCGCCGTCTTGCCCGAATAACCGTTATTTCATTATCGGTATATTTCCTCTCTTTCTTTGTTTTATCTTTTAATTTAAAAAAAGGAGAAAGCTGGGCTAATACGACCACCATTATAAGCATAGCTTCAACGTATAAAGCAATAATTATTATATGCGTAATATCTGAGATCATGTTAAATTATATTTTAAAAAAATAAAAACACCTTTATAACTAATGCCTACTTAACACACAGAATATATTTTGCTATTTATCGGGATTCTCCTGACAGGCAAATATGCGAACAGCTTTGACATTGACGACAACATTATCATCGCTGTCTTTTACTAAACTAATATCTGTTTTAACGCTGCTCGCGCCCGACCATATAACGCCGTCATCACTGCGCTCTCTAAGAGATATACTCAATTTTTTTTCTGATGGTAACGATGGATCATCCAAAGACAGCGTACCTGCACGTAAAGATAACTGCCCATATTTTAAGCCATAGTTAATCGCATTATTATAACTTTTACGCAAAAAGTCATTATTGACAATTCCTGTATAACCAGGCGCAAAAGAAAGAAAAGCCGAAAGCATCGTAGACAGAACCGTTAATATAGAAACTATTATAGTCATCATTTTACTACACCAATAAACCAGGTTTGTATGCCCTCTGTAAGATCCATTTCCAAGGCACTGTTTTTCTCACCAACAACCTTAATATCCGCTTCGAAAAAATTGGGTTCATCGCCTTCAACATAAACAAACGACAATCGCGGTCTATAACGTTTATCAACCAAAACGTCCGATACCTGATAGGTATTCCCATCATCAAATGAAACTTCTAAAACAAGATTCCCGTCGTCTTTTAAAGAATACCTATACCAGACCTTACTGCCACTGCCTGTCGCAGAATAAAGTGTAGCATCGTTAGGTCTTATATTATATATATCCTTCTCACCTTTAAATTCAAAAAAATCAACTTCATTATTAGACGAAGAAAACATCGTTTTGGTCTCAATAGCACTTATAAAACGCAACCTCATATCGTCTAACGCGTAAGTAACCTGACCATACATATCCGAACGTTCAAAATTATAAACTATATTTTTAAACAAAAAACTAAATACCACTATCAATCCGGCAAATACAAACGTCATTATTACCATAGTTATAAGAAACTCTATTAAAGACAATGCACGTCTTTTTATCATTTGTCACCTTCAAAAGCTATAAGGATAAGATTGGCTTTTTTTAAATTTATAGAACCCTGCGTTGTATCTTTGTACCATTTAACCTCTATAACATGTTCACCCGGTTCTACATTATGTATCTCAATCATATTATTAATCAGCGGTTGGGTTATTATAGGTGTACGCGTAACAACATTTTTGCCGTAACCGTCCATAAAACACTTTGTAAAAATTGTATCAACAGGCTGTATACCCGAAGAATCTTCAACATCTAAAGCAATGTTATATAAAACTATAATGTTCTTTTTTATAGGATAATCAATCTCTATCCTTAAGGAATCAGCACTGTCGCCGACAACGGTATATCCCCCCGCGCCTACAAAATCATCAACAGCATTTAAACTCATCTGTTTAATATGAATATATGGATAAGACACTATATTTTTCAAATATACTCTTCGATATTTATCAGCGCTCAGTGGTTCTTCGCGATAAAGAGCCGTAGTTGTTATTTCCTTATACGGTATACATTTTCCAGAAAGACCACCACACCCGTCGCCTTCCTCTTTTTGCTCAACAGATACATCCCATGATATCCCATTCTCACTCCCTGAATAATAATTAATAATATCATCACAACCAAAAAAATCAGAACACCCTGTTTTTAACGTATCATACGACTGCGCTAAAAGCCGTTCCATCTGCAAAGAGGCGACACGCATGGCATCTGATTTGATCTCACTATTTTTGCAAAATATCTTACCATTAACCATTATGCGCATACTAACAGTTACGCCCAGCCCGATAATAACCAGACAGACCAGTATCTCAATTAAATTTATCGCTTTTTTATTTGACATCACCTATTTAAACCTGTTCCTCACTACTTAGGCATAACAGTAATAATCAAGTTGCGCATATCTTCAGGACTTACAATATCCATACAAGTATCGTTATACCATTTCACTGTTACGGTAAAAACTTCCGGAAATTCACCGCCAAAATAATCAGCCGTTAGTATCTCACTGCCAGTCTGTGTAGGATCAGAAATGTTAACGTCTGTGCTCTGCCCGGCATCAGGTATGGTTATCTTAAAATCTTCGCCATATTGACTGCCATTTATATAAAGCCTGGTTGTAACATCACCGCCCGGAAAATTCTGATAAGAAGTACCATGCCACGGATGACATAACCGTTTAGCCGGATCTTCATTCCAAATATTGACTTTCTCTTTATGCCCTTCAACCCTTACTGTCCATGTAATAAGGACTTTCATAGTCCCCGAATAATCTTCAAGTCCATAATCGGCCAGGCTCACAGTATAATCCATTATCTTCCTATACTGTTTGCCGTCAAAACCATCTTTTCTGGTAAGGCTTAAAGTATCTCTCAAATAATCACCACATGTTGGATTATCACTGCTGTAATCATAAAAATCCGGCCAGCGTGTCGCCTCATAGGTCATCTTCGTATCACCCACATAAGAAACAACTTTCGGAACAACTTCTAAAGGCTGTATCATCTCATCCTGAGTAAATCCGAAAAAAGCAAAAAACATAAAAGAAATTAAAAAGATACTGACTATCCGCATAATTTTACCTCCTAATTAAAATCTATTCCCTGGCACCCATGAGAATCATCTGCACTTTTTTTATATTCATTATCAACGGTACTGCTGTTTCTATTTTAGGTATAAAATAATATAGTCGGATTTTATAAGATTTGCCCTGCTCCAATATATCTTCTCCTGATTCGATAGCTGTCCCAGAAAATATTGAAAACGATCCCTTAAAACTTTTCTGATGGACAATGCTGGAATGAACCTCTTTACCGGCTTCATCTAATATTTTCACCATAGTATAAAAATACGTATCTATATCCTGCTCGGATACAGGTTCTGCAATTATCTGCCACAAAACAACCAACGACTGGCCACTATGCGCAACAAAAGAATAATAGAAATCATCATCAATCTCATTAAAACAACTCAAGCATCTGCCGTCACTAACATCAAGCAAACAGCTCTGTACAACCGACTGCAAGTCTAAACAATCCTGCAAGATAAGACTATTTGAGTCGATACCGCATTTTTTTGTTTCACCTGACACTGTTTTAATATCTTCACCCCAATCTATACGGCTCTCACAAACTTCCGTATTACAATTATCTATACCGGATGAATCGGACGACGCCGGACAAACGTCTTGCCTGCAGCAATTTCGGTCTTTATAACAGCCCTGGACTTTATAAGCATAGCTATTGCATTGTTCTACATAATTTTTATATCCAACTACAGGGGTATACCAATAGCTGCCCGAAACATCGTCATATACAATATCATAAAAATCTGAAGCGTTATTAGAAGTACGGAATTTAGACATATAGCCCGGTATACTAACCTTAGGTTCACAACCACGATACTTCGGAGTTAAGCCCGAAACCGCACACTCCCAGCGCTGTTCATCAGAATTAAAACTACAACTTGTACCCGAAGAATCCGGCTCATAAGTAGCTGCCGGGCAGCCCCGATTCTGCGCATCTGGAATATTTTTATCCGGTGCAATAAAAGGCCTCGCGCAATCATTCATAAGTTCACTTTCTGAGGCCGTAAATTGCGTATGAGAACAGTCAAAAGGATAGTCCCCGCAATTAAAACTTGATGAGACACAGGCAAACTCGCCGGAATTGTCTGATCCCGAACAACGTACCGCCAAATCGCCGTCACTGTTCTTCACCAAACAACAATCCGGGCATCCTTCTTTTAAAGTATATACACAGTATTCGCATTTAGCTAATCGATCAAATATATCACCCAAAGACGAAGGCGAACATTCTATCTCTCCAAGGGGTTTCCCCTTACCATCATAAGTCTTCTCTATAGAATCTACATACTCTTTCGAAGGGAAATATTCTAAAAACTTCTGACCCGCCAAAGCTAGAGATGTTAAAGACAGTAGCAAAATAAAAAAGAAATATACTCTTTTCCGTCTGAAAATCATACTCATTTTCTTCATTAATCCCATATAGCACAGCTTTTTACAGGCTTACTGTCATTATGATATATTGTGATCGTGTTACCCGAACACACCCCGCTGCCAAGCCTTAAGGCAACAGCAGAAAAACCCGGGATACCCCCATCATTATTCTCTTTTATGGAATAAGTAAAATACTTATCACCTATATCCAAACCTAAATTATCTTTGATTTCTTCCGGCAGACAAGGGTTAACTGTACATACAAAATATTCACCGTTATCAAGCTTATAACGTTTCTCCATGTTGTATATAGAAATAAGACTGGTTTCAGCATAGTAAGATTTCGAACGTTCACGCATTTTAGAATAGTTCGGGACAGCCATAGCAGCAAAAATAGCCACGACAACTAATACTATTATCAATTCGACTAAAGAAATGCCGTTTTTTTTATTCAATATCCGCCCCTCTAAATATTATATAATAGATATAACATATTAGAAATATCTTTTCAATAAACTTTAAATATGCCGATTTTATAAAAAACAACCAATGAGTTACTCAGATAACTGGTAATTCCTTAACCATAACCCGGCAACACATAAATTATCTCTCGTAAAAAAGCCAAAGATATTTGGAGCCCTCTATTATGAAGATATAGCCACACCCGTCCCGGCAACCGCACAAATACTACCGTGTGACACGCTAGTCCCCCAACACTGTCCGCCACCACTACTTAACGCTCGCCCTGTATTGTCACAACAGCTTAACACCGCTTGTTCGGGATTAAGTTCTATTTTTGATATATCAATAGTTACCCATTTATGCTTTCCAACTTTCATTAAAATATCCTTCATTTAACTGTCTTATTATATTTGTTATTATTTATATTGTAAAATATAGTATCATCAACATTATTTGAAGTCAATTTCTATATAGGGTCGATAGTGTAAACTATTATTCGCAAATTGACAGGTAAATAAAAAAGGCATATCCTCAAAAGGTAGTGTTACCAAATACTAACCTTTTAACAAGGAGGATATGCCATGAGAAGACCAGTCGATTTCTCTAAGAATAAGTTATCAGTTCAATGGAAGTATGTAAACAGTAATTTTAAACAAATGGGGTTATGGGAATTAGTGGAAAAAAGAGTTAAAAATACAATAAAAGGTACAATTGAAACAATTCTTTGGGAAGAATACAATATAGCCTTGAATAGAAAGAAGCATCAACGATTAAATGGCTCTGTTGGTTATCGCAGTGGATCATACAAAAGAAGTTTATCAACTACACATGGTAAAATAGATAATATACTAATGCCAAAATCCAAGGGTTTAAGAGTCCACTATAACTGTTTAAAAGCCTATCAACGTAGGCAAGAAGCCTTTGATGAGCATATACTCAAAGCAATGATATTGGGGCTAACCGGGCGTAAACAAAAAAAATTCTTTCAATCTTTTATCGGTGATAGCGTATCTCATACAACAGCCTCAAAGATAATGAACAAAATATCATATTTAGTAAATCATTACAGAAATATACCTCTATTAGATGAATACGAATATTTATATCTAGACGCTATCTGGATACATGTAAAAGAGCTGGATATCAAAAACAGACCTATTTTGGTAGCTTTAGGAGTAAAGAACGACGGAAGTAAACATATATTAACTTTTAAACTTGCCAAATCTGAATCTGAGGCAGAATGGTCAGGATTAGTTAATGATCTATACCGGCGTGGTTTAAAAGGATATAGCTTAAATTTAATAATATCGGATAACTGTCCAGGATTAAAAAGCGCTATAAATTATGTTTATCCCTATGTTGCTTTACAATTATGCACAGTACATAAATTACGTAATGTTTTAAGCAAGATACATAATAAAGTCCAAAATCGCAAAAAAGTAATGTGCCAAGCCTGCAAGATATTTAAAGCAAAAACTAAACAGGAAGCTATTAACAGGTATAATAAATTTTTAAAAGAATGGTCAAAGAAAGAGCCTAGTGTAGTTAAAACAATGAAAAGGAATATTGAATATTACTTTACATATTTTAATTTTTCAGCTGATAAACGAAATATTCTCAAATCGACTAATCCTTTAGAACGCATTAACAGAGAGTTACGTAAGGTAAGTCGTAGATATGGCTATTTTCAGAATCAACGAAGCCTAGATATATTTACATATTTAACCCTTAAAGAAGAAGGGCTTATTATAAATAGAACTTTTGAGGATATGCCAATAGCAAAAGAGGAAAACACCTATTTAGAATTTGCGAATAAATCTTGACACTACCTAGATAAATGGGTTCTTGA
>Ga0265294_10010519_pt1 | contig 10506 bp, 11 predicted proteins | sample MunlanPumphouse3_FD_192504 | JGI IMG/M metagenome (GOLD analysis project Ga0265294, IMG submission 192504) | Groundwater microbial communities from a municipal landfill in Southern Ontario, Canada - Pumphouse #3 | ecosystem: Environmental > Aquatic > Deep subsurface > Groundwater | place...
ACAGAATCCTGATCTGCTAAATCCACCGTAAAATAAGCAGGTGCGACAGGATAGTGGTGAAGTGAGTGCTGCGTAAAAACCACCAGGATTTGTCGGTGGATCTCTCCTGACACCGGCGCACACAGAAACCACTCACTTTTCCATCACAGTTTAAATGTATATACATGACTTTTTTTGAAAAATACTAGTAAAATAAGGTATTTAATGTTTTCATCTGGATTTAACAATTTCATCTGCCATTTTACACATATATAGTTTATGGGACAAAGTGCGAACTGTTTGAAATCAGTTTCCGGTTTGTCCCATAAATCATATATTAAAGAAAGATTTGTATTAATATACAGTATTCTTGCAGACAGATTTTGCAGAATCAATACGCGGGGGACAGATGATAATTACTGAAAACCTTACAAAAATCTACAATGGAAAAAAAGCTGTTGACAATCTTAATCTGGAAGTCGGAGACGGGGAAGTATTTGGTTTTTTAGGTCCAAACGGGGCTGGAAAAAGTACAACCATTCTCATGCTCACCGGAATGATAGAGCCTACGTCTGGCAGCTGCACCATCAACGGGGTGAACATCGCATTAAACCCTCTTAAAGGCAAGGAAATTCTCGGTTACCTGCCTGAAGATGTCGGATTTTACAAAAATCTCACAGGGCGTGAAAACCTTGACTACCTTGGAAAATTCTACCCCTTAAGCAACAGTGACAGAGAAGACAGAATTGAAACACTTCTCAAAAGTGTCAGGCTCCAGGATGTTCAACAGAAAGTCGGTGAGTATTCAAGGGGAATGAACCAGCGACTTGGCATTGCTCTTGCTCTTCTCAATGACCCTGAAGTGGTCATTCTTGACGAACCCACAGCAAATCTTGATCCCGAAGGTGTCCTCAGGTACAGGGAAATCATAATCCAGCTTGCAAAAGAAGAAAAAACCATCCTCATCTGTTCCCACATACTATCAGAGGTAAAGGCGGTCTGCACAACTCTTGGCATACTGTCGCAGGGCAGACTTGTTGCACGGGGTTCTGTCGGAGAGGTAGAGGATGAACTGATCTTGCAGAGCAAAACCCCGCAGAAGATAGTCATCAGATCGATAAACCCGGATGTTTACGGCTTTATTGAATCCATATCAAGTCCTGATATTCTGGAAGTAAACAGGCTCAGAAACGGCGTTGAGATTCTGGTGAAAAGAGACATGAGAGACGAACTTGCAGAAAAACTCAGAGGAAACTGCTCTGGCATAACAGAGATGTACCTTGACAGACCAGGTCTTGAAGATCTCTTCCTGAAGGTCTACAGGAGGGAATAGAGATTGAACCTGAACCGTCTGGTGACCATATCTCAAAAGGAGTTCTCAGATCACATTACCAGCAAAAGATTTCTCCTGATCCTGTTGATCACCTGTCTGGTGCTCGGGGTTGCAGCCGCAAATGGTGTGAATCACTATAATGATGCCATTGAAATGTATAAAAACGGATGTGAGGGGTATTTGTTTTTCCCTTCTGTCCTTCTGGCATTCAGTAGGATTACCAACATGATTGGCCTTGGCGGACTGGGTGCTGTGATAGGGATCGCAATCGGATTTGATCTGGTTTCCGGTGAAAAAGAGGGAAATTCCCTGAAAACAATACTCTCACAACCGTTATATCGCGATGAACTGATAAACGGCAAGGCAGTCGGGGGAATAATCAGCCTTGCCCTGATAACTCTTGCAGGATTTCTGACCATACTTGCAGTATTTTTAATTATCGGGATCGTTCCTTCAATTGATGAATTTTTCCTTATAGGCATAATCTGGCTTATTACGCTGTTATATATGATATCAGCATTTTCTCTGGCCCTGATGTCTTCAGTTCTTGCAAAAACAAGCAGCGGCTCCCTGGTAATAACCCTGATTATTCTCTTCACAATGATGTACATCATTCCTCTTGCCGGAGGGGAATTAGGCACACAGATCCTGCTTGGGCCGGAACCCTCAGATGATGAGTATGGTTCCGGGTTCCGGTCTCAGGTGGACTACTTTGAGAGTACGCAGTATGAATATGATCAGAGAAAATCTGCAATATATGATTTTGTTGGTATGTTTTCAATACAATGGGTCTACAATGACATTACCAGTCCGATAACGATGCCATCCAAATATGTAATAAACCAGATTGAATTCGAAAAATTTTCCCCGGATCCTGATGTCTCAGAAGGGATTGAAAAACCGTCTTTATGGGGAATTCTGGGAGATAAATGGTTGAATATTATCGTCTTCATCATGTGGCCTGTCCTGTTTTTCGGGATTGCATATGTGCGGTTTATGCGGGCGGATTTGAGATGAAAACAGAGGTGCACTATGGATGTTAAACGGATTGCTCTGATCGGATATAAGGAATTTCAGGACCACCTGACAAGCCGGCGTTTTTTAGCCCTTCTGTTTCTTATGCTGACAATCACAGGAGTGTATGTCTTCAAAGATATTGGTGCTTATTTTGAGGCCCTGGAAAGATACAGTAACAGTCCTGGATTCTCTCGATTTTCTATTCCAAAGGCGATGAATATTTTTGATGGCATTGTATCAGGAATTGCAGGTTGTTCGGTATTTGGATCGATAATTGCCATTGCACTGGGTTTTGATCTGATAACAAAAGAGAGGGAAACAGGCTCAATCAAAGCGCTGCTCTCGGTTCCGCTTTACAGGGACGAGGTCATAAATGGCAAGGCACTGGGAGGAATTCTTGCAATTATATTTGCAGTTTCAGCTGTTTTCTTAATGACACTCGGCATTATACTGATATACAGCATCGTTCCAGGACTGGATGAACTGGGTTTCATATTTGCACTCTGGGTTGTGACGATTCTTTACCTCTCAGGAATCTTTGTGATGTCTGTCATGGTTTCATCCTTTTCAAAGACAAGCGGGATGTCATTTATATACTCACTCCTCCTTCTTCTGCTTCTGACAGGCGTAATTTATTCAACCGGGAATTTTGCCGTCGATGCTGTAATGGGGCCAGAACCATCAGTAAACGCCGACAATCTGGAAATAAATGATTATTATGAGCAGGCCGCTGCCTACTCTCATAAAAGGATGGAACTCACCAGTCTGGTCTTTTATGTATCTATTGACTGCAATTACAGAAAAGTCGCAGGAGCCCTAACCGAACCTGAACGTTACCTAAACAGAGAGTCAGATGTCCGGTACGATCCAGACAGTCCTGATCCAGAACTGTTTGATCTGCTGGGCAGATTATGGGGTTATATTCTCTTTTTGATTGTATACCCGGCAATCTTCTTTGGCATTGCCTATGTCAGATTCATGCGGATGGATTTGCGGTGAAGAGATGCTGAATCAGGATTCAGCCACCCATAATTCATTTTTGTTTTTCACTCCGGTTCTGTAGAATTGACTTCCTGCCCTGCAATCAGTCCATAGGAGTATATATCTTTAAATTTTGGCCTCATTTCATCAGTCTTTTCCTGACTCTTAAAGAACAGAACTGGCCCCTGCGATCCTCTTCTCGTATCTACATATGATTCTACGATTTTTTCGAGAGAACACAACATTTATGACTGGACAGATATAGTATAGTATATGCTCGTGGAGTACAGTGTCGAGAATTTCAGATCCATATCTGAAAAGACAACACTCAGCATGCTCGCTGCCAAAGGGAATTCCAAACCTGAGAATCTGATCAGGGTGGAGAAAATTCCTGATATCAAGAAACTGCTCAGGAGCTGTGTAATATATGGGGCAAATGCATCTGGAAAGACAAATCAGATCCTTGCCCTGGATGTTATCAAAAAAATAGTGATCAACTCTAAAAATAACAATAAAGGGGATGAGTTGTCTTATGAACCGTTTGTACTCAGTACAGCCTGTGCCGAAAAACCAACCTCCTTTGAGCTGGATTTTATCAGCAATGGTACTGAATACAAATACAATTTTTCATATAACAGGGATGAGATCCTTGTTGAGGAACTGAGCTATATAAAGGGCCGTAAGGAAAAATATCTCTTCAAAAGAGAGGGAGACAGTCTGGAGACCTTCGGGGATGATGAGGAACTGGCCGGCCTCTTCAGGCATACTGGGGATAATGTTCTCTTTCTCTCAAAGGCAAACAACGAATACAAACCATTTGGCCCGGTTTTTGAGTGGTTTAATAAAAATCTGAATACATTCGGACAGATCTCAGGGATTGGGCCGCAGGTTACTATTGAATATCTGAACAAATCCAGTGAGAACAAGCAGAGACTTCTGAAAATACTCAGTTATGCAGATTTTGATATCTCTGATGTCTCTGGAGATATCATAAAGGTGGATAAATCAGAACTGCCTGAAAGCCTTATTAATCTCATTGAGGCTGATACAGAGAAGCCATTCCAGGATATCAAAGTGATGAGAACTGAATTACACAGTATTCACACCAGAGATGACGGTCAGGAGGTGGTCAATAAATTTTCAGAGTTTGAGTCTGCTGGTACAAAGGTTTTCTTTAATATCCTTGGAATCTGGCTTGATGCCCTTGAGAATCATCAGCGTGTACTTGTAATAGATGAACTGGATACAAGGCTTCATCCTGATCTGATTATGTACCTTCTCAGGCTGTTTCATGATGAGGATCTGAATAAATCAAATTCACAGCTGATCTTTACAACACATAACACAAGAATCCTTTCAACTGATTTCTTCAGGCGTGAGCAGATCTGGTTTACTGAGAAGAATAAGGCTGCAAAAAACACAGATCTCTTCTCTCTGTATGATTATGAGAAGAGAGGTGATCGTTCAATTGAAAAGGCATATTATGCAGGGCGTTATGGAGGTCTTCCGGACATAATTGATGGGAGGATTTAAGGGATGGCCAGAACCCGGAAATCCCAGCATCGCCAGGAGAGACCCCTTGTTCTGATATTTTCAGATGGTGAAACAGAGATCAACTATTTCAGGATGAAGAGGTCTGATCCTGGAAGAAACAAAAATATCAGGATTGAGACTCGTTTTTTAAATCAGAAGAAGGCAGAAGATCTTGTAAAATCTGCAAAGAGATACATCTCTTCAAAATGTGGTCATCTGAGGAAGGGTGACCATCTCTACTTTGTCCTTGACATGGATGCGGCTGATGATGAGGATATCAGCAGAACGAAGAGATCCATGCCAGAGTATATGCATCTTATTATTTCAAATCCTGATATTGAATACTGGTTCCTGCTTCATTACAGGTATTATGATCAGAAGATGGCCAACAGGGAAGCAATTTCGATATTAAATGATTATGAACCTGATTACAGTAAGCCTGATGTCGACGGTATATATGATTCTCTGAAGGCAGGGGAAGAAACCGCAATAGTCAATGCCAGGAAGGTCAGGGACTATCAGATCTCAAATGGCCGTGATCCATATTCAAAATCCGCAAATCCCTGCACAAATGTGGATGAACTGATATCACAGATCAATTCAGTGTAGTTCTGTATCTGTGGAAATCCTGTTGATGGGTGATGTGGCACGGGGTTAAATCTCCGATTTACCGTTTCTCTAACCCGCAAAATACAGAACTGACCCCTGCGATCCTCTCCTCAGGTCCGATGACAACACAGATGTCCCCGGCCCTGATGACCTCAGAGCCGCTCGGCCCGGCGATCACCTCCTCTCCCCGTCTGATGGCAAGCACTGTGACTCCATGGCTTTTGCGGAGATCAGCCTCTGCAAGGGAGATGCCTTCGATCTCTGCCCCCTCATCCACCCTGAGAGTCTCAAGGCCGGTGCCTGGCCTGTAGAAACCGATATCCCTGAGGGTGGGCATGCGGGCCTCAGGCTTCCTGAAGAGCTCATAGTTTGCGGCCCTGATCTCTGAGGCAAACCTGTCAATCTCATTCTTTGGAACCAGATAGGCAGAGAGGATCCTTGTAAAGGTCTCTATGGAGGTCACATACTCCTCAGAGATCACCTCATCAGCACCAAGGTCTGCAAGCTCTGCGATCTCGCCCACATATCTGGTTCTGGTGATTATATGCAGGTGGGGATTTTCCCTTCTGGCCTGGCTGATGATCCGCCTGGTGGCGATTGGATCAGAGATCACGACCAGCAGGACCTTTGCTGTCCTGATGCCTGCATGCAGAAGGACCTGACTCCTGGTGGCGTCCCCATAGTGAATGTGCTCTCCCTTTTCCCTCTCCTCGCGTACTGTCTCAGGGTTCATCTCAGTGACCACATAGGGGATGCCTGCCGACTTTGCGGCTTTTGCGACATTCCTGCCACCCAGACCAAACCCCACAATGATGATATGCTGCCTTAACACCTTCTCTGAGACTGGAGTCTCTGCAATCGTCCCATGACGCAGCCTCTCAGGGATGGAAAGACGCATGGCGGCATCTGCTACCTTTGGTGAGGCCTGGATCAGGAATGGAGTGGCCAGCATACTCAGGATTGTAACCACCAGAAAGGCCTGATACATCATGTCATCCAGGAGGCCGTACTCCCTGCCGACCTCTGAGAGAATAAATGAGAACTCTCCTACCTGTGCCATTCCAAGGCCCACAAGAATCGCGGTTCTGAATGAATGTCCGATGATAACGGCAGTTGTGCCTGCCACAACTGCCTTTATCAGTATCACGCCTGCTGCAATCGCGATGATCAGGAGTGGATTTGACAGAAAGAAACTGATATTCAGAAGCATACCCACTGATACAAAAAAGAAACTGGTGAATATCTCCTTTAATGGGAGGATGGCGCCCAGAGCATCGTGTGAATACTCAGAATCTGCGATGATCAGACCTGCAAGGAAGGCCCCCAGTGAGAGTGAGAGACCGGCGTACTCTGTCAGCCATGCCGTAAACAGGCAGATCAGCACAATACAGAGCAGGAAGATCTCCCTGTTCCTTAATCTGGCGGCCTGGAAGAGAATGGCAGGGACTGCCCAGCGTGCCGAGATCATTACAAAGGCGATGATGCCCACAGACATTGCAAAAAATACAGGAAGTGAGGTGCTGCCTGTATCAGCTGCCCCGCTGAGCATTGGGGTGATCAATATCATCGGTATGATGGCAAGATCCTGGAAGATGAGAATGCCAAGCATTGTCCTGCCCTGGGGGCTCTCCATCTCAGAACGCTCCTGAAGGAGGTTGAGGACGATCGCGGTGCTTGAGAGAGATACCAGGAATCCTATGAAGAGTGATCTCGAAGGAGAGAGGCCTGCAAGATTGCCTATAAACAGCACCGCACCTGTGGTCAGGACAACCTGGAGGGTACCCCCAAGGAGGGCCGGCCTCTTGATCTGAAGGAGTTTCTGAAATGAGAACTCCATTCCTATGGTGAAGAGAAGCAGGATGATGCCTATCTCGGCAATCGCCTGGACCTCTCCTGTTTCATGGATCAGGCCAAGGGCATGCGGGCCTGCTACCATGCCGGTTAGCAGGAATCCGATGATATTTGGGATGCGAAGCCTTGAGCAGAGAAAGAGTATGGCTGTCGCAAGCGTGAATATGATTATTATATTGTACAGGAGTATCCCGGTTGCAGCCATTTTTGATATATGTGTCCTCTGTGGGCATGAAACCTTTGCTGGCAGCTCCTGGATTCAGATATGTTTATGGCAATAATAACTGAGATGTATATGGCACATAAAGGAGGCCAGTCTGAATGAAGAATGTAGATCTGAAACTGAATGGAGAACAGCTCGTAATCACAGTCGATCTCTCAAAGGACTTTGGCGAGTCAAAGTCCGGGAAATCAATAACAATTGCCTCTACAGAGGGCAACCAGTCCCTGCCTGAGCATGAGGATATCAAGATCGGACTGAATATCTATCGCAAGAAGTGATCCGCCATCAGGATGTCATATCCCACAGATCACCTTTTATAACCTATTTTCACCAGTCTGCGGACTGGGACAGATTTTCAGATAATTCCAGATAATTCTGTTTATCATCAGGCATGCACTAACTGAAGATTTATTTATTTTTAGTAAGATCTAAGGATTTATATTGATGATTATGTAACACTAAAATTAAATTGTGTGTTACCTGCCCTGATATTGACAATTCAGATTATGGCAGAGCATGCAGGTGATTAATGTGACAGATAACAGGTATCTTGTATTAATGATCCTTCTCCTGGCAATGATTCCGGGAGCTGTGATGGCCGATGAGGCCACAATGGAAGAGATTGGATCAAAGGCAACTGCTCTTGCAATGGATCAGCTTGCATTTGCAAAGGGTGATGAAAATGTGCTGGCAATGACTGATGCCAGCTGTGCCATGTATGGTAAACAGACAACAGAGAGGTGCCTCAATGGTATCACTGCACAGAGTGGCTGTACAATCGGAGACGGCAACCTCCTGATACCACAGAGAAGCAAGTTCTCTCAACTCTGGTTCTTCTTCTACAAAAAGGACACCGGAGATGCAGTATTCCTTCAGGTAAGGCCTGAAGTGGTCTCAAAGTCCTCTTCAGAGATCAGAAACCTTGCTTCAGATCAGGTCTTTGAGATCATTGCAAAGGAGCGGGTTGATACCGAATATCTCCTGGCCAATCAGAATGTATGGACAGAGAGCCGGAAAAATAAGATATTTGCCGGCAATGAGTTCAGTCTGATCACCATCGCCAATATGTGGGCTGATCCAGATACACCCTATGACTTCCTCAGGGCAGCCAGCTTTCATAACCATCTCTGCCCCGGTGTTACCAGTGGCTACCTCCTCTCACATTATGTGGAGGAGAGGCTTCCGATAGAGACCCCTGCTCAGAGTTATAAGGTGATCGCCTGCCCTGTCTGGTGCAAGGACGACCTCTTCCCTGTGATCTGGGATGCTACACCCGGAAAGAAGGGTATCTTTGTAAAGGACCTCAGTGCTGCTGAGAAGGCAGGTCTCAGAGAGAGCCTTGGAACAGATGTGGCTGGAATCTATGTGCGCTGGGACTCTGAGACAGACAGAGGGGACGGCATGGTCCTGGGTTACAACTGGACACAGAGTAATGTACTGACAGGGACAGCCAACTGGGAGGGAGACCCTGTCCTCTCAAAACTTGTCATGGATCTCAAGCTTATTGATTATACTGACAGACCTGAGGAGGTGGTGAGCACCATCAAGACCTTCACCTGCGAGAGTTCTGCTGAGTTTGCGGCACTCACACAGGCAGGCGTCAACCCCCTCAAGGTGCTGGGCGTAGAGGCCTAGATATAATCATACTTTTTTTTTGATCTGCCGCCATGCCAGCAGAGTGAGACCAGAGGAGAGGATAGCTGTACCTGAAAAACCCGGTGTCTCCTGGGTGTCCAGATCATCTGTGAGGCACAGAATGCTGCCAGGTGCCGCATCAAAGGACTGCTTTGCACCGGCTACAGCAGGGGTGCAGAGAAGGATGATCAACACCAGAGCCATGAGCCTCTCTGGATCGCCTGCAACCCCACATTGTAACACGCCGCCCCTCATAATTGCATATATTATCCCAGGTCGCGAAATACATTGGGGATTATAAAATGTCAATCTGTCCGTCATCCTCAAGCAGCGCAAGAATGCTGACAGCCATCCAGGTAGTCGCAAGATTGGGGGAGCCCCCGAATACAGAACGTGAATAACCCCCATTTCCCCTTCTGCACCGCCTGATAAAAGCCCTGACCAGATCTGCCTCTACAGGAATCCCTGAGAGACTGGCAGCTCTGACACCTGCGGCCACATGCTCCAGATAGGCCGGAAGAGAGCCTGGCACATTCAGGTACCCATACTCAGGGTGCCAGCACTGCCTGAGAAAGCCCCTCACCCCTGAGTCCTCTGGCAGGCGCCCGAGTGACGCGAGTATAGAGAGGGCATCGGCTGTCTCATGCATGGTAGAACGCCAGTGGCCATATCCGCCGTTGTCCTGTCTGTGGGCAGAGACGAATTCAGCGATGCATCTCTGTGTACTGGGACTTACAGGGCGGTTCAGGTCTCTGTGGATTGTGAGATACATCAGGGGCCATTCAAATATACTCGATGACTCAACTGGCCTCTCGCCTGCCGGAAGTGGGGAGAGGGCCCGGACCCATGGCACGGCCTCATGTTCGGTGGGTGTGCCGAGGGCTGCAAGGGCCCTGATGGCATAATATCTGCTGTAGATGGTTGGATAACCGTCCTCCTGAGACAGCCATGCCAGTGTGGCAGGATCATCATAAGGTTCACCTATCATGCGCAGGGCGTCGAGCGCATAGAAGCTATCAACGGTGTTTGGTTCGTTCAGACGATAAAAACAGAATCCTCCGTCCGGACAGCGCCGGTCGGTGATATAACTGATAAGTTGCTCTTTAAAGTCGATCATACAGGCTCCAGACAGAAGTCATCAGCCCGTCTGGGCGTTTAAAGGCGGACCTCATCACCTGTTTTTATGATCCAGATAATATCTGCCTTCCAGAATTATATGTCTGGTGATCGGTCGCAAATTACAAGTCATACCCCACCTATATCTGGCAGAACAGGGGGTGTCCCGGTGAGAAATGAAAGGGATCTGATTCAGAGAAGGGATGTACAGACAGGGAGGGGGGTATAT
>Ga0265294_10010521_pt1 | contig 10503 bp, 19 predicted proteins | sample MunlanPumphouse3_FD_192504 | JGI IMG/M metagenome (GOLD analysis project Ga0265294, IMG submission 192504) | Groundwater microbial communities from a municipal landfill in Southern Ontario, Canada - Pumphouse #3 | ecosystem: Environmental > Aquatic > Deep subsurface > Groundwater | place...
GTGGAAGAGATCTACGATAAGTTATCTACTCCACTTAATAAAGTAGGACAGTTCTCCAATGGTGAGGCTGTCTATGAGAAAGCTAATAATTAATAATAAACTTATGGAAAATCCAAAAACAATTACAGTCTTTCAATTAATTGAGAGACTAAAACAATTTCCTTTAGTGACTAAGGTGTATTTATCTTCTGACTCAGAAGGTAATAGCTTCTCCACTATAGATGCAAGCTATTCTATTTCAGAGACTGATGATAAAAAGGGGGTCATCTTATACCCACACTTCGAAGGACTAGACCTTGATGACATAGATTCTCACGCTTCTATCAGGTCTGATTATTACAATAAGATCTATGAAGAGTGTGAGGCTAAAGGTATGAGTAGAGAAGAATGTCAAACAATAGCTATCGCTAAAGCTTATGATAGCGATGAAGCATTTAATAATTAATAATATTTATATGGATAACAAATTTGAATTACTTCGCAATGAAATTACTGGCCAGTATATTTACAGAATAATGGAAATAGAATGGAAAGATAAATTCATTGTAGTTAAATGTGAATACATTGATGAGTTCATTAAGACAGAATGGAACGAAGATTACTTCTATCAAGAATTGAATGAAGAGACAGGAGAGTATGATGAGTACGAGATAGAAAATCCCGAAGAGTTTTTTGGTGAAGACTTCGAGGAACTTGAGAAGTTTATTGAAGATAACTATGCCGATTCAACTTACTTATAATTAAATATAAAGTTATGCCAAACTATTGCACAAACATTGTCGACATAGTCGGCAGTAAAAAAGATATCCAAGAGATATGGGATAAGTATAGAATTCAAGACGAAGGTTTATTAGATGAACCATGCTTGTCCTTTAATAAGATATTACCTAGACCAGAGGAACTTAAAGACTCTTGTGGTTGGAGTATCGAAAACTGGGGAACTAAATGGGATATATGTAGTTGCTACAACTCAGAAATTTATTTAAGTTATCCAGAGTCATCAATGAACTTTAACTACGATACAGCATGGGGACCAGGTGATAAAGTATTATTGTATCTATCTAAACTCTATCCAGAAATAGAAATAACATTAGAGTATTACGAAATGGGATGTATGTTTGCTGGTAAAACTAAGTTCAAAGCTGGCGAAGTTATCGATGACTTCTATACTGAAGATTATGATAAGCTTAAAGCAATGTACCCAGATGAATTCTATCTAGAGGATGAGGAACAAGTTAATAATTAATAACAATCTTATGAAGAGAAACGTACAACTAATGAGTATAGTTGATAGTATTCTTAGTAATAATGAAAAGACTAGAGCTGATGACAAGCTACTAATCTTTGAAGTATGGAGACACATAGCTCAGGCTAGAGGAATCAAGTTAGATCCTAATGTCTTTATACTTCTTCAGGATTTCTTTCCAGATACTATCACTAGAGTTAGGCGTAAGCTTAACCAAGAAGGGTTATATCTACCACCTAAAGAGGTGCAGATGTATCGCAAAAGAAATGAGATTGATCATCGTGAAGAGTATAGAACTAAACCAGATAAAGACTGCCCTGTCTGGATAAATAAAGATGGGGAAAAGGTTGAAGTCTTTAGAATGGATGATGAGTATATTAAGAACGTGATTAACTTCTTAGAAGATAAATACGATAGTCTTGATAGATTAAAAGATCTTGTGTCAGATGATGATCATCCACAATTAGCTAAAGAAATGATGGATGTAAAAGATTGGTTAGATATATTCAAACACGAATTAAGAAATAGAATAGGTAAAGAGATTTCAGATAAAAGAGTGGATGAACTTGAACTAGATAAGAACTTTACTCAACCAGAGTATAAGAATTTAGATAGAACAATTCCAGTTTGCAGTAATTGTGGTGCAGTAGATCATACTCCGTTCGATAATAGACATTATTGTGATCGCGAATATCAGGAAGAAAACATGGAGCATTATGATTAACTTAATAATTAATTAATACTAACATGACAAAACTAATTAACAAAATAAAGTTTTGGTATAGGGAAAAAATCTGGCTAAGACATTGTAAAAAATATTTACGTAAAGATTATAGAAAGAATTATAGATATATGGAGCCACTACCAGATGTTAAACTAGATTACAATGCCTATCTAGAAGTAGCACTTATAGATTGGAGAAAAAGCTTCACATTTAAAGAGATCAAGGTCGATGATTTCTTAAAGATGTTAGACGAAGGCAAGAGAATAGAACAAGGTGATGGATACTATGCTCAGGAATGTTATGGCGATCAAGCATACAAAATTCCATTTGGAATATGGTGCGAAAAAAGAGAGGTAGTTCATGCCTGTAAAGAAGAAGGAGAATCTTATAGTATCAATTTAACTAGAGGATCTTTCCCTTATACAAGAAAAGAACTTATCGTAGATAGGTTTAAATTTTATAAATTAACTTAAATAGATTTATGTTAACAAAAAAAGCAAAGAGTCTTTACGATTCTTTAATAGAAGAACTAGGTTCAAGTCAAATAGATTTACTAGATGAACTTCTAAAAGAAATAGAGTATCCAATTAATATGCCAAGATTATATAAGACTGACGGAGAAAGAATAAGTCCATTAAATTTCGAAAGCATTCTTAACAATTATATCAATGGCAACTTAAAAGATTTTAGAAGGCAACTAGATTCTATGGATCTTAAAGAGTTAGCATACTTCGTGGTCTACTGCCAAGAAACTTATCCACAGTTAGACTCGAAAGAAATAGCTCATCAATTAGAATTAATTAATAAATAATATGTTAAAATTTAAATTCATTTTAGATTTCAAACAAGAAGAAGAAATATATTCAGGAGAGATCGAGGCAGAAGATGTCGACCATGCCAGAGATTTAATCCTGGAAGAACTAAAAACTGGACTTAGTGTCCAAGATAATAATTAATAAATAAAATTATGTTATGTCCAAAATGTTTTAAAGAGTTCGAAAACTTTAATTACGAAGAGGAATCACGTGAATCTGGTATGGTAGAATACTGCGAAGCTACAGAAGAATTTGATTTCTTCCCAAATAATCATTTCAAATCCAGAATATTCACATGTCCAGATTGTGATGAAGTTCTATTCAAAAATTACGATGAGGCAAGAAAGTTTGCCATGATACAAAAGGACACCCAGTAAAGGATGTCCTTAATAGATTTTATACAAGAGGCTAGGCCAACCCTCATACAAAATCTTGTGTTTAAATTAAATCTGCTGTAAATCTTTCAAGGTTTGCTCAGGTAAATGCAGTTCACCTTTAACACCAGCTTAGGTACAATATTGTTAAACAATTTTAATGTGTGATGCCTTTACCCAACTGTCTATTGGATTTATAATAGGCTCTCCTCGTCTTCTGTTTCCGCTTTTGTTTATTCTAGCTTTGAGAATGAAGTGAGCTTTTTTCAGGAGAGCTCCCTTCTCTACTATTTCATGAACCCTTTCGTGACATTCTCTACAAAGAATAACTATATCTTTTCTTTTTTCTTTTTTAAGATTGGCATAATTACAATGATGAATATCAGATCCATATCCTTTACAACAAAAACAAAAACGTTTTCTACCTTTTATTAATTTCTCACGTCTTTGTTTCCAGTCGTTAGACTTAAGATATTTTTCCCTATACCATGACATATTATTTTAGTTTATTCGGGTAAATGCAGTTCACCTAAAAGCCTGTCTCTTAAAAAGATATCACCCATCTTACAGGGATTCTCGTTGATGTTGTTCGATTTAATTTCGCATCAACTAATACCACTCTTCTACGGATAGCATTTAGCTATTTTATTCATCCACATGGAACGGTAGAGTTTGTCTTACATCGCTGGTATATAAGCAGGACGATGTAAGCACCTTGGGTTTATTCGGTATAAAAGCAGACACCCAATGTTATCATTTAATGGCATCCAGGAGGGGGCTGATAACTTAGCCTACCCTTTCCTCCCAGTATTCAGGGTATGGCCTACAGTATAGAGTAGATAGTTATACCGAGTTCTAAATTATTTCTAATTTAGCTGCTCCTATCTACTTTATGCTGTAGGTCATACACCTATATAGTAAATTAAAATTAAATAGCTGTCAATAGATCTAGCTTTGCTTTTCTATTCTCAGTAAAAACAAATGTTCAAAGAGAAAAAATTTGTACCATTTAAGATGCTCTTGTTCACATTAATTATTAATGACAACGGAGACATCAAAGATGTAAGAAGCCTATTAACAAATAAGCTTTCATACTTCTTCAACTGGCTGACAAATAAAGGACACGAAGGAATTCTTTCCCAACTACCAGATAAACTGGAGAAGGGGGATAAAATTATTCTTGCTCGTTCCATCACTTCCTATGAGAAAGTTTAACCAAGAGAGTTTTGATTATGATCTAGACAAAGGTACTATATTAAACTCCCCGAGGTTCAATAAGTTTGAATTCAAAACAGCAGAGATACCACCTGATATTAAGAAGACAATAATAAGTTATGTTGAAAACTTTCAAGATAATTTCTTAAATGGTATCGGCTTGTACTTCTATTCAAACTCCCCTGGATCTGGAAAGACAACCATCTTAGCATTGGTTCTAAAGAACATAATGCTAAAAGGTTACAGAGCTTATTGTGATTCACTTGTTGAAATCAAATCAAAGCTGAAGAAAGAATTTGATACGAACGAAGTAAAGCTAGTAGAGTTTATGAAGAACGTAGACGTCCTAGCAATAGACGATATAGGTTCAGAGGTTATGTCTAACTGGTTAGATGAGGTGTTCAAAGAACTACTCGACCACAGGTATAACAAACAGAAACCTACCTTGTTTACTTCCAACTCTCAGATAGACTTTCTTCCATTCGCAGCACGAAGTAAAGACAGGCTAAAAGAGATTTCTTTATTAATAAAATTTCCAGAGAAGTCTCTCAGAAAACCCCCTATTATATAGGGTTTTATAGCTATTGACAGTTTAGTTGTCATTAGTTATAATATAATTAATTGTAAGATTAACTGACATTAAGTAATTAACTTAACAGTAATCTTTAAAGCTTATGAAAAATTTAAAACAAATAGGATTAACAATCCTGAAGGTCTTAGGAGTAATCTTTATTATCTTCTTCATCATAGGAATCTTCTCAAGCACATCCAAAGAAAGCGTAGAACCGATAGATAAGGTAGAAATAAGAAGTCTCCTAAAAGATGAAACTAAGAAAATGGCAGAAGATCCTACTAAAATATTGAGAGATGAATATGTAAAAGGTTGCGCAGCGGGAGACAAAACAATGATAAACTTTTGCACCTGTTCATTCAACTACCTGAACAAAACATTAAAGGATACTGGCTTCGTAAATCTTAGCATGAGAATGCTAGATGACTCTTTAACAGAGGCAGATATTGACTTAATGGTAGATGCAATATTAGCATGTCAAAATAATTTATAAATTAATATTAAAATTATGAGCAAAGAATTACAAACAACAAACCTGGACAATCTTCCAGAAGATATCAGAAATGAAATCTTGAAAGATGGCCGTGAGTACTCAAGACAAAGAACGGATGTTCCACCATCAATAGGTATCTCACTAGAGGACGACACTATCGGACAGTTTCAATTAGAAGAATACGAAGACAGAGAAAAGAAAATTACTTTACTTGGTAAAGAAATTGAAATTGTTATCTTAAAAGAAAAGAGATCCTTCTCTTATTATAACGACGTGTCAAAACAATTAGAATTATTTACTAATGAACTAAATGTTTCTAACGGATCTATCTCAGCCTTCGAACCAGTGGCCTTAAAGGACAACAATAATAATATTGTTTGGCAAGGAAGGTACGAAGATTTCATGAAGGAAAGAAAAGTTAACTGGTTAAAAGCTAAGAGAGATGGACAAGAATACCAAAGTTCAATGTTGAAACAAAAAGTAATCTTGTACGCATATATAATCTCAGAAAAGAAAATGGTTAAGATCTTTGTTAATATGTCATCAACTATTGGCATAGATCCAAAGGGAGGATACTTATTCAAAAATCCAGCCGAAGGTTCTTTAGAGAAATTAAAAGAACAAAAGAAATCTATAGCTCCTTATGTCTACTCAGTGAAACTTACTAATATAAAGGGTGAAGGAGATAAGATTGTCTGGAGAAAATGGTTATTCAACTTCGGGAGAGATCTGAATACGGAAGAAATCACTAAGATGTTCGAGATGAAAAAGGAAGTAGAAGATTACTGCGATGTATTGAATTCATTCTTCGGAATTAATAAAAGATTAATGACGGCAGAAGATGTAGAAGGTAACCCATTCAATAGGATTTCAGCTCCAACAAGCGACGACCTACCGAGTATAGATGTTGATGCTGATATGGACTTGCCAACATCAGAAGAAGAAATAAGAATAGAAGACATACCATTTTAGTATTCTTTTGTCAAAATGAAATATAATTTCAGTAAAAGAACCTTGTCCAATTTACCCAGATACTGTATGGATTGCGGGAGAACAGATGCTCCCTTAGAAACACATCATATAAAAGGTAGAAAGAACGGGCTGCACATATCGTCCTTTAATGCTATTAGGCTTTGCAAACAGTGTCACTCTGATGCTGTGCAAAACGACGACTGTTCGGCCCGTCTTTTTAGAAAGACATATGATTATCTATATCGTAAGAAATACAAACCAAATAAATTGGACTATGATTTCATTTCACATTACATTAGAATATTTAAAAACTTTTTATAATTAAAATAAAAAAAATGGAATTAAAATTCAAAGAGAATTTAGAACAAATTCCGAGAACTTATCAAGGTTATCCATCAGTCACAAGCATTCTCTCTGTGCTAGAAGATCCCTTCTATATTAGAAAATGGAAAGCATCGCTAGAAGATCCCACTGTAGCAGACAAGAAAATAGATATAGCAAGACAGAGAGGAACATATCTTCACATGGTAGCTGAAGACTACTATAAAAAGGGAGTTAAGAATTTCGATGAAGATAGCTTATCTAAATATAAAGAGAAGCAATCCCTACCAGAGATAACCCCCAAGATACTTAAGTTCTTGAACGGGTTTAATAAGTTCACTTCATTGTACGATCTACTTCCCATTAATGTCGAAGACACATTCGTTAATAAAAAGTTTGGTTATGCTGGTACTAAAGACTTGATAGCATTCTATAATGACAAAGTGATTCTTGTTGACTGGAAGACTTGTTCTTCTGCTAGGCTACAACAAGACGCACTGGAAAAATATTGGATGCAACAAGCGGCATACGCAGCTGATTGGAATCTAAATAATCCAAATCAAACCATAGAAGAAATATGGTTACCAACCTTTACTGACGTTCGGGCCTCTGGCTTAGGTGAGATGGAGATCCTAGATAATAAAAATATAATTAGAAACTACTTCTTGCTGTTCTTAGAATGCAAGAGGGAATTCGATAAACTATGGAAATCACATGCCAACTATCCCAACGGAGTGGAAATCCTCAATTGCCAAGACTAGATGGAGACGCCATCAAGGCTTATGTTGAGTTCCCACTACAGGATAATTTCTTCGATGTTATCTCCAAAATACACGATCAAGCTTTTGAAATCAAAGTCGATAAGAAAACTTTTTCTTGTGCAATAAACCAAGATGCTAATCCAGTAGTGCTTAACTTCCCAGATGCTGAGTCATCACCGCCAGTAGTAACCATAAAGCTCTTAATTTATTGTGATGTTGAAGAGATACTATCTATAAGAAAGAATAAATTAAAATTAATAATCTAACTATGTTAAAAAAAATAACAATAAGAGGTTTAAAATCATTAGAGAAATTTTCAGAAGAGTTCTCTAAGGATAACGAAATCCAGGGTAGAAATGGAATCGGGAAGACTTCTATCAAAGATGCAATATCTTTTGTACTTTATGGAAAGATTTCTAACAGCGATAGAATAGATGGTGCTATTAACAATACCACCAAACAAATTAAAGTGTCAGCAGTCTTCACTCTAAAGAACAAGGACTATATCATAGAACGCACTAGGACTACCAAGGGTTCTTCACCATCGATCAATGGCAGGGTTGTAGAGCAAGCAGATATTAATGCTTTGTTTGGAGACCATGACGAATTCATTTGCTCTAACTTTGTTGGAGAGTTCATGAAATTCTCAGAGGCAGACAGAAGAAGCATTTTAATGTCCAAGCTTGAACCAGTCAATAGAGAAATGATATTCAAAAATCTTACTGGAGAAGACCCTAAAATTGTAGACCTTGACAATCTAGAAGACACTGAAAAGAAAATCAAAAAACAATACAAGGAACTCGAAGCAGAAAGAAATCTTCTCTCTAGTCAGAAGGAATTATTAAACAATGATTTAATAAATGCTAGCAGAGAATTGGATGAACTGAAAGAAAAGGAAATACAGGATGTCTCAGTAGATATAGCCAAAACAAAAAGAGAACTTGATAATCTAATAGCCGATGGAGTAAAATACAGCGACTATCTACCAGAGAAACCAAACACAGATGATATTGATTCTGAGATTAAAAAGATTGAGGAAGCTATCTTCACATTCAAAAGGAACATGCCAGACCAGTCAGATATAATCGCGCTGCAAGAGGTTATTAAAGCCAAGAAAGCACAGCTAGAAAAAGTACAAGCCTCTACTTCCTGTCCGACCTGTAAAAGACCATACGAGAATGCGGATGACTCCAAGGTAAAAGCAGAAGAATTGAAGGCAGAGATACTAAAGGACTTCAAACAATGGAAACATGACAAAGAATTATTTGACTCTGCTGTAAACAAATATGAGAATAACAATGCTAAGCTTGAACTGGATAGGGAGAAATTAATAGCAGGTAAAGACAAGCTAATGAGAATGTATGATGAGGCTATGATAGAAGCTAAAGACAAATACGAAAAAGACTCTGCCTCTCAGAAGAATAAAATATCAGAATTACAAATGCTTCTTAGCAGTTTGTCCTCCAAGGATCAAGAGTATTCTTCTCATAAAATGAGAGTGGATATGATGTACTCGAAAGTAAAAGAGCTAAAAGAAAAAGTAGATTCTCTAGAAATTAAAATCAAAAAGAAAGACGGAAAGACTTTAGAGAATATCATGAAGGCCTTTGGTCCTAAAGGAATTCTGTTCCAAGAGATAAGAGAGCAACAGGAAACTATTAACTCTAAACTACCTAAGAATATTTCTATAGAGTTTATGAAAGAAAACAAAACAAATGATGGTTTCAAACCAGCCTTTGAAGTTTCAATGGATGGAATAGCTTATAACTGGTTATCAACTGGAATGAAATTGTTCGTAGATATGCACTTAATTTCTCTATTTGATAAATCTATAATGGCCGTCATAGACAACTACGAGAGTTATACTGGCAAGAATGTCTTCAAAAACAAGCAGGTCATTAAGCTTATAGCTAAAGACTCAGATCTAATAATTAAGAAAAAATAGATATGGGAAATCTTAAAAATATGTTTATTGGATGTGCTATTGGATTTTTTGTTGCTGCTTTTATAGGGTCATATGTTTTTTACAAACATTGTGTCCCAATGCTAGAACCAGAAATAATAGTAGAAAGAGAAATATATCTTATCCACGAAACAGAACCAGCTAGAATAACTTGTTATCTATCGACTGGAAACAGAATGGCTAATATGGAATACCCATACGATGGGGCGGTTGCATCAAGCGATCGCTCCATCCCATTTGGGACTGAAGTTATAATAGATGGCAAAAAATATATAGTCGGAGATCGAACTAACCATAGATTCCAGGATTTTGAAACTCAAACAATAGACATATATTGGGAGGGTTTATTAGAAGACTGCTTAAAATTTGGTGTCCAGTATAAAGACATCGCTATAATTAATAACTTATAATTAACAGCCTAAGGGCTATAAATAATATGGAAAATAAAAAATTAAAAGATTTAATAACTTGGGACAATGAAACTGAAAAAATTTGTATATGTGGTGTAAATATTAACGATGAAGAAGATTTAAAAAAAGGAATAGATGACTCAGACTTTGGATTGCTTGCTAAATTTTAACCTCCACTAAATAAGAGATAATAATTAAACTTATATGAGTTGGCAAAAAGAATTTGATAAAAGACTTGAAAATAATTGCTCTGATATAAACTTTTATAAAGAGGAAAATAATTCATTTGATGATGAATATAAAAAGGCAATGAACATAGCAGATGATTTTATGGTCTTAAAAAATCCATTAGAAGTTGATTTTGATAAAATTAAACAATTCATCTCCACTCTCTTAGAGGAACAAAGGAAAGAAGAAAGAAATCGCATTTATGATTATATAGAAGAAAAGCTGTTAGGCGAAGATGATGAGCTTTTAAAAGACTTAGCTAATATAATTTTTGATAAATCTTTAATCAATAAGTAATATGAGTAAAGAAAAACTTATTACACAATTTAAAGGTAAAACATTTTCTTCTAATGAACAGGTTATTAGGTGGTTAGAAAAAGCCATAGACCAAACAAGAGAAGAAACTATTA
>Ga0265294_10010522_pt1 | contig 10503 bp, 10 predicted proteins | sample MunlanPumphouse3_FD_192504 | JGI IMG/M metagenome (GOLD analysis project Ga0265294, IMG submission 192504) | Groundwater microbial communities from a municipal landfill in Southern Ontario, Canada - Pumphouse #3 | ecosystem: Environmental > Aquatic > Deep subsurface > Groundwater | place...
CAGCGCTTCTTCGAGTGTGAAGGGGGGAAGGATGGAAGGCATCCTGCGGGCCATCATCGACTTTCCCGACCCGGGCGGTCCAATCATAAGGACATTGTGTCCACCCGCAGCCGCTACCTCAAGCGCCCGTTTCACATTCTCCTGTCCCCTCACGTCGGAGAAATCATGCTCAAACAATGCACGCTGATCCAAAAACTCCCGGTTCACATCGACAACCACAGGGTACAAACAGTTCTCCTCATTGAAAAATGCGACCACATCACGGATATTTTCCACACCGTATACATCCACCCCCTCCACCACCGCGGCCTCTTTTGCATTGGCAATCGGCAGGATCAGATCCGTGAAACCCAGCTCCTTCGCCATCACTGCAATGGACAACGCGCCTTTCAGGGGAAGAATGGTCCCGTCGAGCGACAATTCACCCATCATCACGCAGCGTGCCAACCGGTCGGTTCGGATCGCCCCGGAAGCGGCTAGTACGCCCACCGCCAGGGGCAGGTCATATGCCGATCCCTCTTTGCGGATATCGGCCGGGGACATGTTGATGACAATTTGCTGACGGGGAAACTTGAGACCGTTCGTCTCCAGAGCAGAGACGATGCGTTCATGGCTCTCTTTCACGGAGGTGTCGGGCAAACCGACCAACAGGAACCGGATCCCTCTGGAGACATTAACTTCAATAGTGATGAGCGTGGCATGGATCCCTTGTACAGCCGCACCGAAAACTTTGACCAGCATGTAACCGGGTTTAAATGATACTTATTACTCGGAAGTACTTCCGATCACATCCGCAATGCCATGTGCGGGGATGTTGCGGGCTTTGATGATACCATCGGGAGCGATCAGAATGTTATAGGGAATATACTGTACGTTATAGCTATCTACAATATCAGCGCCCCAGCCTCTCTTCTCGGGCACCACGATCCATGGAATGGAGTCATTTTCGGCATAACCGACCGGATAGATATCGGAGTCGATATAGATGGTGATGAACGCTACACGCGCTGGATCCAGCGCGGCATATTCACGTTTCAGCGACCTGACAATCTCACGGGAATCCTCTCCTGATGCGGAGATAAATGATAGCAGCAGATACCTGCCATTGAAGTCGTGCGAGCGGATCTCCTCACCCTCCTTATCGTTCAGGGAGAAGTAGGGCATCGTGGCACCTTCAACCGACCGGTTCACTTTCTCCGAATACGCCTTCAGGCTGACAGCCAGCTCGTTACGCAACACCGCTCCCTGCATGTAACCGAGCACACGCTCCAGGGCAAGAGGATTGTCATTGTGGACGAAGAAACTGTTGATCAGGATGAGGCTGGACATTTTCGCCGGGTTTGCCCGGATAGACTCCTCCGCCTTCAGCGTCAACTCATGGTTAAGCACATTCAGTCTCAGCAGCTCATCCTGTCGGGACAACGAATGGTTGCTGCTTGAATCCAGCTGACTGCTCAATCGCAGATTCTCCAGCAACCGGGCGCGCTGCCTGAGCAGATCCTCATTTTCTGTTTTGAAGAGCGTCAGCTCATCGTTTACCTCATTCCCCCTTATGCTGATCAGATCGGGAATCCGGGCATCGCCATTTACCGTGATCCGGTCCCCTTCCTTGGCGAAGACCACAATCGCGCTCTCCATATGATCGAGATACAATGAAAAGGCGGTAAGGGTATCGGGGGTGCTGCTATAGTTGAATCGGCCCTTCGCGTCCACAGGGATGGTATCTATCGCCAGCGAATCGGAAGAGAGATAGGTGGCAACGATGAACGATGACTCCAGATGTTCTATTTTCCCTTTGATCGACATCCCCTCTTCGCTGCCGCAAGAGATGACTATCCACAAAACGAAAATAAAAAAAAGTATGCCTGAACCTTTCATCATAGAAACAAAAAAAATTTCAGAATTGTCTGTCCCAATCCTATATGCCTTTTATTGTTTGATCCGTACCCTTCTGCAAAGATACAAAGATACAAAGATACAAAGGTATGTCATCTTTTTAAATATTCAAACATTTTCACATTTTTTTATTTTATTTTCCCCCCTCACAGAGATTCATCATCCACTCTGGGACAAAATGAAAAAAAATCAGTAGTTTTGCATTGCACAAATGCCATACAGTCTATGTATTTCTCCATTGTGATTCCTCTCTACAACCGTCCGGATGAGCTGGACGAGTTGCTCGCCAGCCTCTGTGAACAGACCGACAAGCAGTTTGAAGTGATCCTCGCGGAGGACGGGTCAACCCAAAAAAGCGATCATGTGGCGGAGCGATACCGCGACAGGCTGTCGATCACCTATTTCGAAAAGCCCAACACAGGTCCCGGTCTCACCCGAAATGAGGGTGCCGCAAGGGCTTCGGGCGACTATCTGATCTTCTTCGACTCCGACTGCATCATCCCGGCACATTATATGGAACAGGTGTCGAAATACCTTGCCCGCAACGATGTCGATGCATACGGAGGGCCCGATGCGGCGCTACCTACCTTCACCACCATCCAAAAAGCGATCAATTATGCCATGACCTCCTTCTTCACCACCGGCGGCATTCGGGGCGGCAAACGATCGATGGAGAAATTTCATCCCCGGAGTTTCAACCTGGGGGTATCCCAAAAAGCATTTGAAGCACTGGGAGGGTATGGGACGATGCGTTTCGGCGAGGACATCGACTTCAGCCTGCGGCTCATGAAACAGGGTTTTCGCACGGCACTGATACCCGAAGCCTATGTGTATCATAAAAGGAGAACCTCCTTCCGGCAGTTCTTCCGGCAGGTGTACAACTCAGGGATTGCACGAATCAACCTGCATCTGGCTCATCCCGGATCACTCAGGGCGGTACACACACTCCCGGCTCTTTTCGTGATCACCATGACCCTGATCCTGCTGACCTCCCTGCTGCAGCCGTTCCTACTGCTCTGCCCCTTGCTCTATAGCCTGGTGATCTTTCTGGATTCACTGGGCAGGAACCGATCGGCAAAGGTGGCTCTCTACAGCATCGCGGCTGCCTGGATACAGTTGACCGGATACGGAAGCGGATTCATTGCCGCTGTCTGGAAAAGGCTGATCCTGAAAAAGGGAGAATTCAGCGCATTTGAAAAGAAGTTTTATGATTAGATTTTCTCTCCGTAGGCGAGGTCACCGGCATCCCCAATGCCCGGAACGATATAGGAAGACTCATCCAATCCCGGATCAATGGCCGCTGCCCAGATGGTGGTCTTCTCTTCGGGAAAATGTTTTTTGCAGTAATCAATAGCCTGCTGGCTGGCAATGATGGTGGCGATATGGATATGGGAAGGATTACCTTTGGTCAGCAGTGCCCGGTAAGTCAGCTCCATACTCCCCCCGGTAGCCAGCATCGGATCGGTCAGGATGAGCGTCTTCCCTTCAATCGACGGCGATGCGATATATTCAATATGGATATCGAAGGTTTTGTGTCCCGTCTCCTTGTATTTTCGGTATGCCGACACAAACGCATTTTCCGCACCGTCGAAATAATTGAGTACGCCGTGGTGATAAGGTAGTCCTGCCCGCAAAATGGTGGCAATCACAATCTCTTCGTCAGGAATACTCACCTCTGCGACATCAAGCGGCGTGGCAACCTGTATCTTCTTGTAACGAAGCTCTTTGCTGATCTCATACGCCATCACCTCTCCCAGCCGCTCAATATTGCGCCGAAAACGAAAACGGTCATGCTGGATGTTGATATCACGAATTTCACGGACAAAAGAGTTCAGTAAGGAATTGGTTTCCGAAAAATTAGTTACTTTCATGTTTGCAGCTCTATATTGATCCATTATTTTCCGGAAAACAAAGGTAATGATTTTCGACTGCTGGATAAACATTTCCCCCCCTTTTTTTGTTCTAAAAAGAGTTTTGTGCGAAAAAACCCACAATTAAAGAAAATTTTCTTTAATTCTTTTCCGGTTTCACGGAAAATAGCTATTTTTGTATCGTTGTTTTTAGGTTCTTCAAAAATGAGTTTTATGCAAACATATATAATAACCCAAAATTTTTCAAAATGGCAAATTTAGATTTAAGTAAGTATGGCATTACGGATGTGAAGGAAATCCTCCACAACCCGTCGTACGCCCAACTCTTTGAGGAGGAAACCAACCCCAACCTGGAAGGGTATGAAAGAGGTCAGGTAACAGAACTGGGCGCTGTCAACGTGATGACCGGCGTCTTTACCGGCCGTTCTCCCAAAGATAAATACATCGTAAAGGATGACACCACAAAAGATACCATCTGGTGGACCACTCCCGAATCACCGAACGATAATAAGCCAATCACAACAGAGGTTTGGAACGATCTGAAGGAGACCACAGTGAAACAGCTTTCCGGCAAGAGACTCTTTGTAATGGATACCTTCGCAGGAGCCAACCCCGACTCCAGACTGAAAGTGCGTTTCGTCATGGAGGTGGCATGGCAGGCACACTTCGTGAAGAACATGTTTATCCGTCCCACCGAAGAGGAGCTGGCCAACTACGGGGAGCCCGATTTCGTATCGCTGAACGCTTCCAAGACAACCAATCCGAAATGGAAAGAACATGGATTACATTCTGAAGTGTATACCGTCTTCAATCTGACGGAAAGGATGCATTGCGTAGGCGGATCATGGTATGGCGGCGAGATGAAGAAAGGGATCTTCGCCATGATGAACTACTACCTGCCCCTGAAAGGCATGGCTGCCATGCACTGCTCTGCGAACGTAGGCAAGGATGGCGACACCGCCATCTTCTTCGGCCTCTCCGGCACCGGCAAGACCACCCTCTCTACCGACCCGAAGCGGGCGCTGATCGGTGACGACGAGCACGGCTGGGACGACGAAGGGGTTTTTAACTTCGAAGGCGGTTGCTATGCCAAGACCATCAACCTCGACAAAGAGTCCGAACCCGATATCTACAAAGCCATCAAACGCGATGCACTCCTGGAGAACGTGACGGTGGATAAAGACGGCAAGATCGACTTCACTGACGGATCGGTGACGCAAAACACCCGTGTTTCTTACCCCATCTATCATATCGACAACATCGTGAAGCCGGTTTCTAAGGGAGGACCCGCCAAAAAGGTGATCTTCCTTACTGCCGATGCTTTCGGTGTGCTGCCTCCGGTATCGAAGCTCACACCGGAACAGACTAAGTACCACTTCCTCTCGGGATTCACCGCCAAGCTGGCCGGTACCGAAAGAGGGGTTACCACTCCGCAGCCCACCTTCTCCGCCTGCTTCGGCGCTGCCTTCCTTTCCCTGCACCCCACCAAGTACGGGGAAGAGCTGGTGAAAAAGATGGAAGCGAGCGGTGCCACCGCCTATCTGGTGAATACCGGATGGAACGGAACCGGCAAACGGATCTCCATCAAAGATACACGCGGCATCATCGACAGAATCCTCGACGGCTCTATCGAGAAAGCTGAAACCAAGATGATCCCCTACTTCAACCTGGAAGTACCCACCTCTCTTCAGGATGTGAATGATAAGATCCTGGATCCGCGTAACACCTACGCTGATGTGAAGGAGTGGAATGAAAAAGCACGCGATCTGGCCGGACGCTTTATCACGAACTTCCAAAAGTTCACCGATAACGAAGAGGGAAAGTCACTGGTGGCTGCAGGGCCCCAGTTAGACTAAACAAGTTCTTTGAGATATTCGATCAGCAGAGAGGTTGTCCGTTGCGACAACCTCTCTCTTTTTTTGCAGAAAAAACCGCTTCTCTGTGAAGCGGTTTCCAGTGATCAGTTCGCACCAATTGATCAGCCCTTCAGCAAGGCATTTTCAATAGCCTCCTTTGAAAGCTTTTTCGTGCAGAAGAACCAGTCGTAGCAGTGCATATCCTCCTCCTTGGTCTCCATGCGCTCCCTGGCCACGCCGCAAGAGCCGGCAGTGGGGACAATCACCTCATCTCCCGGTCGCCAGTCGGCCGGCAGTGCCACCCCAAACTCATCGGCTGTCTGCAGGCCTATCAGGACGCGCTTCAGCTCATCGAAGTTTCGCCCCAGCGACAGCGGATAGTAGATGATGGTACGGATAATGTTCTTCGGGTCAATAAAGAAGACCGCGCGTACTGCCTGGGTGGAATTTTCGTTGGGTTGAATCATGCCGTACTTTTTGGCTACTTCCATAGTGATATCTTCAATCAGCGGGAAGGTCACCTCCACATCCTTCATTCCTTTGTACTCGATCTTCTCCTTGATGGTGCGCAACCAGGCAATATGACTGTAAAGACCATCCACAGAGAGTCCCACCAACTGGCAGTTCAGTGCGTCATACTCATCCTGCATACTGGCAAAAGTCATAAACTCGGAAGTACATACCGGGGTAAAATCAGCCGGGTGACTGAACAGAATCTTCCATTTGCCTTCAAACCCTTCGGGGAAGTGAATGATACCTTGTGTCGTTTTGGCGGTGAACGACGGTGCTTTGTCGCCGATTCTCGGCATTGCCGATGTGGTGTTTTCTTGATTTGTTTCCATAGTGAATTTTTTTGATGAAAATGATTTTCTACAAAGGTAACCGATCCGTATTATTGATGCAATCAATATATATTATTTCAATATCGCATATATCTATACTATAACCCTCTTCCGCCTGCCGGATGGCAGCTATCTTTCGCGGGCATACGGCCAGGCAGCAATCCCTCCCTCGAGCACTTTCACGCGGGTATATCCGTTGGCCTGCAAAATGAGTGCTGCTTCATAGCCTCGCAAAGAGATCTTGCACCAGGTAATGATCTCCCTGTTTTTGTCTTCCGGCAGTTCATTCAACCGGTTCCTTAGTTGTCCCAGCGGGATCAACCGCTCACCGATACCGAGTCGCATCTGTTCAAACTCATTGGGATTACGCACATCCAGCAGCCATAAAGGTTCTTTTTCTCTCACCCTTTGATGCAGTTCTTCCGCCGTAATTCCCCGGAAGAGCCCGTCCAGTTTGTTCTGCATGATATGTGCCGTAGCAATGCTGTGGTCGATGGCCAATGAAAAGGGGGGAGCATAAGGCAGATCAGCATTTGCCATCTCATCCACCGTGAGGCCTCCCTGAATTGCCATGGCCCACATGGCCACCTGTTTGCTTACATCACCCGGCCCGATCACCTGTGCCCCCAGGATCCGCCGGCTTTGTTTATCGACAATCAACTTAGAGACCAGCAGGTTACCGTTCATAAAGCCCGGCTTATCAAGGCTGGCATTGATCACCGTCTCTATCCCGGTAATTCCTGCTTTCAGGGCATGATGCTCGGAGAGCCCGGTAGAACCCGCCACATAGTCAAACACCTTGCAGATTCCGGTCTGTATGGTTCCCGGAAAAGTCACTTCGTTGCCTTTGATCAGATTTACGCCCACTACCCGACCCTGCAGATTTGCCAGATCGCCAAAGGGAGCAATCACCGGTTTGCCGGTGATCAGTTGAGGAATCTCCACACAGTCGCCCACGGCATAGATATCGGGGTCGGAAGTCTGCATAAAGGAATCGACCCTGATACCCCCTGTCTCTCCGATTTCCAGTCCCGCATCTTTAGCCAGCTTTGTGTTGGGGACAACGCCGATGGCCACTACCGCCAGGTCACATGGTATTTCCGTTCCGTCCTGTAACTTCACCGCAGTCAGTTTACCGTTCTCACCCAAAAAAGAAGCAACGCCATTGCGCAATATAACATTCACCTTGGTCTGCACATACCTCTCCACGAGTCGTGCCATCTGCTTGTCGAGGAAGGTGAGCAACTGTGGCAGCAACTCCACCAGAGTAATATCGATTCCTGCAAGGTGCAGCGCCTCCACGGTTTCGATTCCTATCAATCCCCCGCCGATAACTACAGCTCTTTTGATCACGCCCTCATCCTTGATCTTGCGCAGGTAATCAGCATCTGCAATCGACTGAAGAGTGGTGATCCCCTCCAGTTCCACTCCCGGTACAGGCGGTTTGCGGGCGGTAGCACCGGTAGCGATCACCAGTTTGTCATAAGAAGCCGTTCCGGTTTCACCGGTAGTAAGATCCGTAAAAAAGATCTGTTTGTTCTTCCGGTCAATGCTGTTCACCTCGGTCAGCACTTTCGTCGTGATCTTTTTGGCATTCCAAAAGAATTTCGAATCGCGCACCACGCCTGCCGGAGAGCAGAGAAGCTGGCTGCGATCGTCAAAGTAACCTCCCACATAGTAAGGATAACCGCAGGAGGCCATGGAGAGATCAGATGCTTTCTGAAAGATGGTGATTTCCGCATTTTCATCCATGCGACGCGCTTTAGAAGCTGTCTTAGGACCGGCAGCAGAGCCACCGATGACTACAATTCGTTTTTTTTCCATCGTACTATTCCTCGCGTTAAAAGGTGGTCATTGGGTCACAAAAAGGAGCCAATGCCTCTGGCAACATGGTTGCTGCCAGAGAATCTTTATTGCTGATCCGGTTGAATGGGGATCAGTTCATCGTTGTCGGGGAAATCGCAGTCGCTGCAGTGCTGATGATTCCCCAGTCCGTCAATCAGTTTAAAGCATCGCCGGCAGCGGTACCAGTCCGTGTCGAACTGCACGTTTCCTCCCTCAATATTGATCATCATGCCCTCCACAAAGGCCAGGGCAATTGTCCGGCGTGCTTTTTCATAGATACGCGTCAGGGTGGGCCGGGAGACATTCATCTCCCCGGCAGCCTGGTCCTGGGTCATTCCCATATAGTCCAACAGCCGGATTGCTTCATACTCCTCAAATAACAACGAAACCGACCGAAGCATTTTCCGCGGGATACCAAAAGGCTTGAACCCCTGCATCAGCGGAGGGTAAGCCATTTTCCGGTTCTGTTTGGGACGGGGCATAAGTTCAATCAATAGGGGTTTTTAAATGATGATGCAATATTCAAAGATAAACAAAAAAATGGATCTATGCTCTCATGGGAAGGGAAAAAATGGAGGAGCGTAAGGTCACTCCTCCCTGCTAACGAGCTACCGGAAGTCTCCGAAACGATTTTGTCAGCCCCGGCCTCTGCCCATTCCTCTGCCTCCCATTCCCATACCAGCTCTTGGCCCGCGACCCAGGCCGCGGCCATAAACCTGTTCGGGTGTGTTGTCTGACAGATTCTCCCTGTTGTGTACTTCTTGGGCACCATAACTGGTGCATCGTCCCATACGGCGTCCGGTCATCGGACCCTCACCGAGTGGACCCCTTTGATTCAATCCAGGCATCTTACACTCCTTTCGTAAATTGGTGAAACATAATGTGACCGGCAATGGGCATCACCCTCCTTATGGGTGATCTTCTGGCCATCACCTGTGACTGGCACAAAGATAGAAAATATTTTGAACATATGTTCATTATTACCCCGTTTTTTTCAATGATTAGATGGATGCATGAAGTGAAGACCGAGAAAATAAAAAAACAAACAACCGGTGAAGCACTCACCGGTTGCTGTCTGGCTGAAGTAGCACGGCCGGGAATCGAACCCGAATCTAAAGTTTAGGAAACTTCTATTCTATCCATTGAACTACCGCGCCATACGGAGGTGCAAAAATAATGTTTTTTTTCGACATTTCACAAAAGATAAATCATTTGACTGTTTTGCAACAAACAATTTCCGAAAAAAACTGTTTATCAACTGAAGAAACAGAGACAAACAATAACCCACACAATGAATAAAATAGCCATTCTTTACGGAAGCTCCGGAGGCAACACGGAATCAGTAGCCAGACAGTTGCAGGATCTTTTTGAGGGCCAGGCCGATCTTTTCAACGTACAGCATGTATCCCTCGGCGAGATCGCTCCCTACCCCTATCTTATTCTGGGCACTTCCACCACCGGTGTAGGAGACCTGCAGGACGACTGGGAAGGGTTTCTGCCCTCTTTCGCCACACTGGACTTCATCGGGAAAAAAGCAGCCCTTTTTGCACTGGGTGACAGTGCTTCCTATTCGGGCAGCTTTGCGGAATCGATGAAGGTGATCTATGACGAGATCGCGGATAAAATCGTGATCGTGGGGCAGGTACCAGATGAAGGATATACCTATGACGAATCTACGGCAGTAATCGACGGGGTATGGGTGGGACTGCCCATCGATGAGGACAATGAATATGATATGACGGAACAGCGGCTGACCGCCTGGGTAGAAGAACTGAAGAAGGTCTTCGTGTAACGCAAACCCGGGAAAGGCACACCGCCCACTCCCCAAAAGCATGTCCCCTTTTCGGAGCACATGCTTTTTTCGTTACAGGGGTCTTCTGCAGATCAATACGTCAGAGCGTTTTGATTTTGATGTTCTGGAACCATACCTCATCGCCGTGATCCTGCAACAGGATCAATCCTTCCTCCGCATTGCCGAAGTTGGGCCAGTCTTTGTACTTGCTGTAGTTGACCAGAGCCTTCCACATCTGGTTATTCCGTTCATATTCCACGATCTTTACCCCATTGAGCCAGTGCTCCACATGGTTCCCCCTGACCACCACCATAGCGGTGTTGAAGAACCCATTCCGGAACGGCTTGTCGGCGGGAGCGGCGATCAGGTCATAGAGGGAGCCCAGCGTGCGATTGCCTTCC
>Ga0265294_10010524_pt1 | contig 10501 bp, 14 predicted proteins | sample MunlanPumphouse3_FD_192504 | JGI IMG/M metagenome (GOLD analysis project Ga0265294, IMG submission 192504) | Groundwater microbial communities from a municipal landfill in Southern Ontario, Canada - Pumphouse #3 | ecosystem: Environmental > Aquatic > Deep subsurface > Groundwater | place...
TCGCGACCGTCTCTTCATGCATGGTAGATCTCTATCTTCCGGGATCGAAAAGATTCGTTTTCGGTCTTCCCGTTGCCACGCTCATGCCGCCACCGCCGCGCCGCAGACCACGGTCCCGGTGGCCGGCCGGGTTTGATCGTTGTCTGTCGCCGGTGTCCCCCAAATATTTTTGTGGGTCGTACTATGCATTTTATGGCCCACAAATTTCGTTGCGGATCGTAAATGACCCACAAACGTTCCCGGGAATATGGTTTGCGTATACCGGATCGGGGTTTTAATATACGCAACCGGGTTTGCAGGTATCAGGATACTCACAACCGATTTCCCTCGGTGATGGCGAGCCGGCGCGAAAAGACGTAGGTCGTGGCACGCCGACCTCCACCCTCCGCAAGGACGGCGATGATCTCCCGTTCACGAAGTTGCTGGAGAATCCGGTTCGCTGTCTTCTTCGGGATCCCTGTCTGCTCGAAAAACTCGGACGAACTGAAGATCGGCGTCCCGAAGATCGCATCGATCGCGGCGACAGCATACTGCGACCGGGTTACCTCCGGCACCGTCCGTTTCACCTCGTTGTAGAGATCGAGGATCGCCTTCGCTTTTTTGCTGTTCTCCTCCGCCTGCTCCTCGATGGCGTGGAGGAAGAACGCGATCCAGCCGTTCCAGTCCCCGTCCCGGGAGACCGCGAGCAGCCGCTCGTAGTAGACCGGCCGGTGCCGCTCGAGGTAGGCGCTGATGTAATACATCGGGCTTCGAATCAGCCCCTTCTCGTACATGATCAGCGGGACGAGCATCCTCCCGATACGCCCGTTGCCGTCGCAGAACGGGTGGACGAGTTCGAACTGAGCCTTCAGGACGGAGAGTTGGACGAGCACGTCCTTCTCCTCCCGTTGCAGGTAGGCCTCCCAGTCCGCGAGCGCCCCGGTGATATCCCCTGGCGCCGGCGGGACAAAGACCGCGTGCTCGATGTGGGCGTCCCGCCCGATGAAGTTCTGGATCGTGCGGATGCACCCCGGCTCCCGGTCCATGCCCGGGCTGCCGGCGAGCAGGATCCGGTGCAGGTCGCAGACCAGGGCCGTATCCGCCGCCGGGTCTTGAGGGCATCCACCGCAACGTTAAGTGCCTCCCGGTAGTTGATGATCTCCTGGATATCGGCAAGTGTGGTGTCGTTGATCCGCTCCCTCGGGTTCGCCTCGAACCGCAGGACATCCTCAAGCGACGCCTGCGTCCCCTCGATCCGGGACGACAGCACCGCCTCCTGCGTCAGGAATCAGGCCGGGAGTGTACGGCAGTCTCTGCTTGTGGCATGTGAGTGTCCGCGGGCACGGGTGGGAGATGCAATACCTATGACGGTGGGCTCTCTCGGGAGCACCTGCGCCCTCTCTCGTCAAATCCTCTCAGGATTTCCCGCAAACCCCACCACCAGGCCCACGAAGCCTGAGGTGAACGGCACAACCGCACGGCCGAACCCCAACTCCACCAGCATCTCCCGGAACCAGGAGACCGAAGTGAACGTGGGTATATTTTTGTCCCGTTGTGCAATCATTCCCTGGATAACGTCGTCGGAAGCTCCCCCCCGCTTCATGCTTCGGCACCAGATCTCCCTTTGCACCTGCTCCTCCCAGTCGTCTTCGGCCCGGAAGATGTCCCCCCAGATGAACCGGCCTCCCGGCGAGAGCGCCTGCAAAGCCCGGCGGGCGACCATAACCCGATCCTCTTTTGGGACATGGTGGAGGCAGAGGGAGGTGACGATCGCATCATAGCGATCTGTCGGCCATGCATCCCGCAAATCCTGTGCAAGAAACCTGACCTCTTTGAGGTCGGGTTTTGCCGCTGCCGCCTTCAGCATCTCCGGGGAAAGGTCAATCCCGGTTATCTCTGCATCAGGACATTCCTGCCGGATCATCGCGGTAAGGATCCCGGTCCCACAGCCAAGTTCAAGAACCCGCCGTGGATGAGGGGGCAGGTAATCGATGATGGTGGCGAGGAGAAGTGGCTGGCTGGGGACGATGGCCCTGATGAGACGGTCGTACTCCTCTGCCTCCATGACTCCGTGGACCTCGTGCGTTTCGGTCATCCTTCACCAGCCTTCCTGTATGTTCGTTCCGGGTTGTCCATAGGTAAAACTCCTGAATGTGGTGGGAAATAATTACGCTTATATCATACGTAGTCTGAATGAACAATTATTAAATATTATCTATACGGACGATACTCCATGGATGCAGAGACCCATTCCCACTGCAAATACTATAATATCAAAAATGATTTCTCCGTAGCCGACCTTGCTGCCTTCCACGGCCATCTGGGGCCTTATATCGTCCTTGGGTATCGGATCGGGAAGTATGTGCGGAGTAACTTCTGCGACGATCCGTTCCGGATGAAGGCCGAGGTCCGCTGCGCCGGGGTGCCCCCCCAGTCCTGCCTGGCAGACGGAGTCCAGCTCGGGAGCGGGTGTACGCTGGGGAAACGGAACATCGAGATCACCCCTTCGGAGACCATCAGTTGCGTCTTTGAGGCGGATGGAAGACATATCACCGTCACTCCGCGCCCGTTCCCCCTCCCGAAGCGGGATATGGACTACGAGGCCGCAATCGAGGCCGTGGCCGAGGAGATGTACTACAGGTGCGACGATGAACTCTTCGACCTCTCCTCGTCCTGAAGGGCCATGACTCCATCGGACCCAATCATCAGGCTTGAAAACGTGTATACCGCCTACGAAGGTGCGGACCGCCCCACCCTGACGGATATTTCCCTCTCAATAGGGAAGGGCGAGTTCGTGGTGATAGGCGGCCCGAACGGGGCCGGGAAGACCACGCTGCTTGAGACCATCAACGGGATGCTCCCCATCACCCACGGAAAGGCTATCGTATGCGGGCAGGACGTGCGGGGGGACGGGGTGCAGGTGCGGTGCCGGGTCGGCTACCTCCTCCAGAACTTTGCCTTTGATCCGCTTACGCCGTTCACGGTCGAGGAGGTCGTCCTGATGGGACGCTACGGCACGATCGGACTCTTCAGGAAGCCGGGCAAGGAGGACTACGAAGCGGTGCAAAAAGCCCTACAAATGCTTGGCATCGAGGATCTCGCCACCCGCCCCATCGGGCAGCTCTCCGGCGGGCAGCAGCAGAAGGTGCTCATGGCCCTGAACCTGGCCCGCAATCCCGAGGTGCTCCTGCTGGACGAGCCCTTCTCCAACCTGGACATGTTTGCCCGCGAGGAGATCAACCACCTCCTCGCCCGCCTGGTAAGGAGCGGGGTAACGGTGCTGATCGTATCGCATGCCTTCGACGACCTGCCCGACGGGTCGGTGCGGGTCGTGGTGATGCAGGAGGGGACGATCGTGGTCAGCCGGGAGTGCTCCCCAAAAGAGGTGGAGCAGGTCGTCCGGAGTGCCGGAAAGGGGACTTCGCATGCTTGAGTTCATCATTCAGAACAACATCGTCTGCCATGCCGTGGAGGCCATGCTCTTCGCCTCCGTCGCCTGCGCCGTCCTCAGCGTGATCATCACCCAGGTGCAGATCTCCTCCATCGGGTTTACCATGGCCCATGCCGCCTTTGCCGGTGCCGCGCTGGGAATGTTCCTCTCCCTCAATCCAACCGTCTGTTCCATCGTGGCCGGCGTCAGCGTCGCCTTCCTCATCGGCCCTCTCTCGGATAAGGCCCGGCTCTCTCCCGATACGTCGCTCGGGCTGCTGTTCGGAATCTGCATGGCCGTGGCCATCTTCTTCATCGCCTACATGCAGACACTCGGGCAGGGTTTCTCCGCCATGGGCCTCCTCTTCGGGGACGTCATCTCTCTCTACCGTGAAGAGGTATACCTCCTCGCAGCCATCTGCATCGTGGCGATCATTTTCATCGTCGTCCTCTACAAGGAGATCACCGCGATCATCTTCGACAAGAGAATCGCGGAGTCGGTCGGGATCCGGGTGAAACCGGTTTACTACGCGATGCTCTTTGTCATTGCGCTCACCGTCGCCCTCTGCCTCCCCATCATCGGGGGCCTCCTCCTCTACGTCTGGCTGGTCGCCCCGGCGGCAATCGCTCTCCAGTTCTGCAACCGGTTGTCCGCGATGTTCGTAGTCGCCCCGACTGTAGCTGCGATCATCAGCATATCCGGCGCCCTTGTCGGCCTGGAACATTCCCTCCCGGTCGCCCCCCTGACCGCCGTTCTCTTCTCCGTCGTCTTCATCGCCGCGGTGCTCCTCTCACCCAGGCGACGCGTCACGTTTCGAAAAACTTAATACTTTAATCATAACTATTCTCAATATGAACCAAATTCGTATCTTATCTTTTCTACTTGCCCTACTTTTCGTAGCACCGGGGGTGAATGCCCTTACGGTGGTCTCCACGACTACCGTTCTCTGGGACCCCATCCAGTATATCGGCGGAGAAAAGGTCGAAGCCATCTACATCGCCGACCCGACCATCTGCCCCCACATGCAGGCGGACATCATCCCGAACCGTATCCAGCTGGAGAAGAACTTCATCCGTGATGCCGACCTCTTTGTTGCCCACAACGGGTCGGTCGATCAGTCCTACGTGATGCCGTATGTCGCTGATTTCATGACTGCCAACAACTACGGCACGGTGGAGTGGGTGACCCTGGAGAATCCCTCCATGATCTGGAACACGCCGTCGGGGGCAAAAAATCTCTCCAGCGAGGTGGCGGGATGGCTGATCGCTGCAGACCCGGCAAATCGGACGTACTACGAAACGCGGTTGAACGATTACCTTGCAGAGATCGATGCCGCAGATCTCTCCTCAGAGGAGCAAGAGGTGATTCCCGGGCAGGATGCCGTGGTGATGGTATGGCAGCAGGACGCAGCGGTCGGCTGGCTCGGGCTGAACCTGGTATCCATCTATGCACCGGACTTTTATCAGGGTGGAAAATTCACCCCGCGAGTCGTCGTTGACGATATCCGCAACCATCCCGAAAAATATCGGAACGTGAAGTACGTCATCGAGAACATGCAGTCGGGGGAGCTGGCAAAGGGCCTCGAGGAGGCGCTTCACGACAACGGGGTGCCTGTAGAGCGGGTCATATTCACCAACTTCCCCAGGTCGCTCCCGGGCGTCGACTCGCTCCCCGACGTCATCCGCTACAACAAGGGCCTGGTCACCCCGGTCGAGATCGCATCGGCAGCGGAGGAGACGGCCCCGGCTCAAACCGCTGCCCCGCTCCCCGGAGCGCTGGCCGTTGCGGCAATCCTTGGAGGCGGCTCCCTCTTGCTGTTCACCCGCAGGCGGTAGGAATCGCTTTCACCACTTTTTGATTCTGGAGGAAAAAACATGGAACAACTGAACGAGATCACGAAAACTGATCTATTGCTGCCGGGTTTTCAGGGCCGCGGGCGCACCCGCCCGGGCATCGCTGCCGAAAGGAGGGACCCATGAACGCCGACCTGGATCCCATCGGGTACGTTTCTTCGCCGTATAAGAGAAAAGAGGATGCCCCGCGGCAGGGCAGGCTGACCGACACCGAAACGGAGATCGTCATCGACGAACGATACCTCCCCGGCCTTTTCAGGGTCGAGGAGAAGAAGCATCTCTTCGTGCTCTGCTGGTTTGACCGGTCCGACCGGACCGTACTCCGTGCGACACCACCGCACAACCCGGTGGAGCATGGCGTGTTTGCAACCCGCTCCCCCAACCGGCCGAACCCGATCAGCCTGTCGCTCGTCGATGTCATCGATATACAGGGCGGGAGAATCCGGGTCAGGGGACTGGAGGCTCTGGACGGGACGCCGGTCCTCGATATCAAACCCTACTCAGAGGAGATCGACTGCCCGAAATGAGATAGGATAGGGCCAGAGATTCGGCCGTTTTATTCCACCATTTTTTCCGGGGAATTCCCCCGGTGTGTTTGTTTCGTGATCTCCCAATACCCGGGAGCAGCCTGAAAACGAACGGGCCTTCACTTCAATTCGGCCAGTCGTGCCGAGTTGGCAGTCACCGGGATCGGCGTGACGCCGGGTGTTCGGGCCGCACGCAGGGCATCCGCTCCCAGTGGATGCGGTCATGCCCCTCAAACATCACGACGATGTCATCCGCGTGGCCGAAATGTCCGGGACGGGCACCGCCCGGCATCCCGGTCGGCGGGAACGGGGCCGTTGATGCTGCATTCCCCGTCGGTCTCGGTCTTCTTCGTATAGAGGGCGCAGTCGCTGCAGGTCGGCATAAAATCCTCTTTCCCACCCGGGGGATATAGGTTTTGCCGGCCGGGTTACGAGGGCGGCTCCGCCTTCTCCCACCAGATCTTCACCCGGGTCGAATACCCGGGCACGATGACGGTATCCCCGTCGGTCCTCGCATACCGTTCCAGGTACTGCCTGAGCACCTCCTTCTGCTCCTCCGTCCCGGCAAAGCACCTCGGCGCGAAGTGGTCGACTGCCTCGTCAAGGTCTGCAAACCGGTTGATGTGCCGGAAGGGGAATGTCTCGATGTCAGGGTAGATGCCCATCGAGTACAGTACGTTGTAGATAATGTCGCATTTGGGGGAGGGGACAAACGACGAGCCGTGGAGGAGAGGCCAGAGTTCCCGCGACATCGCGTCCCACGACGTCTCTCCGGCAAACCAGTAGATGTATACGTACCGGGAGGACGCCTCTTCCAGCTTCCTGACGGCATCCCCGATATCGGGGACGTCCAGGGAGTAGGACGCAAAGACGATATCGTACGGCGGACTGAGGTCGTCCGCCACGCTGACGTCCTCCCACCGTTTCGGCACCACATCGATGTTGCCGATCCGCTCCGCGTCAACATTCTCATTGAGCACCGACCGCATCCCCTCCGAAGGTTCGACCGCCGTAACGTGGCCGACCCGCCCGGCAATGGGGATGGCGAGGGTTCCCGGCCCCGCCCCGACGTCGAGCACCCGTGACGAGGGGGTTAAGGGCAGGTCCCGAAGGGTCTTTTCGATCCGCTCCCCGTTGTTCTCCTGCGCCATCCTATAGAATCTGCGTGCTGCTTCTTTCGCGTCCCAGAAACTCGCGTCTGTTGAGTTTCGGTTCGTCTCGTGGTGCCGTCTCCGCTCTTCTCTCCATACGCTGTTCCAGTCAATCGAGTGGGTTTCCATGCATATCCTCCTGCTAAGCCGGTGTTCGTCATCCGTCTCTCTTCGCTCCATCCGCCCGCGGGGGACGATCAGGACCTCCGGATGAACATCTCGGAGTACAGCGCAAACCGTCCTGCATCGACGGGGTAGGTGAACCGGATCCCATCGTTGCCGCAGACCATGCAGAGAGGCCGGGCGGCGCCGAAGTCCATATCGCCCTCGGCAGTGACATACCGGTCGTTCACCTCGAGACGGACGACACTGCCGACGACGAGCGCATACTTCTCCCTCGTGATCTCCTCGACGAGCCGGCACTCCATCCACGCGACCGACCCCTCAATGCCGGGCGGCGCAACGGTGGTCGAGGGCCGGGGAGTGAGCCGGGCCTCCTCAAACTCGTCGACCTCGGGCGGGTAGTTCCGGGCGCAGATCATCACTTCCTCGACCATCGTGGCTGGCGGCACGTTGACGACGAACTCACCGGTCTCCCTGATGTTGTCGAGGGTGTCGCGCCGCAGCCAGGAGGCAAGGACGATCTCGTCGAGAGGCCGGAGGATAGGCGTGATGTTCCCCCAAGGTGCGGCATTCCGGATCCCGGTCTTCGAGATCGTGGAGATGAGCACCACGGGGAGCGGAAGGACGTTTTCCCGTTTGTGCGGCGATAGTTGCATGAGTGTTACTATTTTTTACTTTGTTATTACTTTTCTCATTTTACTTTGAACTTTTTTCATCGTCGCTCCCCCCTCATAGCCGGAGAGCCGGCAGGTGCGAGAATGTCTCGCGGCCATGCGCTACTAATATTGAGTTATATCATATTTAGTAGAATTTTAAGACAACAATCCAATTATTTATTAGATCATAGACACAGGTTCTTCATATCGCAGGGGTGCAGCGGTCCCGGAGACACCGTTACCCGGGGGAGCCATGTACGACAGTATCATTCAGACGGTGACGCTCGCTGCCGGCCTGCTCGGCGAGGTCGTCCCGATGATGGTCGTCGGGGTCTTCCTCGCTGAGGTGCTCGTCGCCCTGAAGGTTGCCGGGCGGATTGCGTCTCTCTCCCGCCCGCTCACCTCGTTCGCACGCCTGCGGGAGGAGTGCGGCACGAGTTTCCTCATGGCCTTCGTCTCTCCTCCGGCCGCGAACGCGATGCTGATGGACTATCACGCAAAAGAGATCATCGGCCGGAAGGAGATGATCATCGCGGCCACCATGAACTCGTTTCCGACGGTCGTCATGCACTGGCGCTACCTCCTCCCGGTCTACGTCCCGCTTCTCGGCATCCCCGGCCTCATATACTTCGGCCTGCTGATGCTCGTCGGCCTGCTAAAGACCGCGGTCGTCATGGTCATCGGCCGGGCCGTCCTCGACCCCTCCTCATGCACGCCGGTCGTTTCGGCGGAGGGGCCGGCCGTCACGCTCCGGGAAGCACTGCGAACGGCGTGCACCTCCTCGAAAAAGACCCTCACGCGCCTGCTCTCGATCACTGTTCCCACCATCGTCGTCGTCGCGTTCCTCATCAACGCCGGCGTCTTCGACCGGCTTGCCGGGGTGATGCAGGGCGCGGGAGCGGTCTTCCCCGTGCCGCCGGAGGGTTTCGCCATCATCGCGGCCCAGTTCGGCAGTTTTGTCGCGGGCGCGAGCGTCGCGTCCGCCCTGCTCGCCGCGGGGGATATGACCTGGCAGCAGATCGTCCTCACCCTGCTCGTCGGCAACGTCCTCACCAGCGTGACGCGGAGTATCCGCTGGCTCGGCTCTTCTTACGTCGCGATCTTCGGGATGCGGACCGGGACCGAGATCATGCTCGTCTCGACGATGCTCCGGAACGGCATCATGGTGTTGCTGGTCGCCGTGCTGGCGTACGGGTTTGGGTGGGGGTGAGGGAACTTTGTCCCGTGCGGAGCTGCGGCCTGATGACCCCACGGCTCATCCGTCCTGCACCTCTCGCACCGCCCGTATCTCCGGTATCTCCATCCCGCCGAGCAGTTCGACGATCGCCTGCACGTACGGCTCCTGCCGGGTGCAGCTTGGCGATGCGCGGGGATCGCTCCGCTGCCCCCGCCGGCCCATCCCCGCGTGACCGGTGGCGATGTAGTGCAGGAAATCCTCTTTCGGGAGGCCCCACCGGCAGTTGACCTGCAGCCGGACAAAATCCGGGTTTTTCGAGTTCGGGAAGAGCACTGCACGCGTCCCGGGGAGTGGGACCGGATCCCCACTGTTTGTTTCTGCAAGACCGAGGACCCGCCGCCACAGCCGGTCACAGGCGACCTCCGGGCACACCCTGCAGTAGCGGTTCGACGGCGGCGTGCCGTCGCCTATGTAGTGACGGCAGAAGTGCGGGTCCATGGGTTAATTACGTTTCCACACGCTCGCATTTAACCTGTAGGGGTGAAGGGGCCGGAGCGAACAGTCCTCTGCCATCCTGATCTCCTGGTAGATGCCGATCCGGTGCCCAGTCTCCAGCAGATAGGTTCCGTTACAACCCCAGATCGGACAACCCGGGGTGATCGTCGGGACGTCGCCCCAGCGGCCAGTGGTATTTCCGTTCTCCTTCGTTAATCGGGAGATCGTTGATGCTGGCATGGCGAATGCGCATCAGGCCGTTCTCGTCGAACTCCCAGTTTTCGTTCCCGTACGAGCGGAACCAGTTCCCTGCGTCGTCGTGCCATTCATATGCGAATCGTACAGCGATACGTGCTTCATGAAACGCCCAGACTTCTTTTATCAGGCGATAATCAAACTCTTTCGCCCACTTACGCTGCAGGAACTCGACAATCGCCTCGCGGCCGGTTATGAACTCCGCTCTATTACGCCAGACGCTGTCCGGGCTGTACGCCAGCGACACCTTCACGGGATCCCGGCTGTTCCATCCATCCTCGGCCATACGGACTTTCTGCACCGCTGTTTCATACGTGAACGGCGGTAACGGGGGGCGATTCTGCTCGGTCATGCGGGTATCCATCCCCGGCGTGCTGATAAACATATGGTCGACCGCGATCGATCTGCATGAATCCGGGCAGACCGCCGGGAAGGGTATACCCTGGCCTGCAGTGCGCACGCCCCTCCCTGCCTGTCCCGCTCCGGCAGCCCCATCGGAGCCCGGTCCCAACGCCGTCCGGGGCCGCACCCCGAAATTATACCGGCGGTGTGAGGAGACGATCGAGCGGAGAGAACTCGATATGTTCGACGAAAAGATAGCGTTCGGACTCTATGACGACGGATGCTGATGAGCGCGACGACCCATCATTTGCCGGATCCCGTATGGGAGATCGCAGGGATGATGCGGGCCGGCAGAACGGAACCTGCGGTCACGGATTGCGGCTACAGAACTGAAACTCAAAATCGAAAAACGCCCCGGCCGGGATTCGAACCCGGGTCGAAAGCTCCGGAGGCTTTCAGGATATCCACTACCCTACCGAGACTGCCATATGATGTTGTCGTGTATGGTATAAA
>Ga0265294_10010527_pt1 | contig 10500 bp, 6 predicted proteins | sample MunlanPumphouse3_FD_192504 | JGI IMG/M metagenome (GOLD analysis project Ga0265294, IMG submission 192504) | Groundwater microbial communities from a municipal landfill in Southern Ontario, Canada - Pumphouse #3 | ecosystem: Environmental > Aquatic > Deep subsurface > Groundwater | place...
ATAATATATCACCATCGGATCAGCTTGTCCGATACAAAAGTAATAAAAAAGATTAAATACAATTAATGTGCTCGGTTATTACGGGCTAATACATTATCATTAAAAAACTTCGAACATGTTGCAGAACTGGGAGATAGGGGTCAAGGGCCCGAGAGTGTAGCTTTTCCTCTCTTTCTGAAGGATCTTTCAAGGAAAGGTGATGTCGAACTTCTCGATTTGAATAGGATAAGTCTAATGCATATAGGCTATAATTTTGAAAAGAAAAGGTATATATTGGAAAAAGAGATGATGTCAGACTCACTTTGGCCCAGTATCAATCTGAATAAAATCTCAGACACTCTTTATTTTGCAAATAGCCTTGTACCTCATAATAAAGGCCTTTATTTTAAATGGAATAAACAAACGTCCACTAAAGAATGGATACCTTATTATCCTGAAACCAAGAAAAAATATGATGAGGATGTTACCCATTTATACAGAAATAGTATTCTGGCCAATAAAGAGAAAGGCATAGTTGTTTGCGCGTTGACATATTTCAATAAGATTGTCGTATTCGATTTTAACGGTAATATCCTTAAAGATATTCAAATCGGAAAAGAAATAAATGAACCGGTTCTTGAGAATGCCCAACTAGCGAAATTTTCGGATGAAACTGAGATGTTCTTTTTCAACGTGGTGGGGTCTGAAAATTATTTCTATTGCTTATGGAATCGATGTGAAATTGGTATTGATGTGGACAAAAGGAAAAATTCCAAAATATTCGTTTTTGATTGGGATTTGAACCATATCTCAACCATTCAGGCAGACCAACCACTTACTGCTTTTGATGTTGATCCTTATGACAGATATTTTCTGGAACTTTTTTCAGACGCTCAGGATGATACCAGTATCTATAAATTTGATATGAAATTGTAATTTACAATCGAAAATTGAATAAATCATGAGGATTTAAAACGAGAACCAGAACCTTAGAATGCATGAATTTGCTGATACACCATTCATCAAATTAACATTCTACTATTGTTTTGGTGATTATTCAAGAGAAAAGAAGAGAATTTGATAAGTTATTGTTTGACAGATAAATGAAATGTAGTAAGTTCTTTTTACTATTTTTTCTTTTACCAAACTTTCCACAAAAGCCGACCGAATTCTGATTATGCGAAAGCAAGAGGAGACGAAAATCTATATGCAGAATTATCCTACCAATTCGTCATCCATCAATATGCGTCTGATTGGTGTAAACAGGAACCAGAAGTGCAGTAAATTTGGGAAAATAGACTACAGTGAATATGGGAACAGACAATGCAGTATGTTTGGGAACAATTTGTCCATAAAGAAAAAAAGTTGTTAATTTGCCCGACAGTAAGTAACCGTTTTTAGGGATGGAGTCTTTGGATGCTCTTGGGATCAAATTTCAAAAAAAGAGGGATGACCCCTCCTTTTCAGCTATCTACAACCGTTTGACAGATGAGCTTTACTCCTATGGCATCAGCCTTGGATACAGGGATGAGACCTGTAAAGATGCCATACAAGATATTTTCTATCGGCTTTACCTGAACAGATACAGGTTACAACATGTGGACAACATCATTGCCTACCTCTTTCGTTCTTTCCGCAACCGACTTACTGACCTCACCAAAAAAGAACAGCGGCAGGAAACCATCGATAGCCACAGAGAAGCGTTTGCCCTGGAGGTGACCATCCTGGATAATCTCATTGAGCTGGAGGTGAGTAACAGTCTCAGGAAAAAAGTGGAATCAATGCTCAGTCATCTGACTGCCAGTCAGCGCGAAGTGGTCTATTTGAGATATATGACCGGCTTGCACCACAGGAAAATTGCAGAGATCATGGGTATCCAGGAGGAGTCCGCCAGAAAACTGCTTTACAGAGCATTGGAGAAAATGCGAAAAATAGTAGCCGTAGAAGAGTGTACCACTTTATTTTTGTTGATTATGCTGTCGCTGTAGTGATAAAAGCTCACCAATCAACAATTTTTTGTTAAATTTCATTTTTTTTCTCATTCCTGTCCACGAAAAAAGTTGCCATGAGTCATCTTATAAAAGGCGAACCGTGAACAACAGGAATCAGATACCGCAAAATGCCAAAGAGATCCTTCTGAATGAGGAGTTTATCAGATGGAGAATCTTCCGCACCAAGGAATCTACAAACTATTGGGAGAATTTCAGAAAGAGCGATCCCCAATTAGAAAGTGAATTGCTAAAAGCGATCAGACTATTCGACGCCGTACAACTCAACCGTTTCATATTACCCTCAACAGATAAGCAGGAGATCTATCGCTCCATCCTTAACCAAGCCACCCGGCATAAAAGGAGAAAAAAGGTTATGCTGTGGGCCGGCTCATCAGCCGCTTTGTTCCTGATTGCTTTGCTTTCTCTCCTGTTCACCATACAAATCAAAAGAGAACAATCAATTCATGCACCGAACCATGAATCTATTTTGGGTGCAACCCTCCCATCGGAAGAGATTTACCTGATCTCGGGAGATAAAATGACGCAACTGGCGCAAAATACACACATCGCACTCACGAAAGAGGGGAAAGCGGTGATTACGGATAGCAGCAGCCATGCCAGAGAGTTACTTCTGGCTGACACAGATCTTAACAAGCTGGTAGTACCCAAGGGCAAACGCAGCAACCTGACCCTTGCCGACGGTACCGAGCTTTGGCTCAACTCAGGAACAGAGCTCGAGTTTCCCAGGACATTCGCAGGTAAGAGACGAGAGATTCGCGTGGATGGTGAGATCTACCTCGATGTGGCTCACAATCCGGAGATACCTTTTGTGGTGCACGCACAGGAGGTGGATATCATTGTGCAGGGCACTGCGTTCAATATCACGGCCTACAGCGAAGACACCCGCAAGAGCGTGGTGCTGGTAGAAGGGAAAGTGAGGGTTGAAACCGGAAACAAGCTGACAGCGGAGATGCTCCCCAACGAAAAAATAGATATCGTCGGCAACAATTTATCGAAAAAGATGGTAGATGTGACGGAATATATCAGCTGGAAAAACGGGGTACTGGTATTCAACAGCACACCCATGTCGGAAATACTTAAAAAGGTCGGTCGCTATTACAACGTGCAGTTCGACGGATCAACCGATCAGAGGTTGAATAAACAGACCTGCACCGGGAAATTGTTCCTGTCGAACAATCTGGACAGCGTGATGACTTCTGTTTCGATCCTTTCATCCACCGTATACCACAGAGAAGGAGAAATCATCCATATCAATAAAAAGAACCCGTAAACAATAATATTCAGAATGCCTATGAAAATCTGCTAAACCAAAAAAGGGATCGGACAATGCTGCCACATTGCCCGATCGGAGTGAACTTAATCTACGAATAACATCTAAGTATGTAAACCAAATTCATTACAAATGTATGGAAGAAATTATTAAAACTAAGCAAATTGCACGAAAAATGTGCAGTCGAACGGTACAAATCATGAAGATCTCTACTTTACTTTTATTCCTCTCTGTTTTCGTAGTGAATGCAGAGGATCTCTATCCCCAGCAAAAGGAGTTGTCGCTGAACCTGAGAAATGTGACGCTTCAAAAAGCCATTGCGGAAATTGAAAAGAGTAGTGATTACGTCTTTCTCATCACAGACGAAGCGGGAAGAGAACTGAACAAAAGAGCCACCGTACAGGTCACCAACGAAAGCATCCACTCCATCCTGGAAATGCTTCTGAAAGGAACATCCTTGAGATACAGCGTAGTAGAAAGACAGGTATCACTCTATAAAAACCCCGACACTGAAAAATCGGCACACAATCTCCAGATGACCCCGAAAACGGTGCAACAGCAGAAAAAAACGATCACCGGCACCGTAACCGACAACAGCGGGCTTCCGGTGATCGGAGCCAATATTGTTGAAGCAGGTACCGCAAACGGAACTGTTACCAATATAAATGGAACATTCTCCTTAAGTGTAGAAGACAATGCCACTATTAAAATATCATATATCGGTTATTTGGAACAGAATATCAATGTTTCAGGAAAAACAAGTTTTAATGTAACGCTTCAGGAAGATATGAAAGCGTTGGAGGAAGTAATTGTGATTGGTTACGGCACACAGAGGAAATCGGATGTTTCCGGATCCGTTACTACAGTTTCCGGCGATAAATTAGCGAAAATCCCAACGGCAAATGCTGAAACAACTCTACAAGGCATGGCCCCCGGACTGAGTGTAAATTTTGGAAGCGGAGCAGCTGGCTCAGCCGCAACTTTACAGATCAGAGGCGTCACAACGTGGGGAACAGATAACTCTCCTCTGGTAATCATTGACGGTGTGCCGGGAGATATGTCATATTTGAATCCGGAAGATATCAAAACAATGTCTGTCCTAAAAGATGCTGCTACTGCAGCCATATACGGCGCACGTTCGGCAGCAGGTGTAATTTTAATTGAAACTCATCGGGGAGTCATGCAATCTCCCAAAATTCACTTCTCATCACATTGGGGAATGGATGATTTACCCAAAAGGATGGAAGTATGTAATTCGGCAGAATTTGTAAAGGTGCGCAAGATGGCTCTTAGCAACGCGGGGATTGCACAAAACAGATGGCCGAAATACATATCCGAATATGAGAGAGATCCGTCTCAATTTGCAGATACAGACTGGCAAAAAGAATATTATCGGCGAGGATTCACTCAAAAATACAATGTGGGTTACACCAGTGGTAACAGTACCACAAATGTTGCCCTTTCTGCTTTTTATGCCAATACAGACGCAATTGTTATCGGAACAGGTGAGACAAAATACGGATTTCGATTAAACTCTGACATGGAAAGGGGAAGATTTAAAATCGGAGAATCTGTCAGCTACAGCAGATGGGAAGCTGACCCGGAAGCCAGTTCCGGGTTCCCGAGCATGTATCAGGTTACGAATATTGAACCTCTGGCTTTTGTGTATGATGAAAATAATGACGGCGGTTATGGCGGTGCGATTGCAGGAATGGGAATGTCAGATGCTGCTAATATTGTCGGATTTAACAATCTCGTGGATTATTCTTCAGCCAACGACTACATTTCAGCCTCAGGTTATCTGCAATACGAACCGATAAAAAATCTGATGATCAAACTTATCGCAAGTCGGAGCATATATTTTGGAAATACACGTCAGTTTACACCTACTTATCAATTAGGAGTAATGAAAGTGAACAACAGAGCTTCATTATCGGAAGAACGAGAAAAAACCATGAACGACTTACTGGAACTCACCGCAAATTGGAACAAGACATTCAAAGAAGTGCATAATATTCAGGCTTTGTTTGGACTTTCTCAGGAAGAAAACACGTATAATAATATTGTTGCATCCGGGAAAAAATTTGAAAACAATGACATGGATTTATTGGGTCATGCCCAGGAAGACTTCACCGTTGGCGGAATAAAAACCCGTAGCGGATTGCGCTCTGTCTTTGGACGATTAAACTATAACTATCAGTTAAGATATATGGTTATGGCATCACTCCGGTATGACGGATCTTCCCGATTCGCTTCGGGAAACAAATGGGGCGTTTTTCCGTCTGTATCGGCCGGGTGGAATATTGCAAACGAATCGTTCTGGGAAAACATGAAAAAAACGGTATCTACCTTTAAACTAAGGGTAAGCTATGGTGGATTAGGCAATCAATCCATCGGTTTGTACAAATATATACCCGCCTTAACATCCAATACAAATACACTCAATTATCCATTTGGAGGCAAAGAGGTATCTTTAGGTTATGCTGTAACCGCTCTGCCTTCTTCAAACATTAAATGGGAAACAACGATGTATAAAAATATCGGCGTTGATTGGGGTTTTTGGAATAATAAATTGGAACTTTCTGCTGAAGCCTACATCAAAGATACACACGATATGCTTTCAAGTAAGAACATCAGTTTATCTACAGGATTTGGAGCATTAACGGTCAATGACGGAAAATTACGCACAACCGGATACGAAATTCAGGCGATTTATCACGGGAACGTAAACCATCTGAAATATGATTTGGATATGAATTTGTCCCACTATAAAAGTGTGTTGAAAGCGATGGCAGATCCAAATTATTTGTATGAATATGGAGCATTAAGAACATATGTGGGAGGAGAAATTGGAGAATTTTGGGTAACAAAAACAGATGGTATCTTTCAAAGTGAACAAGACGTTATCAATTGGAATAAAGAACATGGTTATTTTGCAAAAGATGGCACATGGCAAGGGATGCAACCATCTGCTAAACCTGGAGATATTCGTTTTATAGACCAAAATAACGATGGGCAACTGGATTCGAGTGATAAAGTCAAAGTTGGCAGTGGAACTCCAAAAATTGCGGCTGCTTTCAATGTGAATGTAGCGTACAAGAATTTTGACTTTGCTGCCTATTTTTATGGACATTTCGGAGTGAAACGTTACAATTACACCAAGTTCCAGTTACAGCGAATGGACCAGGTATTTAATTACGGGAAAGATGCTTTAAACGCCTGGACACCTGAAAACAAAAATACAGACATTCCGCGTGCTGTGCAGGGAGATCCTAACAAAAACACCCGCGTATCGGATCGTTTTGTAGAAAACGGAGATTATCTCCGCTTGAACAATGTTCAACTCGGGTACAATCTGCCGGCTAAAATATGTAAAAACCTTAGCATCTCTAACTTGCGTTTTTATATCGGGGCGAGCCGTCTATTTACACTTACCAATTACAAAGGATATGATCCCTCAACAGGGTCAAATGTAGGGGAAATAGGATACGACTATGCTGCTACACCACTCAGTAGAACCTATATGGCTGGCATTAAATTCGGTTTTTAATCAAAAAAATGAAAACAATGAAAATGAAAAATATATGTATATGCCTCTTCGTCACAGGATGCATGCTTCTACCTTCTTGTACGGGATCTTTTTTAGATGAAGACAGGAATCCGAATTCTCTTTCTCCTAATATCTTTTGGAAAAATGAGTCGGATATTATGAAAGGCCTAACGAGTGTCTACGCGGCAATGCAACCCAATGTTTCGTGGGCAAAACCTTACGAAAGATATATCGTAATTGATAATTACAGAAGCGACGAAATTGATTTTCGGGCAGATGTAACCTCTTGGATGAATATTGCTATGTTTACCAATGACCCAACAAATGGGGTAACCAAAGCAGAATGGACAAATTTGTATATTGGAATAAATTATGCGAACCAATGTATCGATAATATACCCAATGTGCCTGGCGAAAGCGATGATCTGAAAGCTTTAAAGAAACAAGCGATTGCAGAAGCTCGCTTCTTAAGAGCCTATTTTTACTATCGGCTGTATTTAAATTTCGGGGGAAAAATTCCTATCTTCCTTCACGAACTTAAAGGAAAGGAAGAAGAATTCTATCCCAAACAGGCCCAAGACGGAGAATTGGTTAAATTCATTGAAAAAGAACTTACTGAGGTTCAGGCAGATTTGCCTAAAACGTATCCTGCAGAAGTTTGGGGAGGACGGGCTACATGTTATGCGGCTGCAGCCGTCTTGGGTAAGTTTTATATGTTTCAGCATGAATTATCAAAAGCTGAAAAGGAGTTTGAAAAGTTAATAGGAAACTTCGAGTTAATGGAAAATTATGCAGATAATTTTAACGGTTTACATAAAAACAACTCAGAATCGGTATTCGAACTTCAATTTACAGGAAACATGACGGGCGGACATCGCGAATATAATTTATTTGCAGTCCATTTGGCTCCTTTTTCTGCATATGACGGGGGTTACGAAGAAGCTTACCCCTCTAATTGGTTATTTGATGTGATGAAAAAGGATAAAACTACCGAAGGAAAATATAGTATCCGTACCTTATCCACGATTATTTTTGATGATCCGGACTGCCGTCCTTCATATTATGAAGAAGGAAAATCTTTCTCTGATTATCATGAACCGGGACAGTTCTTTTGGCATAAATATGTAACATGGGATCCCTCTTTAAGTGCCGATTGGTATTATAGCGGTTATAACATTCCATTAATCCGTTATGCGGATGTGCTTTTATTGTACGCAGAATGTCTAAATCACAAAGGCGAGACGGTAAAAGCTATTCAACATATTAACGAAGTTCGGAATCGCGCAGATGTTCCGGCACTACCCTTCACATTATCGAAAGAAGATGTACTGAAACATTTGCAAAATGTTGAGCGCCCATGCGAACTGGCGCTTGAAGGTACGCGATGGTACGATTTAATCCGCTGGGGAATGGTTAAACAGTCCCTTACAGATCACAAGAAGCCATATGTGGAAAATTTCGTAGGCACAAAACATACATTATTCCCCATTCCGCACGATGAATTCTTGTTGAATCCCGACTGGGAACAGAATCCCAACTTCAGTAAATAAACCACATCCTGTCCGGAAAATACAAGATCGATTTGTGATGGCATGTTCATATCAATCGTCGCTGATTTTCCGGACATTTTCTTCTTCTCAATACTCATTCAACTTCATCATTTTATGATCAAAAAAACACATTACATTTTCTTTTGCCTTGTGATAACAATTTGCCTTGGCTGTAAAGAAAAAACCATCGCACCAAAACTTTTCATGGAGCAAGATGATTTTGTAAATCTGATAAACATAAAAAATGTACCTGCATCTGAAAACGAAAATGATTTGTTTGCTTTTTCGGATTTGGGAGCTTGGTTTGGTTTTGCTTTACCCGAAAATGAATCCAATCATTTTGCCGGATCGTTTATCGGACCACTTAAAATGAACGGAAAAGGATGGATCGCTGCCGGATTTGCCGTTCCGCAAATGAGAATAGACAGTTTGGATTTCGATTTTGCCCGCAATATACAAAAATCTGCATACTTACCCGGAAAATTATCACAATTATTTACAAATGAATCTGTTGCGTTTGAATCTGAACTTTGTTTCTCCAGTAAAAACGGTGCGATTATCCGCACAACCATTACCAATAGAGATGCAACTCCCATAAAACTTTCGTTGCAGTGGAAAAGTCAGTTTTTTGACGACCAATCAACTTTAAAGCTGACCAACAACCGATGTGCTACCCTTTATAACGTTGCCGATGATTCATACCTAACCGTATCATACCTTACGTGTAATCCGGCCATCACATCGCCATTAACCGTAGAAGGGAATGAAACCACTGCTATAGAGCAAGAAAACCTCGAAATAAAAAGCGGTGAAAAATACGTCAGTTTTATTGTTGCTTCGTTTGATTTTCAACATCCCGTAGTGGAACTGACCGATTCATCAACAAGCGAATTGAACAGCATTTTCAATGACAACCAAAAAAGATGGAACAGCTACATTGCTTCAATTCTGGAAAACGATAAAAACGCCCGATATTTACATGATAATGCTTACCGCCGGGTGATCGTCAAATCCATGATGACGTTGGTTGGAAACTGGCGCTCGGCTTCGGGTGACATGCTTCACGACGGATGTTATCCTTCCTATAACGGATTCTACGGGTTTTGGTCGTGGGATTCATGGAAACACGCATCGGCAACGGTATTGTTCAATCCTGAATTGGCAAAAAACGAAGTGCGTTCACTGTTTGATTATCAGTCCGAGAACGGCATGATTCCCGATTTCATCGGAAGAAACAAACAACAAAACAACTGGCGCGATACAAAACCGCCACTCTCGGCTTGGGCGGTGTCAAACATTTACAATGCAACCAAAGACAAAGATTTTGTTGCAGAAATGTTCGATAAAATATACAAATACCATCAATGGTGGTATCGGGAGCGAGACCACGACGGGAACGGCGTTTGCGAATACGGTTCAACCGACGGAACACTGATTGCAGCCGCATGGGAAAGCGGCATGGACAACGGGGTAAGGTTTGATAATACGAAAATGTTACAAAACAATGCGCCCGATTCTTGGTCGATGGATCAGGAAAACATCTGCCTGAACTCATTCCTGTATGCCGAGAAAAAATACCTGTCGGAATTGGCAACGATTCTCCATAAAACAGATCTGAGCAAAAAGTTGGACACTGAGGCAGAAGCCTTGAAACACCATATTCAAACAAAGATGTTTGACAATGAAACGGGCTTTTTCTACGATACGCACCTTGGGACGGGCGAATTGATCCGGGTTATGGGTGCCGAAGGCTGGGTTCCCCTGTGGGCCGGCGTAGCTACACCCGAACAGGCCAAACGACTGCTATCTGTGATGTTGGATCCCCAAAGATTCAACACTACACTTCCGTTGGGCACTTTAGATGTCAGCAACAAAAAGTTGCGCCCCGTTCGGGGATATTGGCGAGGCCCCGTTTGGATTGATCAGGTTTATTTTGGCGTTACCGGACTTAAAAAGTACGGTTTTGAGAAAGAAGCCGATATGTTTATCCGTAAATATATCAGCAATGCCCAAGGATTATTGACCGACGGACCCATTCACGAGAATTACAATCCCTTGACGGGCGAAGCTCTTAATAGCCCGAACTTCGGATGGTCTTCCGCATTAACAATAAAGATGCTGCTTAACAATTAAATTGAT
>Ga0265294_10010528_pt1 | contig 10499 bp, 15 predicted proteins | sample MunlanPumphouse3_FD_192504 | JGI IMG/M metagenome (GOLD analysis project Ga0265294, IMG submission 192504) | Groundwater microbial communities from a municipal landfill in Southern Ontario, Canada - Pumphouse #3 | ecosystem: Environmental > Aquatic > Deep subsurface > Groundwater | place...
CTTAAATAGTAGGTATTATAATCCTGAAATTGGTAGGTTTATTAATGCTGATGGATTGTTGGGTGAGTTAGGGAATATTCAATCAACTAACATGTATGCATATTGTGCAAACAATCCAGTGATGTATTCGGACATAACCGGATTTACACCTGAATGGATCGAAGACATAGGTAGGTTTTTTGGTGGAACTGTTATAACTATAATAAGCGTTGTTTCAACTGTTGCAACATCTCTATTATTTCTCATCCCTGGAGCATCAACTATCCCTTTATTTACCATAAATATGACTGCTTACGGAGCAATGCTAATGGCTTCACCGTTTAGTAATACAATTAAATCAGATATGAGCCTTATTGCATGGAACCCCTTTAACGGGGATGTAAATGCAGTTGTGAGTTCGAAAGATATTTCATTTTACAAAGGTGTATTTACATTTAGGTACGGCAGTTCAGGAGGTGGGGGAATATCATTTGGATTTATTGGTCTGGGTCGAGGTGCAAGTGTGAATACAGTTATGCATGAATACGGTCATCATAAACAACAGCGGCTTATGGGACTAGCCTTTTATACTCCAATTGTAGCCATTCCATCTTTAATTAGCGCGGCATCTTCAACGTATGGCTCACATGCAAATAGATGGTATGAAAGATGGGCAACTAAATGGGGTAATCGGAGCTGGATTTGGTGGTAACAAAAAAATATAGATAAACAAGAAAAATATAGGAGACTGAAGTATGAATAAAATTCGAAAATTGTTATTATTACTTTTGATTGTCTGCAGTGCATTCTTGCTTACAGCTTGCGATTATGAATACTATTTATATCATGATTATATCCGTGAAAATACTGAAGCTGTAAAAATAGAATTATTAAAATATAATAATCCAATCAATACAGAAAATTCAACAGAAAATACTCTTTACGATGATGAAAAACTTGTAATACTTGAAACTCTTAATTTGGATGATAATCAAAGCTTTTTAAATGAGTTATCGGAAATAGGTGGACTTTCAAGCAAACTTAAACAAACCATTAACTCACCCAATGGTACAGGCATTTTAATCACGTATCAGGATGGTGGGGTTACTCTTATAACTATTTCCAATATAAACGACAATGATTGTATTTTTGTGGGACACTATGATGCAAGTGCAAATGTAGAAGGATTTTATGGAATTTCTTGGTCTGAGATGATTGATGATTTTAAGATGTTATTATTAAAGTATTTTGACAGGAATATTGATTAACTTATTTATTTCGTGGTTATGTCTATAAACATTACTCCAGTAATGTATCTAGACCCTAGCGGAGAAGCGTGGTGGCACTGGGCTATTGCTACTGGAGCAGTAGTAATTTTAGCTACTTTGACAGTCATTTCTTGTGGAGGATTTGGTGCCGCTTTTGCGGCAATTGTTCTGGCAGGCAACGGAATTGGATTGGCGGGATTATCGACTGGAGCTACTGTTCTGGCATTTGCTACGGCAGGATCTGCATTGGGACTGGCTGGTGGTGCTATATATGCAGGATTAAGTTCTTCTAGTTTAGATGATTTTGTGGACTATGGAGAAGAAGCGCTGATAATGACTGCGGTTGGAGGAGCATTTGGTGCATTAGCCGGATATAATGTATACAGAATTGGCTTGAATACATCTGGCACATACTTAACTCCAAGTAATGGTAAGCCTGGGTCAACATATACTCAGACAGATCAAAAAGGAAGCATTATGAGACAAACATATTATGGTGAATCAAGACGTCAGCAGTGGAGAATAGATTTTGTTGGCGTTCCATATTATACAGAAGTGTATGTCAGAATTATTCCTCATATCCATGTTTATGATTACTCATTTATCAATAACGCTTGGCGTCAAATTTCTGAAAGGGTATATTCTTTCCTTTAGGAAAGTTAAGTGATAAGAATGAATTATATTTATTATATTGCGAAAAGATTCTTTCCTAATGATTTATATGAAGTAGGAATAGGTAATTTAAATTTATATGAAATCGTAACATTAGATTCTATTCTGTGTAAAAAAAAGGTAATAATGAGTATTATGATTAATAACGAAATTGGCAAAACATACAAATATGAAGATATTATGGATTATGACTTAGATAAAAACGAACAAATACTGAAGTATTGTAATTTAAAAAACAGACTCGAACATTTATCAAATATTGATAATTTTGAGTTTTGTGGGTATGATATTTTAGATTATTTTAAGAGCAATAGTTGGGTTACAAATTATGGATTAAAACGTGAAAATTCTAATAATCTATATACCCAATATGGGCTAATAAACTCATTTGATAATATAGAAAAATGGATTGATTTAAACAAACACATGAGTGTTGAATTAAAGAATGGTGAATTTGAATTATATGCGGTTTGGAGAAAGATAAAGAAGTGTAGTTAATGCTTCATTGCAGATACATTACTCCAGTAATGTATTCGGACGTATTCGGAACATACGCGGTTTTTAATAAATATATTGCTAGTTCTCATTCGGTAACAAATCATATAAACAAAACGAGTCAATCATTCAAATTGATATATGATCCTTATATAAGTACAATTTTCGGGAATGCATCATACACAATCGCTCAATCAAATAAAGCTGCTAGTTTATTTTATACATATTCATGTATTGGAACAGATTCTGCTAAGTTTGGAGAGGGTGTAAATTTGGGTAGTTGGGTTGGATTATATGGGTTTTTCTCAACTTCAGGTGATTTTGGTATGGGTGTTAAGATTGCACCATGGGTACACGCATCAGGACAGATAGGTTTGAGTGGTATAGGAGTTTCAGTAGGAATTAATATTGACAATACAGCCCATGATATTTCGGTTAATGTTGGTTGGGGTACTGCAGGTATTTTTGCAATAGCTACTTTACCAATTCCAGGGGCAAGAACTGCTGCGGCTACAGCTGCAATAATCATTATTGTAGCTGGTATTATTCAATATGGAGATGGAGGATATTAATTCTAATGTTACAAGATAATATTTATTATGAGAATACTCATATATATAGACAGAGCTATATAATACTAACAATTCTTTTTGCAATAGGATTTGTTAGTGGTATTGGCGTGATAATTTTATATCATATTATAAAGCCTATTGATGTTTTAATGCTTTATCAACCAAAAGGAGAAGAGTTTCTTATTACTATAATATGCGTTATTTTCTCGATTCTCTTTGGAGTCTCAGCATATAGATTAAATGACTATGTTCAATCTATTTATATAGATAAAAGCGAAATTAGATTAGTTGTTAAGAAAAAGGAAATGATTTTATGTAAATCAAATTTAGTGAATTTTCAACTTCATAGAAAATATTTGTTTCAAATAGAATATATTCTAAAATTTAAAAATATGACTAATGTAATTATCATATCAAGTAAAAAGAAAGGCATATCAAATGTTCTAAATAGTATTATTAATCAAAACAAAGAATAAATTAAAATTTAGTTGGCAAAAATAGGGGTAACATAAATATTTCAATAAATAGTTACCCATAAAATAAAGACAAGTCAAAGAAACCCGTTGTTAAGGTGTATTTTAGATATATTGACAATATGTAATGTTTATCTCTGACTACATTACTCCAGTAATGCATATAGACAGCGACGGGCATGCTTATGGAAATATTATTGATATTGATGCAATTTCACCGTATAGTGAAATTGGTGAAGCGAATCCTTATAGATATCGTGGATATAGATATGATTCTGAAATAAACATGTATTACTTAAATAGTAGGTATTATAATCCTGAAATTGGTAGGTTTATTAATGCTGATGGACTATTGGGTGAGTTAGGGATTATTCAATCAACTAATATGTATGCATATTGTGCAAACAATCCAGTAATGTATCTAGATCCTAGCGGAGAAGCGTGGTGGCACTGGGCTATTGCTACTGGAGCAGTAGTAATTTTAGCTACTTTGACAGTCATTTCTTGTGGAGGATTTGGTGCCGCTTTTGCGGCAATTGTTCTGGCAGGCAACGGAATTGGATTGGCGGGATTATCGACTGGAGCTACTGTTCTGGCATTTGCTACGGCAGGATCTGCATTGGGACTGGCTGGTGGTGCTATATATGCAGGATTAAGTTCTTCTAGTTTAGATGATTTTGTGGACTATGGAGAAGAAGCGCTGATAATGACAGCTTTTGGTGGTGTTCTAGGCGCCTATGCAGGATATAAAACAGTACAATACAATAAATACTATTTTCCTTCGAATCCGAATGATTTCAAGCCTAAAGGTTTAACTAGAAATGATTATAAAAATGGTGATATAATTAAGTGGCAAGAGTCAGGTAATGGAAAAGCTGTATTTGAGTATAATACAGGAATTAATCCACATTATCACATAACTCCGGACGGAGTAAACAGAATTATTAATCCATTCACTGGTGATACGCATATGTATCCAGACAATCCGATACCTTACGATTTTTGGAATTATTTCAACTAGGAGGACAAAATGAAGATATCTAAAGAGACTGATTTATATTTATTTCATGATGCAAAAGTCGGAGTAATGTATTATGATTATATTAATAAATCTATAAATTTTCATATATTTTTGGATAGTCCTTTAAAATCAATAAAAGGGGACGCCATTATAAGAATCACAAGTATTGAATCTGTACAACTTTGCTCATTCGAGCCTTGGGGGAAAGGCATCTATATAACTGAGTTGAATATAGAAGAAAAAACAAAATATTCTATTATGACGATTTTGCTAAATTCAGGAGATACGTTTATTATCAATGCGAGAGTATTTGAATTAGTGTTTGAAAATAGATTTTTTAAATAATCTGGTTATATTTCAGTGAAAGGTATAGCGAATCACGGCAGACTAGAGAAGAATAATTACAAAACCACTTTATTTGGTAATATAATAGACTTCTCTTGTCTGTTATAAATAAGATGATTACTATGAAGCAAGACAAAATAACTCTTATATTGCAGGCTATCAAGAAAGACGAGCGAGTTAATTTAAGTTCAAGCAGTGAGACTCATAAACAATTTCTTAAGGGATATGCAAGAGAACAAACTTGATTACTTTATTTCAGGTGATTATAATCCTGAAACGTTCGGTCAAGATATTTTTGTTATGGGTGTATCTTCTGCTATAGGAGTGGGAATCGGTAAAGGACTAAAATTTGGAGTGTCTAAGCTTAAAGTAAATAGTCTTTTTAAACTAGGTAATAATAGTTTAGCAAATAGTTTGTTAAATAAAATGGGGTTAAGCATTAATATTGGATTAAATGCTGCCAAGTCTAACCTTGGAGCGATTATATTTAGATCAAGCGAGTACTTTCTTGGAGAGGTTATGGAAAATATTGGTAGTAATGTAAGTAATAACAGTTTGCTACTAATTTTTGATTAGGCGGAACTTATATGAGTAATAAATATATATATGGAAGATTATTTGATTTTTGTGTGGATGATGAGTACGGAAAGCCTGGTAGAGGTGTAATTAGAAAAAGAAGACGAATTCCCACAGGGGTTATTTCATACATTTTGTTAATGGTAATGGTCATATTTTTTATATTAGAAACATCTAAAACTAAATAGATAGGCATACTAGGGGCTATTGTTGCCTTTGGTTTCGTATATGAAACAAGAATGGGTATATTCAGCTGGGTAAATGTACTTGCAATAGCAAAACTAAGAAAAAAGATAGATCAAAATATTTTAGAAAAATTTTGTATATATTACAATAGAGATGGAAACTATATTAAAATTCAAGAAAAGGGAATGTATAAAGTTAAACATCATCGATTTTGCTGGAGCATAGTAAAAATATACTTTAAAGATGTGTATAATAATAAGTATATCTATAGAATTAATCTTAAGACTGTTTCGTTAACCATCACGTTAGCTAATATATACAAAAAAACACACTTAAGTGATAGTAAAGTTGAGATTAAGTCTAAATACACATATAATATTAAAGATTTAAATGAAATTAAAGAGGTTAAGCAATTATTAATTTTTATTAGGGATAATTATCGCGATATTAGTAGTGAAATTAAGACGGCAGAATAGCGTTATTGTTAATAATAAAACGTTTTAAGGAATTATCTTTAAAAAAGTGAAAAAGAGCTTTGAAGTCTAAATATAGTCGTTGCTCCGTTTTTTAAAACATAAATTGCTTATGTCTGACTACATTACTCCAGTCATGTACATAGATCCATATGGTAATATTAGTTGGGAAAATATAGGGAATGTTGCTTTAGCTGTTGGCGCAGTAGTGCTTATAACAGCGGCTGTTGTTTGTACTGCAGGTGGTGCAGCAGTTATACTAGGTGCTTCGTCAACAGCAATTAGTGCAGTTATGACCGGAGCAGCAATTGGAGGAGCTGTTTCTGGCTCCATAAATCTTGGTATTCAACTTGCTTCAGGTAATATGGAAGATATTGATTATGGAAGTTTAGCACTGAGTACATTTATTGGTTCAACAGCAGGAGCTATGAGTGCTGGGATGGGAACATTATCCTCTGGCACTGGATCATTACTTAGTATTGCTATACAAAAAGGCATGCAGGCTGGTGCTAATATCACCATAGGAATAGGTTTATATTATACTCAAAGTATTATCAGTGGTGATGAAATTACTATGGAAGGATTAGCAATGGCATCATTTTGCGGTTTAATATCTGGGTACACGTTTAATTTCGATTTAGCGCCAAGTTTAGCGATTTCACTAGGCGTTGAATTAGCTGGATATGCTAGTGATATTTACGATTATTTAACTCAACCATAGAAAGAGGTGAATATGGTGTTTTTAACGGAAAATGAAATATTAGCCTTACTATTTGCTTTTGGGCCAATGATGGTAGCTCTAAATTTAATAGCCATTCATACTTGGAACAGAGTTTGGATTAAAGAAAACAGACTTGCATTACTGTTTCCTAAGTTGATTGATTCATCTGAAATCAAAATTTGGATTCATAAGTATGTAAGGTTTATTTGGATGAACTTCGTTTTACTATTCTTTACAATATGGCTTACAAAAAACATTTACATTTCACTTGTAATTTCAGTAATAGCTTTTTATCTTGCATTTGAGATAATTTTTAGGGGAATCATATTTATTAAATTGAAACAGTTCAAGTGACTTTGTTTGACGCTCAAATGAGAAAAAAAACAAAGATATTTAAATACCTTTAAGTGTACAAGATAAGTGAGAATTTCTAATGTTCAATTATAAAATTATCATGTCAAGTACTTACCGCAATTTTATGAATATTGTGCTAAAAGTTGTAAGCTTTTAGTGCAAAAACAGTAAAAAGGTATAACTCCAGAGTGCAACACACTATATTTTTAATGAAAAACATGATAAACACCGTAATGACAACACAGTAGAAAAAGTAGAAATACAGAAGCGTTTGACTGATTTTGAAAATATAATAGAGATAGAGCGCAAAATTAAAAAACAAGTCCAAGATTTTATCCATATACTGAAAAAGATTGAAATTAAAACCGCATTATCAAAAAATAACGTTTATTTATTGATAGAGAAAATTGTTGTTGGTGAAAAAAATCCAAAAATCAGGAGAGAATAGTCCAAATTCACTATAAGTACATCGGTATTATGTAGATGCTACATTCTGTGCACATTACTCCAGTGATGTATACTGATCCTAGCGGCAGATTCCCAATAACTTTGGCAATTTTAGGATTAATCATAGGTGCAGTTGTTGGAGCAACAGCAGGTGGTCTAGTGGCATATAATTTAGCAAAAGTTCATGGTTCTGAAGGTTGGGATCTAGTTGGATGGACTGCACTAGGGATCGTCGGTGGTGGAATAGTAGGTGGAGCTATTGATGCGAGTGTTGGCTCATTAGTAACTCATTTTACTGGTATAACAGGGCTTTCCGTCACAAAGTATAGTATAACATTTACTTCAAAGGTAACAGTACTAGGACATACGTCTGGATATGTTGCAGCGGCAAAAGCTACTGGATCAGGATATTACTTAATTTCTGATGATCTATACAATAAATTACAGTTATCTAATCAAGGTTGGGGTAATAATCTCCAATATTTAAAGGATGCACACAAGCTTGGCACTCAATTTGTAGTTGCTCCAGATTTTGTAGTTCGTTCTGGTGGAACTTTATGGCAAGAGATTCAGTATCTAGTTGAGCAGGGTATTGCATGGATTTTTGGATAAAATGTGTGGAGGATGGAATGAGAAAAAAAGAAATGTTAGTTAAAATTAATGAGTTACTCCTGAAAAAAGATGCTCATGTTATTTCGTTTAAATATTATAAGAAGGTGTTTGGTAATATGGTTTTAGTTATTGATTTTCAGAATAAGGAACATGTTTTTGTAGTAGATAGAAGAGAAATATACTATAATGGCAAATTTCTATTTGATTTTCATCAAGAAGGTAATGATTATTATCGAATTACAAAAGAATTTCCAAATCTAAATTTTTTATTGAAAGCAATAGAGGAAAAATTAACATAGATACATAATAAATCACAAAGTGTATTAAATTAAAAAAGAATAAACTAGTTTAGGATAACAAATCTATTATTCGATAGTAACTCTAGCGGTGCAAGTAAATATAAAGATTAATAGTATTCAGACATAGTAGATGCTTTGGAGGTTCTTTTTTGAAAAAAAGAAAAGGCTAACTAAAAGAATATGGCTACATTAGTTATATAAAATATGCTTCTATACTTTTTCTAGTGCTTGTGAGGGTAAACATAAAACAGTCATTTTGATGTTACTTGAGTACACACAACACCCCATTTTCGAGCAATATGGTTCACTCAACGCAGCATGTATGTGGGAACATATTGATTAAAAGCGAAGAAAAATGGACGAAACTAATTGGACAGAAATCTGGTTAACAGACAGTAAATTGGACACTAAAAGTTGGACACTTACTGTTTAGATATAAAGAGAACCGTCAGTTTTGACGGTTTTCTTTTGCCTTTATTAAGCCATCAGCATCAAATTCATCTGGAGTTGAATGACTAAGTGTTCCATGTGGACGCACTGTATTATAGAATTCGATGTATTTGTCGATAGCATTCTTTAATTCTTCAAAGCTCTTATATATGTGTCTATAGATTTCTTCCTTCTTTAGACTCGCAAAGAAACTCTCAGCTATAGAGTTATCATATGGACAAGCTTTCTTGGAAAAGGATTGTGTAATATCATTCTTTTTCAAGTTTTTTTTGAATACTAATGATGTGTATTGTAATCCTTGATCACTATGGAAGATAAGATTCTTTGGATTATTACGTGATTTATATGTAGATACCATAAGTTCTACAAGTTCAATAGCTTCAAGTGATTTCGTTAACCTATGACCTATTACCTTTCTAGAATATAAATCAATTATGACAAACAAGTAGTAGTGTTCTCTTTGTACTCTAATATATGTAAGGTCACTAACCCAGATTTTGTTTGGGTATGGATAGTGCTCTGATTTCGAAATAATGGTTGGCTTATAAGAATATTTTCTCTTGTGATAATTGTTATAATCATCATCGGGTTTGTTTGGAACAAGATCCATTTCTACCATAAGTCTTTTTACTCGCCGTTCACTGATTTGATATCCTTCCTTCATCATCAATGTTCTAATCTTACGTGCACCAAGTCGACCTTCAGTAACATCAAATAACATACTAATAACAGGTTTAAACTTTTGATCATCTTCTTCAATAAGAGTGATTTCTGGTTTTCTAAGCTTGTCGTGGTAGAAAGTAGAACGGTTAATATCTAATAGTCGGCAAACCATATGGACCGAATAACCTTTCTCATTTAATTGTTTGGCATAATCTAATCTTTCAGACATTGATAGTTCAAGTGATTCAAATACCTTTTTCATTATTTTGTGTTCATCTTTGATTCTGTTCATCTTGATTATTAGAGAGTTGTATTGCTTTTTCGAGATGTTGAATTCTTCAATTGGTTTTTCTAAGTATAAGTTGATCCAATTGTAGATTGATGATCTTGGTATCTCGTATTCTCTTGATATTTCTGTCACTGAGATTTGTTGCTGATATTTTTTTACAATGTTTTTCTTAAATTCTAATGTGTAATTCATAATTACCACCTTTCATTTTTTGTATGAAATATTATACAATAGTATAATTACTTAATGGAAGAGGAGGAGTTAATTTAATGACAGATAAGGAATTGGAGAAATATTTAGCAAATCTAAGCTGAGACTCCCAACAAAGTTTTTTATACAGTGGTATTAACACCTCAACAAGGGTGCCAAAAAATCACAGGGGTGCTGGTATTAAAATAGGTCAGATAACACAACGAAGATAATGAGATTTAAACTCTAACATTAAAAGACAAATTCTATGGGGTGCGTAACTTTTTCATAGGGGTGCGTAAAACTTTGTTAGGGGTGCGAAAAAAACACTCAGGGGTGCGTAGATTTTTCTAGGGGTGCGTAATTGTATCAAAATAGGTCAGGCAACACATATAAGAAGCAATGGTTTGATACA
>Ga0265294_10010531_pt1 | contig 10498 bp, 8 predicted proteins | sample MunlanPumphouse3_FD_192504 | JGI IMG/M metagenome (GOLD analysis project Ga0265294, IMG submission 192504) | Groundwater microbial communities from a municipal landfill in Southern Ontario, Canada - Pumphouse #3 | ecosystem: Environmental > Aquatic > Deep subsurface > Groundwater | place...
GTATGATACGGTGCTTGCTCACTCAAAGTGTTCTAATTTGCTCCGGCGGTAGGATTCGAACCTACAACCTAATGCTTACATTTATCCTAATATTTCTAATAGGTATGGACTATATCATCACCCTTTAAATTAAAGGGGCGAGGCGCTTCCCACTTATTCCTAAGCAGTACTCCCATAAAGGGATAGTCTCTGAACCTTCCTGAAATAATTCAGGCTTGGCTGCGGATTGCCATAAGTATTAAAACTTTTAGGTTTCCCGCAATTCACCTCGTTTTTCAATCTCAATTACTTGAGAAAGCTGCAAGTATTTTACAGGCATCCGCGCTACCATTGCGCCACGCCGGAATATTTATTAAGAACTCTTAATATATAGCATTATACCCATTTTTAATCTTTTTGCAACTTAATATCCTGCTAACTTCTTTAAATCTTTATGCTGTCTAATCTTTTCAATTGCCTTAGCTTCAATTTGTCTAATTCTTTCTCTGGTTACGCTAAATTCTTGCCCTACCTCTTCTAAAGTATGCATTACTCCATCATCTAAACCAAATCTCATTGAAATAATCCTTTTTTCTCTATCTGTTAAATCTTTAAAGATTTCTTCTAAGTGTTCTCTCAACAATGTCCTTCCTGCTTGAACAGCTGGAGATTCAATCTTTTCATCTTTAATGAATTCTCCCAAAACACTATCTTTATCGTCTTCTCCTACTGGAGTTTCTAAAGATACTGCTTTTTGAGCAATTCTTTCTAAATGTCTGATTTTAGTAACTTCTAATCCCATCTCAGCTGCAACTTCTTCATCTAAAGGTTCTCTATCTAAATCCTGCAACAATCTTCTTTTGGCTTGAGTATATTTAGTTAAAGTTTCAATCATGTGAACTGGTATTCTAATAGTCCTTGCTTGATCAGCTAAAGCCCTGGTAATAGTTTGCCTAATCCACCAAGTAGCATAAGTAGAAAATTTATATCCTTTTCTCCAATCAAATTTTTCTACTGCTCTAAATAGCCCAAGGTTTCCTTCTTGAATTAAATCTAATAAAGTTAAGTTTGGAGATCTGCCAATATATTTTTTAGCAATTGAAACAACAAGCCTAAGATTAGCCTCTGCTAAATTTCTTTTTGCTTCTTCGTCTCCTTGTTCAATCTTTCTAGCAAGCTCTTTTTCTTCTCTAGCAGTAATAGGAGAAATCTTTCCTATTTCTTTTAAGTATGATTGGACAGAATCAACCTTGCCTGCGGCAAAGCTTTTCTTCTTTTTAATAACCTTATCGTCAAAATCTAAATAACCTTTTGAATCTTTAATTTCAATTCCCTCTTTTTCCAAAACAGTAAACATGTTTTCTACTTCTAAAATATTATCTTCAAGATTGGGAAAAGATGACAAAATTTCAGAAAAAGTAACAAAACCTCTTGTTTTGGCTTTTTTAATTAAACTTTCTAACCCTTCTTCAGTTATAACTGATTTAGCTTTCTTTTTCTTCTTCTTTGGCTTTATAGCTTTTGCTGTTTTCTTCGTCACCTTCTTTACTTGTTTCTTTTTCTTTATCACTTTCTTTGTTTGCTTCTTCTTTGTCACCTTCTTTACTTGTTTCTTTTTCTTTATCACTTTCTTTACTTGTTTCTTCTTTGTCACCTTCTTTACTTGTTTCTTTTTTAAAACAGGCTTTTTTTTGGTTGTTTTCTTCATATTTTATTAAGTTTTTAAACTCTTCTAATAACGCCTTTACTTTAGCAGAATCTCCTTGTTTTTCCAACTCCCTAATTTCTAGGTGAAGATTTTGCTGTTTTTCTTTAATTATTAAATTTTCTATTTCAAAAACACACATTTTAAACTCTTCGTCTTCTTCTGTTTCTTCTATTACCTCTGATTTAAGGAAAATATAGCTTAAAAAGTTAAAATTATCCTTAAATTCTTCTTTTAATTCTTCAAAAGTAATTTCTTTATTCTCTTTTATTTTTTCTAATACTTCTTTAAAAGGAGATGAAAATAAAGTAAAATCTTTTAATAAATTAATTCTATCTCTTTTTTTAATTACAAGGGCTAATATTTTTTCTTCAATCATTTGACGTCTTGTTTTTTTATCAACAAAACATTCTTTTTCTTCAATTTCTTGTTTTTGAATATTAATTTTTTTTAATTCCTTTCTAATATCATCTTCTTTTATTTTCAACGTATCAACCAACTTCTCAATCCAATAAGACTGCTCTATTGCGTTTTCCATTTTTTTAACGCGTGGCAAAAATTCTTTTAATATTTTTTTCTTATCTTCAATTACTTTGGTGTCTCTATCAAACAATGCTAATTCAAAGAAAAAATCTGAAATAGGTTTTGATTTTTCAATCATCTTTTTCCAAACCTCTTCTCCTTCTTTTAAAATAATGTCTGCTGGATCTTTATCTTGACTTCTGGGAACAACCTTTATTTCAAACTCATCAGCCATTTCAATTGCTTTTTCAGTAGCTTTATTACCTGCTGAATCCATGTCAAAAGCTAGTACTAATTTTTTAGAATATCTTTTAATAATATTTAAATGTAAATTAGTTAAAGCTGTTCCAGAAGTAGCAATACAATTATCAATTCCTGCTTGATGAGACATAATACAATCAACGTTACCTTCTACCAAAACACAAAAATCTTTTCTTCTTATCTCTACTTTAGCTTTATCAATTCCATAAATAGCTTTGCTTTTATCATAAAGAATAGTAGCAGGACTATTTAAATATTTTGCTTCATCTTTTTCATCTTTACCAAAAATTCTACCAGTAAAACCAATTGCTTCTGAATTAAAGCCTGTAATAGGAAACATTATTCTTCCCCTAAAACGATCAAACATTTTATCTTTTTGGATTGCTAAACCAGCTTTAATAATATCTTCCCTATTAAAGCCCCTGCTAATAAGAAAGTCGCTTAATCCTTGCCAAGTATCAGGAGAATATCCTATTCTCCATTTTTTAATGGTATCTTTTTTTAATCCTCTGTTTAATAAATATTCTTTAGCTTCTAGTCCTTTTTTACTTTTTTCTAATTGATATTCAAAAAACAAACAAGCTTTTTCACTTAAATCTAAAAGTATTTGTCTTTGGTTTTTTTCTTTTTTCCATTCTTTGCTATGCTTTAATTCTACCCCAGCCCTATTAGCTAATAATTTTAAAGCATCATAAAACTCAATCCCTTCAATTTTCATTACAAATTTAAAAATATCTCCTCCTTCGTTGCACCCGCCAAAACAATGCCAAATTTGTCTAGAAGGAGAAACAAAAAAAGAAGCGCTTTTTTCATCATGAAAAGGACACCTAGCCCTATAATTAATTCCAGCTTTTTCTAGTTTAATATAATTTGAAATTACATCAACTATATTTAATCTTGATTTTATTTCTTCTATCTCTGAATTCATATTATTTCCATTCTCCTAAAGTAACTGTTTTCATTAACTCTGTTTCGTTTCTTAGTATCTTTAAAGAAACAGTATCTCCTGGAAGATGTTCTGATATTAAACTGGCTAAAGAATTATTCTTATCAATTTTTACACCATTTAATTCAAGAATAATATCATTTTCTTGAAGTCCAGCTTTATCAGCTGCTGAATCAGGAGTAATAGCTCTCTCTAAATTTTTACCTTTAGTTATTAAAACTCCATAAGTGACAGAAAGATTTAATTGTTTGGCCACATCCTCATTAATCACAACATATCTTACTCCCAAAAAAGGATAAGAAATCTTTCCTGTGTTTTTAACCTGTTCAATGTCTCTAATTGCTTTATTAATAGGAATAGCAAAACCAATATTTTCTCCTGAAGAAGCAACGGCTGTATTTATTCCAATTACTTCTCCCATTAAATTTAATAATGGCCCTCCTGAATTACCAGGATTAATAGCAGCATCTGTTTGAATAATATCTTCTAGTGTTTCTGTTGTATTAGCACCAGTAGCCACAACTGTTCTACCTAACCCAGAAATCACACCAACAGAAACAGTATTTTTTAATTCTCCCAAAGCATTACCAATAGCAATAGCTGTTTGTCCAATTTGAATATTAGACATGCTTCCTAATTTAACTACGGGAAATATTTCATTACTATTTTCAATTTTTAAAATCGCTATATCCTGAACTGGATCACGAGCCAATACTTTAACTGGATACTCTTTATCATCATTAGTTACTATTGTATATTCTGCTTTTTCATCTTCAACAACGTGTTTGTTGGTTAAAATCATTCCGTCTGAAGAAATAATAAATCCACTTCCTGCTCCTACTTGTTTTTTTTCAGTTCCTTGTATTTGAGGAACACCCCAAAAAAAGCTAAAAGGATCATATTCTGAATAAACAGGGACTTCTTTGGTTATAACTACACTAACAACAGTTGGAGATACTTCTTTAACTACTTTAATAACTTTATCTTCCTCTGTTGTTTGAGGAATATATTCTACTGTTTGTTCCTGATCACTTAAAGAAACTCCTGCTTTTGATATTTCTTGTCTTAAACTAGAGTATAAATAATAATTAAAAAATAACCCTATTAATACTCCTAAAACAAAAAATATTAAAATCCAAATAAGCCAATTAGTTTTTTTTCCAGACTCAAGCATTTTAACAGGTTCTAATGTTTTTAATTTTTGAGGATTAAACTCTGGTAAATGATATATATTCATATTACTTTTTTTTATTATCTTCATAATCAAAAGTATATTTTAGGATATCCGACCGAACAGGACCAATAAAAATCATGTGCAGTGAGCACAAAAGATATTTTATTCCTGTTCTAAAATATCCATCTTTTTCAAATCTTCTTGTTGGCATGTAAACACTGGCGCATTCAATTGTTCCAAATTTTCCAAGATTAGCACAATCCTGAACAAAACAATGATCTTCGGCTAATTTTATTGTTTCATCAAATCCTTTTACTTTTTCATAAACATCTTTTCTAACCATTATGCCCATTGCCCCCAAAGGAAAAATTCTTTCTAATATTCTTTGCGGATAATTATATATTAAATTCATTGTTAAAGGGTTAAGATATATATTATTTTTTTGAGGGTAAATAGGAAAAGAAGCAATTGCTAATCTTTCTTCTTTAAAAGTTTTTAAGGATTTTTTAATAAAATCTTGGGACAATAATAAATCTGCGTCTAAAAATAAAAGTATATCTCCTTTGGCAATTTTTGCTCCTTTATTTCTACCACAAGCAGGTAAGCCTCCATCAGTTATTACACAATCAAACTGTTTTGCAATTTCAATTGTTTTATCCTTTGATCCTGCATCAGCTATAATAATTTCTAGATTCTTAATCTTTTCTTTGGCTATGCAAGAAAGAATTATAAATAAATTCTTTTCTTCGTTTAATGTTGGTATAATTATGCTTAGCATATTATTGAAATAAATATCTTGCTTCTTCCCAATATTCAGGATGATTTTGCTCTTCTTTCATCCAATACCACCATTCAGCTCCCCAGAAATAAAAAGTATTTATTCCTGTTTTTCTTGCAAATTCAATATTTTCTCTAAAATGATTAATATCCATTGTCGTCATTTGTTCATCAATAGAAGCATTAATTATTGAATATTTACACCATGGCTCTGCTTGAAGCTCTGTTCCAATAACCTTTTTCCCAAAAAACTTTAATAAATTGGCTCTTCTTTCGTAAAATACAGCTGGAAGATGATACGATAAATAATATTTAAATTGTTCTTGCCAAACTTTTCTATAGGTTGTTACCCCTACAATATCTCCAACCATACCTGATCTTAACCATAAAGAAAGCTCTCCGCTCTCAGTAATAATTATTGGTTTATCATCAATATTTTTAACAAAATCTACTTCTTTTTTCAAGAACCCTGCATCTGTCCAAGGACAAGCACCAAAATTAAGAAATACTTCATTTTCTACTTGCCAAGAAACTAAAGATGAAGAATCTTTATACCTGTTAACAACTTTTCCTATCATTCTTAAAATTCTATCTTGCTGGTCTTTTTTATCCATGTTTCTTGCCCAATCAGGCATATGACATTCTGGCCAACGAGGAACCTTCATTCCAACAGCTAAAATAATTTCTGCGCCTCTTTTTTCTGCTTCCTGTACTTGCCAATCTAAATCAGAAAAATCAAAATTATTGTTTTCTTTTTCAATTAAATCCCAATGAACAGAGATTTTAATCTTTCTAACTTTTAAATCGTCTAATAAAGCTAAATATGTTTGTTTTGAATCAAGACCTAAAAATTCAGTCTGTTTAACTGAATAATTGACCCCCCATTCAACGTCTTCAGAGGGCTGAGAAGATCCAATAAAAAAACACCCAATAATTAACAAAAAAAAGAAAATCAATACAAACAACATATTTTTAATGCTTGGTTTCATTAACTATATATTACACTAAAAAGAGCAAAAATCAACAAGTAATTTTTTAATAAATAAAATTACCATATTTGATTAAAATAAACAAACCAATAGCAATTACTATAACTGCTGTTAACTTCTGAAGTAATATTCTTTTAGATAAAGACTCTTTTAAGTATTTAGGAACATAAAAAGAAAGAATTATAGTTAGAATAAAAAGAAAAACATATTGTACGCCTTTTAGGGCATTAACTATTGCTAAATATGCTACTGGAACTAACACAATAGCCCAACTTTGAAACACAGTAGCTAGTCCTCCAGAAATCTGAGCTAAGATAAAAATAATACCTGTTTTACCCTTGCCTTCTTTTTTACGAATATCTCTTCTAACTCCTTTATCAAAAAGAAAAATTAGAGAAACAATTGCTCCTAAAAATCTCATTAGAATAAAACCTGAAATTAAATCTGTTTCTAAAAAAACAAATTTTTGAAAAATAAAATCTAAAGAAAAGAGAAGAGCAGCAAAAAAAGAAAGACCAAGACTATCTTTTGTTAAAACATAATTCTTTTCTGAACTAATCAATACCCCTCCCAATAAAAGCAAAATAAAAGCAATAAAAATATAATTATTAAAAAGAGCTAATGTGCTAGGCCAAATAATTAAAGCTATTAAAAATATAAAAATTGGCTGAGTAGCCCCAAGAGTTGGAATCACTCTTGAAACATCATATTTTTCCAAAGCAAGAAAAAGGATATAAAGCCCCCAAACATAAACAATTGCATCTAAAAAAGCCCATATTAATGTTGATTGATTGGGAAAAGTAAATTTAACAAAAGGAAGAGCCAATAAAACAAAAATACTTAAAAAACTAACATAAAAAGCATATAGCTTTGGTTTGGGTGTTTTCTTTAAAATTACTTTATCCCCTAAAGAAGCTAAGGCAAAAAAAAGATAACCAAGTATTGCAACAATTAACCAGGTCATTTTTCAATTATTTTTTTAATTTTTAATACACCCATTTGTTCTCCTTCAATAAATCCTTCCATAGCAATTTCAGCTAATTGACCATCTTTTAATAAGTCAAACAACCATTCTTTTGTATAATCAATATTTTCTTGCTCTATTCCAAATCCACTTCTTAAAAGCCAATGCCTATTAAATTCTTCTTGTGAGCCAATTGTTGGGGCAATAATGATTGGCAGGCCTAAGGCTGAATAAAAAGAAAGTTCGCTAGGCTTGGTCCATAAAATATCTGTTTTTCTTAAAGCTTTGTTAAAAGAATCAAAATATTTTCCAAAATCTTTTTCATAAATAATTTCTACTAATTTTGTTTCTTTAACAAATTCACTAATATTTAATTTTTTAATTTCTCTTTCAAAATATTCCTTTATGTTTTCTTTTATTCCAGCAACTAAAATTATCTTTATCTCTTTATTAACTAAATTATTTCTTAATTGTCTTAAAACTTCTACGCCTATTTCTTTTTGTGCACCTGCTCCTCCTACTGCAAACATAATCGTCAAAGGATGATCTGATTTTAAAGGAAGTGTTCCTAGTTTTTCTTTAATTAATCCTTTGTAATGTCTTCTATAATTACCCAAAGGATCTAAGTTAATAATTCTTTTTTTAACATCTTCTTTTAATATTTCTCTATTTTTACCAATATTTTCCATTGGTAAAGGATAACCTGTTAAAAAAACATTTTCTTTTTTAACCCCATACGACCTTAGCCTCTCAACTGTTCTCTTGTTGGGTGCAAAATATTTAATTTTGCTTTTCTTGGGTTTTAATGGTGCCCAACTTCTTGAAATATCTGCATCACAAACAACACAATAAATATCACCCGGATACTTTAATTCTTCAGCCATAAAAGCAGGAGTAAAAAAGGTTGAAACAAAAGGTCTTTTGTCTTTAGAGGAAAGCCTTTTAATTAAATCCTTACCCCAATCTTTTTCAAAAAGAGAATATGTGCCTTTATGATTAAATCCACAAGCTGATTCATCCTTTTTAGGATAAAAATCATTAATCTTTTGGGTCTTATCAAATAAAGAAAATATAAGGTTTCCTATTATTGGTGCTTTTTTAAATCGAGAAACAAATTCATAAAACTTTCTAGAGCTTTCCCAAATAACTCTATCTTTTGAAGGTATTTCTTTGTAATCATTGGCATTAATAATCTTTTTTCTCACAGCTAAATCCTTCAAAGCATAAGCAGTTCTTTGATGCCCATAACCCATATTAATAGATATAACCCATGCTTTTTTCTTCATAAAATAATTATATCATTTTAAATAAAAATTTCCAACTCTTTTTTTCTTTTTTGAAACAAGGCAAATAAAATAATTGGAATATATAATATAAAAAACAATAAAATAGGTATTTCTAGTTTAGCCAATGGAAACATAGCAGAGCAATCTATTACAATAATTAAATAAGAAAGAAATATTGATAAAACCATTGCCCCAATCCAAGATAAAAAAGAAGAAACCAATCCTAACAAAGGAAACAATATTCCTAAAATCATAATTACTGGTAAAACAGCAAAAACTAAAATATTAGAAACTAAAGATATTAAAGAAAAATATCCAAAATTAATAACTAATATTGGTAAAACAAAAATCTGAGCCGAAATAGTCATTGCTAAAACTTCACGCAACCATTTAATATTTATTCCTCTTAACCAATAATTAAAAACTGATCCCAAAACAATTATCCCCAAAGTAGCCAAAAAAGACAACTGAAAACCCAAATCATACCTTAATAACAATGGGTTAATTAAAAGAATAATTAGTCCTGCTAAAAATAATATTCTTAAATTAGATGTATTCCTCTCAAAGATTTGAGCAAAATATATTAATCCAATCATAAAACCAGACCTTAAGGCTGATGCCGGGGCACCAACGAAAATAACGTAAAAAAGTATAAAAAATATTGAAAAAATAAGAACTTCCCTTTTCCATAAACCAAGTAAAAATAACACTTCCATAATTATCCCTGCAAAAAGAACAATATGAGCTCCAGAAATAGCAATAGCATGACTTAATCCGCTTAAACTAAGTTTTTGCTTAAGACTATCGCTCATTTTTATTGTATTGCCCAATATTGTTGCTTCAAGAATTGCTTCTTTGTCTAAGGTTAATTGTTTTTGAATTTCTTGACTCATTCTTTTTTTAAATAACAAAATACTATTCATAAAAAAATTACCTTGATCTTTGTCAATTACTTTAATTTGAGGATAAGACATGTAAGCAGTAATACCATCTTTTAATAAATAACCTTCGTAATCAAAATCCTCTATCATTCCTGGTTTTTTTATCTTTCCTTTAATTTGTATTTTATCTCCATAATCATATTCAGGAAAAACATTAGCTGAAATGCTAATTTTACTATTATCAACGCAAACCACTATTTTCTGTTTATCATAATCTAGTTGTGGCTCTTTACAAATTATTCCAGAAAAAGAAATGTCTTTGTCAAAAACAAAATTATTTGCTTTTGTATTGGAGTAATAAAAATTAAAATATAAAAAAGATAAACCTAAAACAATAAAACAAAAACCTAAGGTTAAAGCTTTCTTAAACCAAACACCAATTAAACTTAACCCAAAGATTAAGAACAAAAAAGGTAAAAACCAAAGATTAAAAAAAGAGGCAATAACAATACCTCCCATAAACATAATACAAAATAAAAATAAATTATCTATTTCCATTATCTTTTAACAAACTTTTTAATTAATAACATACCCGCAATAAAGCCTCCGATATGAGAAGAGTAAGCTACCATATCATCAGAACCTAAAGACAACAATTGGATTACAAACCAAATAATTATAAAAACAAAAGCAGGAATAGAGGCTGTTGTCCAAAACACAATAATTGGTACAACTGCCCTTATCTTATTCCTTGGAAAAAGGATTAAATATGCCCCCAAAACCCCTGAAATAGCACCAGAAGCCCCAATTAAAGCATTCCCCCTGTCTTCCATTAACGCATAAGCTAGAACAGATATTATGCCACACAAAAGGTAAAAAACTATAAATTTAAAGCTACCAATCTTTGATTCAATGTTTCTTCCAAAAACCCATAAAAACAACATGTTACCCAAAAGATGCAAAATACTACCATGTAAAAACATTGACGTAAGAATTGTATAAAGACTTCCATTA
>Ga0265294_10010532_pt1 | contig 10498 bp, 8 predicted proteins | sample MunlanPumphouse3_FD_192504 | JGI IMG/M metagenome (GOLD analysis project Ga0265294, IMG submission 192504) | Groundwater microbial communities from a municipal landfill in Southern Ontario, Canada - Pumphouse #3 | ecosystem: Environmental > Aquatic > Deep subsurface > Groundwater | place...
AGAATATGAAAAAGACTTTGAAATACATTATAATAGGATTATTTACACTTGTTATGTATTCTTGTACTGAAGAATTCATTGAACCAGATAATGAAAAACCTATTGTATCTGGGGATAAGATTTCATTTTTTGCAGACCAAGACAATCCTAATAATACTAAGGGAATAGAACTTACAAATGCTAATTTCACAAAATTCAATGTTTTTGCATATTCCTCTGTTGGACTTTTTAATACGACACCAACAATGACTCCATTTATTAACAATTTAACGGTATCAAAATCTGGTAACAATTGGAATTATACAGGGAGTTATTATTGGCCTGCATCAGGTTATCTCCATTTTTATGGAGTTGCTACAGATGGCGCAAGTTCAGGATTTCCATTAGGAGTAACAAATTGGACAGCACCTAATGCACAAGGCTATCCGAAATTTAGCTTTCAAACACAAAACACTATTGCTAATGTTAAAGATTTAGTTACTGCAAAAACAAAAGATAAAAACATGTTTAACAACACAGGAAGAGTTGCATTAAGCTTCGAACATGTTTTATCTGAAATTAATTTTAAAATTACAAATTCATACGGTACCACAACTCGGATAAAAAAGATTACGGTATCAAATATAATTAAACAAGGAGATTATACTTTTAATGCAAATAAAGGATTGTGGTCTTTTAGTACTGCGGCTTCTAATAAAGAAACTATTGTTTTTTGGTCAGGCTCTCAAGATATTTCTAATAATGGAAATGCTAATTATACAGAACGGCTTTTTGTGATACCTAGCACAGGGATACAAGTTAAAATAGATTATCAGACAGCATCTAATTGGGATCCACTTTGGTGGTTCCCTACAAATAGAAATATTACACTTAATTTACCAGCCGTAGATATTGGAGATAATAAGAGATTCAATTTAACAATAGATTAGTTATATCATTCTCTATCCTATCTCTTTCTTGATTTACTTGATTTCTTTTTTGAGCTCTTATTTGATTTCTTGTTGGAGTCGTTTGAAAAGAGGCTTATGAAATCATATCTTAAACCAAATTCAATGAAAAAAGAACTGAACTTAATCTCATTTGTTGGAGCATCATTCCAAATATCTTCTCTTGGTAAAAGTGTAAAGCTCCCTTTAGTTAGAGAATAGCCTGCTCTAATAAAAGCTCTTTGCTTTGTAAGTTCATCGGTGACGATGGTATAGCGACCCATTGAAAAAATCTTATTTGTCAAGGTTGAAAATTCAAGAACTACTGATAGGTCAGTATTATTTAGAGCTTTATAATCATACGGAACAAAAGCTATATCAAGTGACTTAGGACTTTCAATACAATATCTATACATTAATCCAATTCCTAAATGTTGGTGAGATGAGAATTGCAAAGTTACCATTGCAGGAATAATAATATTTTTAGATTTTTCAGAAACATACATTCCATTATATGCTATATCTACTTGAAAACCTATTAAGTCGGTAAGAGAATAACCTACATAAGCCCCTGCATTCCAGAAAATGCTCATCTTTTCAATATCATCATCCTCAATATTTAGACTTTTCATATGAAACCCTCCAGAGAGTTCTGGTCCAAGATACCAACTGCCTTCACTATAGTGTTGAGAAAAACCACTAAGAGAAAAGCCAATAAATAGAGTAAAAATTAATAATAGTTTTTTCATGTCTGGAATGTTTAATTTGTATTCTGAAAGGAAGTGTTAATAATAAATTATTGAATAAGTATATTATAAATAATGACTACAATATTTTTAATAAGATGCAAACATAAAACATTATTTTAAAGTATGGAAATATTAATGTAATTTTTTATATAATTATTCTAACATATACATTTATATCAAACTTATCTTCAAGCCAGATTGCACTGTCATGGTGCGTTTATTGATTAGAATTGCACTGTGATAGTGCGTAATTGAATTTCCTTGTAAGTTTAAGATTTTTCTTTCCAATAAAACTTATTTCTATTTTCTACGTTTAAAGAAGAAGTATAATAATTAATAATCTAAAGTTATGATAAAAATTGGAGATAAAGCACCAGAGGTTTTGGGAGTAAATGAAGAAGGACAAGAGATTAAGGTATCTGATTACAAAGGGAAGAAGATTGCACTTTATTTCTATCCTAAAGATAATACGAGTGGTTGCACTGCTCAGGCTTGCAGTTTAAGAGATGGTTATAGTGATTTGCGTAAGGCAGGTTATGAGGTTATTGGGGTTAGTATTGATTCAATGGCTTCTCATATTAAGTTTAAGACAAAACACGAACTTCCTTTTACTTTGATTGCTGATACTGACAAAACCTTAGTTGAGCAATTTGGAGTTTGGGGAGAAAAGAAAATGTATGGTAAGTCATATATGGGAACTTTTAGGACAACATTTATTATCGATGAAAAGGGAGTTATTGAAAAAATCATATCTCCAAAAGAGGTTAAGACAAAGGATCATTCTAATCAGATATTAAACCTACAATAATATATCATCATAAATGTTTGATAAGGAAGAAAAAAGAGATATTAACACTAAGTTTTGGGCTGGGTTTAAGACTTACTGCTATAATAAGAAGATTAAGAGAAGGTGGCTTATGTCTAAAATAAGTATTAAGTCAACACAGCTGAAATTTTATGCAGACCACCAGAAGGCATTAGTCCTTTTTCAGATTGATAATAAGAGTGAAGAAAAAAGACAAGAGATTTATAGTTATTTCTATGCCTTTAGAAAGCTCTGGGATAATGAAGCTGGTGAGGGTTTGTTTTGGGAGGAAAACTATGAGGGTATTGAAAACTCTCTAATAAGTGCTGTGTATTTTGAGCTTAGAGGGGTTAATATGTACAACAAAGAAGACCACCAGAAGATATATGCTTTCTTTGCCTCAAAAATGATTATCCTTGAAGACATTTACTTAGAATATAAAGAAGTCCTATCAAGTCAAATCTCTCAAATAGCTTAGCTTGACAAGAATTACAAATCGCTAAAATGGAGTTATAAGCCTAAAACTTATAGCACATTAAAGACATCAATTAAACTATCAACTTCTGCACCTTTTTGAACCGACTCGTCCAATAATTGCTTTTCTGATTCTAAAATAGAATTTGAATTACCAATAAGATTTAACAATTCTTTATCGAAACTTGCTCTATAATAAATAGTGTCTATCTTAGAGTTGAATTTCATCCTATATAATAGCTCATATCCAATAAGAGAGTTGTCTGCTTTGTCTTTTTTCTCGTTAAACATCTTGTAAGGTTCGTTTAAAAATAATTCCACATCCTTTCCTTCCCATTCTTGTTTAACAAGCTCTTTTGCTTTCTCTTCCTTTGTGCTACAACTAACAATTGTTAGGCTTAGAACCATTAAGATTAATAATAAGTGTTTCATAATTCTTTGCTTTATTGGTTAATAAATAACTCTGCGTATTAATTTTTTATTACGCTGTTTCAGAAAATTATTACGGCGTATTAAGAATTTATTACAGCGTATTAATTTCTTAACTCTGCGTATTAATTTTCTCTTTCTTTGTTTTATTTTCTTAGAAACTTAGGCTTAGTCCTAAACTTGGCATAATAGGCAATTGATCTACTCTATCGCCTGTTATTCTGTCTTGATAGAATAAGTTATTTCTATTATATACGTTGGTTACACTAAGGTTAAGTTCGAGTATTGAGGATTTAAAGATTTCAAACCTCTTTTTGATAGATAAGTCTAACCTATGGTATTCTGGTAGTCTTTTGGAATTATAATCTCCCAATAGCATTTGTAGGGTTCCGTTTGCATATATGTAATTGTAGTCGATGCCTGATTGGAAGTCTAAAAGCTCTTGTCCACCTTTGTTTGGGGTGTATGCAAATCCACTTCCATAATTCCATCTTAGGCTTATTTCCCATGAGCGAGACAAACCAACTTGATACGATATTAATACGTTTACATTATGTCTTCTGTCGTAATGTGGTGCATATTGAACTTTTTCATCTTCTCTAACTACTTTCCCAAGTGAATAAACTGTCCATAAATACAACCTATCATCATCATATTTAATACTAATATCCATTCCATAAGCTTTTCCGTTTTCTATTGCATATTCTTTTTTCAAATAGTCTGGCTTGTCTATGTATTCGTGGTCGTCATTGAAGTATTTATTGCGATTAAGTGAAATTAACCCATCCATTGATTTATAATATCCCTCAACGTTTAAGGTTATGTTTCTTGTTATATCAAATTCTGCTCCAAAGATAAAATGCTTTGAGCTCTGCAAGTATGATGATATTTCTTCACCTTTATATGTTCTAACAATATTCATACTTTCTGGCGAAATGGTTTCATAGCCTGTGAAAAGGTTTACTATATCAACATCGGGTTTGGTGTCGATAAAGATTTGAGAATATATTCCTGTTGCTGCTTTTAGGCGAAACCAATCTGTTATATTATATTTTAATGCTAATCTTGGCTCTGGCGATGCTTTGCTCATTGAGGCGTAATAGCTCAATCTAAAACTTGGTTCATAGAGAAACTTACCCCAAACTCCTTTAAAGAGTCCATAGACTCCTAATTCGGTTGAATAATTGACATTTGGTATTGTGGTAGGTTTACCGTTCCTTACTTCGGTGATATTTGTGCTGGTTGTACTTCCTATCATCTCAACTCCATATATCAATTTATTATCTACATAGAAATTAGTTGCCGATAACCCCACATTAAACCCTCCAATATTACTTGATTTTGCGTTTCCTGTTGTGGTTTCTTTCATATTCACAGTATAGTCTGAGTATGCAAAAATTCCTTCCACCAAAGCCGATGTGTTTCCAGGAAGAAGTAAGAAATTTGCTCCTACTCCTCTATTTATCCAATCGAAATTTGCAATAGATTTATAGTTTGTCACCTTATCAGTATAGTTAAATCCAAACACGCTAACCTTTGATCCATTATCTCCACTTAGTGTTAGTTTTCCATAAAGGTCTAAGAAATCGTATGGAAGGTTGCCATCAATATAAGAATATATGGTCTTTGAGCTTTGAGATAAGTATGAGTTTTTGGCAGTAAAAAGATATGATAGGGTTATCCCTAAAGATGTGTCTTGTTTAATTATTGGTCCTTCAATTAAGAGATTTGCTCCAAAAGTGTTTAGTCCAACTTTCCCTTTTGTGTTCTTTTTGTTTCCGTCTCTTGTTGAAATATCCATAACAGAGGAGAGGATTCCTCCATATTTTGCTCCAAATCCTCCAGTGAATATATCTGCGTTTCTTATTACATCGGTCTCAAAAACTGAAAAAAGACCAATTGAATGGAAGGGGTTATAGATTACCATTCCATCTAAAAGAACTTTATTTTGAATTGCAGAGCCTCCCCTTATATAGAGCTGTCCGCCTTGGTCACCAGTGAAAATAACTCCTGGTAGAACTTGCATATATTGTGCCAAGTCGGATGTTCCTCCGATGGAAGGCATTTGAGTGATATCTTTTGCAGTTATTTTTTCAATCGAGACTTGACTCTCTGTTTTTGCAGCTAATCTTTCTGCCCTAATTTCAACTGCATTAAGTAGTTTTGAGCTTGGTTCTAATTCTATTTTAAGGGTAGTTATCTCATTAGAGACAACCTTTATTGGTAGTATCTTCTCTTCATAACCCATAAATGTTACCCTTATGTTATAATCTCCTTTTGGAACTTTGGATATAACGAAATATCCATTATTATCGGTACTGCTACCGTAGGTTGTATTTAGAATAAGAATATTGGAGTAGATTATTGTTTCTCCTGTTGCCTTGTCATAAACAAAACCTCTAACAGAGCCTGTTTGAGCACTTGTTATTGTTGTAATAATTATGAAAACAAAAAATAGAAGTATTCGTTTTTTCATTTCACCTGAAATATATTAATGTGTTATTTTAAAAATTAACTCCTTTAACAAATCACCATTACTTGTGTTTGGAGCTAAATCAAGTCCTTTAGATTTCAAATCATATTCTCTAATTAGGGCAACGACTTGAAATAGCTTATCTAAGCTATATATGTTTAATGCACTCATATATTCCTTAGCAAAGTATGGATTAATTCCAATTGCTTTTGCAATATTTGGAGCATTTTTCTCTCTAACCTGAGAGGCAATTAAAATCTTAGTAAAATAAGAAAATAGGGCTGGAAGTATTAATTGAATTGGGTTATCCTTTGGGTTTGCATCAAAATAGTTAATTATCTTATTTGCAGTTAGTATATCTCTAACCGATAACGCTTTTTGGAGTTCGAAAACATTAAAGTCCTTACTTATTCCAATATGTTCTTCAATATGATTAACTGTAATTTCTTCTCCTGCTTTAATGTTGAGCTTTAGTTTGGAAAGTTCATTAGCTATTTTCCCTAAGTTGTTGCCAAGGTAGTCGGTTATAAGTTGAGATATATGAGGATTGATTTTTATACCTATTGTTTTAGCATAGTTCATTGTCCACTGCGGAACTGCGCTATCGTATAGCTTCTTACTTTCAAACACTATTCCTATTTTATCAACTTTCTTTAGGAATGCCTTTTCAATTGTTTTGTATTTATAGCAGATAACTATTGTTGTGGTTGGGACTGGACTTTTGAAATAGGCTTCGAACTTAGACCAGTCTTTCTTCTCAATATCTTGAGCCTCACGAACCAAAACAAGACGCCTTTCTGCCATAATAGGATATTGCTTTGATGAAGAAACAATGTCGTCAATTGTTATATCTCTACCATAATAAAGAGTTTGGTTAAAGTCTTTTTCAGATTCATCTAATAATGAATGTTCGAAAACATTTGCGAGCTCATCAATATAATAGCTTTCATCTCCTGTAAGTATATATATTGGGGATAACAAATTATTCTTTAAGTCTGAAAGTATTTCTTCGTATTTCTTTGTCATAAGGCAGTGCGAAATTAGACAAATTATTAGACAAAAAAAAGTCCTACCAATAGATAGGACTTTTTTTATATTATTTTAATGTTTCATTACATGCTCTTTTCGCCAATTTGATCCATTGCACAACGGAATCCTACCCAATCGTTACTCTTAGTTTGATCTAAGAATCTTCTTTGGCCTGGGCTTAAATAGTATGCTCTGTCTCTCCAAGAACCTCCTTTAATAACTCTAACCTTATCATCAATTAATGAAGTAACGTTATATTCGTACATCTCATTTGATTCTGTTTTAGCCATTTCATCCACTTCACCGTCATAAACTATAACATCTTCGTCACCTTCTCCTTCTTCTTTCTTCCATTGTTCTGTTAATTGTGAACGAAGGTCACCGTCAAGATAATTAATATTGTCTGCTTGTTTGTAGTTTGAACGGTTAATGTTTTCAGCAACTGATACTTCTCTATAGCTTAATCTTCCTAAGGAGTCTTTCTCTGAAATCATACCATCTGCATCTAAAACCTTTGTTAAGTAAACATTACCACGGAAAGGGTTTATGTCTTCTGCATCTTGACCTGTTGAAGGACGATAAACGTCTAAACACCATTCTGCAACATTTCCTGCCATATTATATAAACCATAATCGTTAGGGAAATAGAAAGCAACAGGTGCAGTGTAATCCCAATGGTCATTTAATGCTCCAGCTACTCCCATAGCATCTCCACGTGAACGTTTGAAGTTAGCTAACATTTCACCGTAATATTTCTTATCATCAGTTCTTACTTGATAGCCATTCCAAGGGTATATTCTTCTTTCAATTATTCTTTCATCAAAGCTATTACCAATTAAAGCATATGCTGCAAATTCCCATTCTGCTTCGGTTGGTAGGCGGAAACGAGGCAGTAAAATACCATCTTCCAATTTAACTTTTCTAACTCCTGCTGAATTTGGGTCTAAGTCATCCATTTCATTAAGAACAATACCTTCGTAAAGTCCAGCATAGTATGCATCAGTGTTGAAAGTGTTATCTCCAGTTGCATCTGGATCAACTTCAAGGTAGCCAGATTGAATTAAAATCTTTTCATTAACCCTATCTGTTCTCCAATTGCAATATTCAACTGCTTGAAGCCAAGAAACACCAACAACAGGGAAGTCAGCATAGTTTGGATGACGGAAGTAATTCTCTACCATTGCTTCATCAAGAGAAAGTTTAGACCTCCAAACCAAAGTGTCTGGCAATGCTTTACTAACATATTCAGGATAGTCATTGCCATAAGCTCTTCCTAACCAATATAAATACTCTCTATAAGCATGATTTGTTATTTCACATTCGTCCATGAAAAATGAAGAAACGTTAGCTCTTCGAGGTTGATTATCCCAATCGTGACGTACATTATCGGTTGTTTGACCCATAACAAAAGTACCTCCTTCAATAAACATCATTCCATCTGGATCTAAATAAACACCAGATTGAGCTGATTCATAACCGCCCCAATTGCTATCATCATAGTTCCAACCCGTAGTTGAAGAAACATTTGGTCCCTTACAGCCAACTATTAAAGCGACTAATGAAAGGCCTAATAAGATTTTTTTGAATGCATTTACTTTCATACAAAATATATTTTTCATTTTAATTCTTTACTTATATACTATCTTTTATAAGATTTTGTTTCATTTTATTAGAAAGAAGGACAATCTATTGATTTTACCTTCCTACGTTTCTCTGGACAATTGAACTGTAAACCTAATGTTATTTCATGAGCTCCTCCCGAAACGTTAGACAGAGAAGATACTGTTAAGTCATAGCTATATCCAACCTTAAACATTCCTTCTTGCACTCCAACCATAAAAATGAATGCATCAGCATTTTTGAATGTTAGAGCTTGACGAAACCATGCTCCTACAATAAAAGGAGACCAATCTAAATAAACACCATAGTTTAAATCTTGGAAACCTCCTTGGTTATGATAAATTACGTTTGGAGAAATTATTGGAGCACCAAAGAATGCATTTGTTCTACGTTTATCTCTACTTAGATTTAGTTTCATTCCTCCGTGAACTGTTGATTTAAGTGGTAATCTGTTATATGATATAAAACCATCATCTGGTTGAGTTAGGTGAGCAAATGCAACTCCTCCATACCAGTTATCTCCATAAATAACTGTTCCTGCAGAGAAATCGGCGTAGGTATGGGAGGGACTTGTTGGCACCTGTGCTTGTGTAGGGTAAATAAATCCATAACGAGGATCTATCATATCTCCAAAAGTAAGTCCTGTGAAATCTAAACTCCTATTAGCAACTGTTGCTTGAAGAGCTAAGTTAAGATTAACTTTACTCGTAAGCTTTAAACGAAGTGAATACATCATAGATAAGGAAACATTACTAAAGGTCTGTCCTTGTTGGTCTCCAAGTAGAATAAAACCAATACCACCGCTTAGAAAATCAACATACTGGTCATAGGTAACGGTTTCTGTAGTGAAAGGATTACCTAAACTTGGCCATTGATTCCTATAAGTCATATTAACCCTTGGACATACATTTGCACCAGCCAAAGCAGGATTAATATATAGAGGGTTAGCATAAAACTGCGAAAAATGAGGGTCTTGAGCGTTAACTTCACTCACTAAAGCCACAAAAGCTACAAGTATTAACAGTATGGTTTTTTTCATTATCAGTTTAATTATTTCTATTCACTTAAATGGTCTAATTCAATTGGCAATATTACGAAAAAAATCACAAACAATTAATATGTTATTCATTAAAAATTTATCCATCATTATCTAAACATGTGTTATTCAAGCATAAGAGTCCTTTTATGAGATTGTTTTTTTTCTTTGTTTTCTTTGTTTTATACAAAAAATGAAGGAATTAGGTTACATAAAATATAAGAATAACATATTTATACTTGTCTTTTGTCAGAAGAACTACAATATTTTCTACATTTTAATGTTTATATTGTTGTTAATATGGCATTTTAGAATTCAAATCATGTTATGAAAGAGAAAAATATAATCAAACTACTAATCCTAAGCTTATTAATTAGCAGTAATTTATTTGCCCAATCAATTAATTATGCTGACTCTTCTGTTTTAGCTCATGGAAATTGGTATAAGTTTTCTATATCATCATCTGGGTTATACAAACTAACCTATAATGATTTTATTAGCTTAGGTGTTCCAGCAGAAAAAATCAAATCATCTAACCTTTCTATTTATGGAAATGGAGGAAGACCAATATCTCCAAATAACTCTAAATGTAATGTTTCTGACTTAATAGAAAATTCAATCTATGTTTATGACCCTAATAATAATTTTTCTCAAGGGGGTTATGTAATATTTTACGGAGAAGGAGGAACAGAGTGGGAATATAATAAATTGAATAGAAACTGGAGCTTTAATCTACATCCCTATTCCGACCAATATTCTTATTTTGTAACATTTAGTGATTCTATTGGTGAAAAGAAAAGGATTAATACTATTTCAAACCAAACACTTATTGCCGACACCATTTCAAATTCAAGCAGAGATTTCTTCCTTTCCAAACAAGAATTAGTTAATATTGAGAATTCAGGGAGACTGTGGGTTGGAAAGCAATACTCTTTAAATAAAACAGAAGAATATCCT
>Ga0265294_10010533_pt1 | contig 10498 bp, 13 predicted proteins | sample MunlanPumphouse3_FD_192504 | JGI IMG/M metagenome (GOLD analysis project Ga0265294, IMG submission 192504) | Groundwater microbial communities from a municipal landfill in Southern Ontario, Canada - Pumphouse #3 | ecosystem: Environmental > Aquatic > Deep subsurface > Groundwater | place...
CAATTTCCCATTAGTTGGATTAAAGAGGATTTTTGCCGTGAGATTTCGAGATCCTGGGTAATAACCGGCATGGTTGCCCGCATGGGTGACGACTTCAACATACTCGATACCGGCATGCGTTAATTGCTTTCCTGTTAACCCGGTTGATGCAGCCGCCATATCGAAAACCTTTGCGATACTCGTGGCAATCGTCCCGCGATATGGGCGGCACGTACCTTTTACGATTGCATCTGCGCAAAGGCGAGCCTGTTTGTTTGCCGGTCCGGCGAGCGGAACACTTACAGGCAAACCTGAAATAGGACTGGGATATTCGATTGCGTCTCCCACAGCCTTGATACTCGGATCGCTGGTGGTAAAATACTGATCCACCTTTATCGCTCCGTTTCTACCTAGTTCGAGATTCGCTTTTTGTGCAATTGCCGTATCGGGTCTTACTCCGATCGATAAGATTACCAAATCGGTATTCAATTCGGTTCCCGACATTAACTTTACAATGAGCCCTTTATCGGTTCGCGAAAAGGATTTTACTCCGTCCTTAAAGATTAATCGAACTCCCTTATCCCTCAAGTGTTGCTGAATGATTGCAGCCATATCGTAGTCGATTACATTCATAACCTGGTCGAGGGCTTCGACCACGGTTACCTGCATATGGCGTTCCTTTAAGTTTTCCGCCATCTCGAGGCCGATAAACCCGCCGCCGACAACCACTGCATTCGAAACATTCGGTTGCTGTAGTTTGGCAACGACAGCGTCGATATCGCTTACGCTACGAACGGGGAAAATAGCTTTGTCATCGGCTCCGGGAACATTAAGTTTGAACGGTGCGGCTCCGGGAGAAAGCACCAGTGTGTCGTAGCTGCAGTTTAATTCACTACCGTCTTTCAGATTTTTCACCGTTACTGTTTTTGCTTCTCGATCGATAGCGATTACCTCGTGTTCGGTATGGACCTCCACGTTAAAGGTTTGCTGGAATTCTTGTGCGGTGATGACAAATAAGCGCGAGCGGTCCGTAATCGTATTGCCTGCATAGTACGGAAGCCCACAGTTGGCATAACTGATATATGCACCGCGCTCGAACATGATGATCCGACACGTTTCATCCAATCTGCGCAAGCGTGCTGCAGTACCCGCTCCGCCGGCGACTCCTCCAACGATGATGTACGTATGCATGGTTGACTCCTTTAAATATTATTGTGAATTTTTTTTTATAATATTCGATAACGGCGGCATCAGCGCGATATCGGTGTGGTGAAGCTTGTGAATTTTGTTATTTCCTTTTTCGGTCAGGCGTACGAGAATATTTCGACGATCATCTGGTGAAATTGTTCTTTCAAGTAATCCTTTTGTTTCCAAGGTATCTAAAATTCTGGACAAACGAGAGCGACTGAGTCCGATTTCTTCAGCTAACCGGCCTGGCTCTGCGATACCTTCCGATACGGCACACAGACAATAGGCTTCGTTGAGCGAAATGCCGGATACGTCTCTGATTTGTACATCCAATTGATGTAGTGCGGTCTGTATGGTTCTGATAAGGCAAAAGTCAAGCATGAGGCCCTCAATTACTTGCGACTAGCAATAATTTACTAACGCAATGATATGGGTGCGGTGCGAATTAGTCAAGAATCATGTATTGATGTTCGTCATGTCGTTTGCCGATTTCATAATGGAACAGTATATTGTAATGGTATCAAATTAACACAAAGAGAGGCAAAACATGTTAGACCAGAAAGTAGTGAAGTTATTGAACGAACAGATCAATAAAGAGTTCTTTTCCGCGTATCTATACCTGGATATCGCTGGATATTTCGCCGATCAGGGGCTAGACGGATTTGAAAATTGGTTCAAGATCCAGGCAATGGAAGAACGAGATCATGCCATGCTGTTCCGCCAATATCTTTTGAACAACGGATATCGTGTGCATTTGACCGCGATTGCCGATCCTAGCAAACAATACGATTCAGCTAAGGCTGCATTTGAAGAATCGCTGAAACACGAGCAGTATGTTACGGCATCAATCAATACTATTTACGGTGCAGCCGAAGCGGTAAAGGATTATCGCACGATGCAGTTCCTGGATTGGTTTGTAAAAGAGCAGGGTGAAGAAGAGAAGAACGCCGAAGACAATCTCAGAAAGATCGAACTTGTCGGAGACAAGGGACACTCTTTGTACATGCTTGACCATGCAATTGGAGCAAGAACCTATTCGCCGCCTTCGCTCGATCTTGATTAATGTACAAAAAAAAACGAGCCCGTCAACCGACGGGCTTGTTTTTGCTGTGAGCCAGCTTCTGTTATAGCTCGGTTTTCCACAGACCGTGGAGATTACAGTATTCGTACACGGTAACCGGCTGACCGACGCAGTCGAACTTGGCTTCTGGTTTGTCGCTGGGATCGAGCACTTTGCGAAGCACTTCGTTTTTCGTTACGACGACAATCCATTGAATCCAGTGGTCGGGTGTCATCGGGTGTGCTACCGAACCGACTTTTACTACCACGGAGTTCCCTGATTTTTCAACAACCGGCACATGCTTTTCGGTAGCTGCATCGGTCGTATTTCCCTTCAATTCCTGCATTGGTTCTCCGCAACAGATCAATTCCCCACCGCCGTCGTTTATCAGCTCGACGAGATTTCCACATTTTTTACAGCGAAAAAATCTTACTTTCATATTATTATCCTCCATAGTTGTATTTCTACTAATACTGTAACCAATTCAGAAGATAAATAAAAGGGGCATTTTCAGCATACTATGTTATAATTTTATCATCGGGGGTACCCAATGGGGATTAGACAGATAGCCAAAACGACCGGTGGAGCAGTCCAGTATGATGGTGCTGGGGTGAAACTCGTACGCGTAATCGGACATGCCGACGTTACCGATTTCGATCCGTTTCTCATGCTCGATGCATTTGATTCGAACGATCCGAAAGATTATATCAAAGGTTTTCCATGGCATCCGCATCGGGGTATAGAAACAGTGACGTATCTGATCGAAGGAACGATAGAGCACGGCGACAGCCTAGGGAATTCGGGCTCTATCGACGCGCTTTGCTGCCAGTGGATGACAGCCGGCAGGGGAATCATCCACCAAGAGATGCCGCAGAGTTCTGAACGCTTGTTGGGAACCCAGTTGTGGATCAATCTTCCGAAAAAAGACAAGATGACAGCTCCGGCTTACCGGGATATCAGGTCTGAAACAATCCCCGCCGTAGAAGAACCTCATTCGGTTGTCAGGATCATCAGCGGCGAATATCACGGGACATTCGGTCCGGTTCTGGGAGATTATGTTAAGACCCTATATCTCGATGTGAAACTTGATGCAGATACTGAATGGATGATACATGTCGAACCATCGAATACCGTGTTCTGCTATGTGGTGGAAGGTTCGGCAATTTTCGGAGATATTGACGCAGAAGTCGTTCAGCATAAGGCGGTATTGTTAGGAGAAGGTGACGAGGTGAAAGTCCGCGCGAAACATCACGGCGTGCGTTTTCTTCTGTATTCGGCCAAACCTCTACACGAACCGATTGCTTGGGGAGGTCCGATCGTGATGAATACCAGAGAAGAACTTCGGGCCGCTTTTACCGAGCTTGATGCAGGTACGTTCATCAAATAATCACATTTGCCGCTCTTGAGCATTGTCGGTATTATAGTAAGTGTTAGACGTTTCTAACAATAAAATTTAAACGTCTACATAAAGGAGTACCGTATATGCGCGTAGCTATTATATATTGGAGCGGGACCGGCAATACCGAGTCCATGGCACATTTGATTGCAGAAGGACTGGCTCAAGCTAAGATCGACTACGATGTGATGCCCGTATCGGGATGTTCTTCAGAAGTAATCGATCAATACGATAGGTTTATGTTCGGATGTCCGGCAATGGGGGATGAAGAACTTGAAGAGAGCGAGTTTCTCCCTTTCTTTGAATCAATCGAACAAAAATTGACAGGTAAGCATATTGCTCTTTTCGGTTCGTATGATTGGGGCGACGGCCAGTGGATGCGTTCATGGGAAAAACAGGTCATCGACAATCAGGCAGTCTTATTCGAACATGGTCTTATTGTTCAAAACACCCCGACCGGTCCTGCACAAGATGCCTGCCGTGAATTCGGCAAGCGATTTGCTGCTTAATGATCGCATTATGATGCTTTTGCGACCGTAGCGGACCGAAAGCGGTTGAACATCATCAATCCCATAAGGACAACGATGCCTCCGAATATGGTTGAAGATTCCGCCACCTTTCCCGTTACGATATAGTCAAGTCCTGTAGCCAATAGCGGTGTGACGAACATAAAGTTTGTCACATCGCTTGTTTTTGTGGTAACAAACAGGGCCTTCGCCCAGAGCAGATATCCGATGGCACTTGGTAAAAGCCCTAATTCGAAAGCAACCAAGATGGTCGAAAGATTTGCAGTTTTCAGTTCTCTTATAGCGGACGGAGCAAAAATCCCTAAAAAAATCGTACCCGAAACAATGCAATAAATAGTTGCCTGCAATGGAGTGTATGATTTAGAAATCTTTCGCATCAGCAGGTTATATCCTGAAAAAGATAATGCTGCAGCCAATACCCAAACAATTCCGATATTGAATGTAAAGGCACCTTTGGGAAAATTCAAGATCAAGATGCCGCAAAACTCTATGAATACCGCTACCCATTGCAGCTTCGATAACGGTTCTTTCAGGAATAGCAGTGAAGCAAGTGCAGTAAAAATCGGGGCAGTTGCAATAATGATGCTGCCCAACGATGCCGAAATAGTAGCCATCCCGATATTAAACAATGTGATGAACAACGCAAATCCAAAAAGGCCAAGTAGCAGGAATATACCGATATCGCGTCGTTTCGGTAGTCCTACTCGCTTAACCAGCCCGACAATAATCAAAATTAACGAAGCTATGCCGTACCGGACGAAGCCTAAAGATAACGGTGAAAAATATTCGAGCGCTACACTTGTATAGACAAAGGCCGAAGCCCAAAGACACACTGTTGCAAAAGCCAGCAGCTGGGCTTTGATATTATTTGGTGAACGTAGCGAATCCATATTGGAGATACTGTAGCGCTCCTATCATATTGTTACAATGGGTTTTTGCACGACTGGCCAGCTGTTCTTCATCGGTTCTCACATAAAAAACGCGGCCGAACCGGCCGCGCTTTACATGAAATAGGAAATCGATTAGTGCTTGAGCGCCTTATCGATAGCCGCACGGTCGAATCCGATGATAATCTTTCCATTTACATCAAGTACTGGAACACCCATCTGTCCCGATTTTTTCACCATTTCCTGAGCTTTTTGAGAATCTTGGGCAACGTTGTGCTCGGTAAATGGTACATTATTGTTCTTAAGATAACTTTTTGCCATGTGACAAAATCCGCATGTCGGTGTGGTATAAATCGTTACTGCCATAATGCTAACCCTCTCTTTTTCATTCTTTTATTTTCATGCAAAACATACAGAAGCGGGTATAATCAGTCAATAATAAACTAGGTGACAACATCACATTGTGGTATCATTACTATAACGACAACATGGAGGTGGTCATGATTACTCTCTCGAACGAAAACATCGGAGCTGTCGCTTCTATTTGTTCAAATCTTGCAAAGGCTTGCGAAAAGCAACACAGAGCACAGGAGTCTAAGCTCTTTTTACAGATTGAACAATATTTTAACGAGCGCCAGGTAAAAGAATCAAAACACGGTTTGATAGATTTGGAACCGCTTATACAGGCCGATATTAGTCAAGCGTATGTTCAGTGTGAGGATGCTGCGATTGCTGCTGAGGATAGAGCTTCTTTACGAGCTGTCACTTGGGGGAAAAAGGTAACCGCAATCCATAAATCGCTTCTGTCGCGTTATGCCAAGCAACAGGAAGCCCTGCTTGATAACGGTCAGCTGTACCTTTGTGAAGCATGCGGATTCATTGCCATCAGCGCACAAGTTCCCGATATGTGCCCGATTTGCAAAGCTCCTGCTTCGCGTTTCGTAAAAATCCAGTAGGAGGAAAAAACATGCACGCAGTACGTAATATCAAACTTTGCACGAAGGACTGCCTTTGTCTGTTCGTTTGTCCTACGGGAGCAACCAATACCGAAACGGGTCAAATTGATGCTGACAAGTGCCTTGACGGATGTCGGCTATGTGTGGATGCCTGTCCGTCCCACGCTATCTCGCTCGTCTATGACAGGTATCCTGAAGTAAAGAGAAAGACGAGCGATGTGCAATCAGCCTTAGAATCCTTACTGGATAATAAGGTGGTGCAAGAGGCAATTGCTTTGTCGGTAGCCGAAACATCTGAAGGAACCGCAAAAAAGCTCGCAACCGCCTTAGCAAAGTCAAATCGGATTTTAGCAGAAGATTGTGCACGCGAGTCAGGATATTTGATTGCTCAGAGCGATGCGGTTAGACAATTGCTGGCTTCCATGCTCGATCAACCCTATGGTGAAGATTTTCCTGCCGATGCTGTCAGTCAGTTATTGGAACTGCTGTAGGCAAACCTATCGACGATCTGAAGATGAATCTCGATAGAATTCGCACCGGTTTTTATATTCGCACCGGGGGCAGGCCGTCCCCGGGCATTGCTTGAAGCCGGCCTTGGCAGACTCAAGCTGTTTTACATGCCATTGCAATTCTCGAATAAGATTTCCAACATCTTTTAAATGCTGCAGCTCTTTACTCAACAACTTGCGATAATTCTTGAGAAGCTCAAGACGCCGGCGTTCTCCGCTGTCGTCTTCGTTGCCGAGTCGGATGATTTCCGAAATCTCCTCAAGCGTCATCCCATATTTTTTAAGCTGCAGAATTCGATTGAGATATACCAAATCTTCATCGGTATAGTATCGCTGGTTACCGTTTTTACGTTCTTTGGTCTTCAAAAGTCCGAGCGACTCGTAGTAGCGGACCGTTCGGGGCGTTACCTTCGCTTTACGGGCCAGCTCACCGATTCGGTACTTTTCCGTATCCACACATTCCCCCGTTATGAAGATGTTTCGGATCAAGGGTCCGAAATTACCGTCTGCTGGCCTGCTTTATACCACAGTCGTGACCGTGTGTCGAGCATTAGGCTAAGAAAACTTCAATGAATATGATTTTACTTGACAGGTAAAAAAAGGCATCTCAGACTGTTAGTAAAGTTTACGTATTACGTTAACTTCATATTTTGAGGTAAGCCATGAAAAGTGCATTTCTGACAGAACCAAAACACATCGAGATACGAGAAATTGAACAACCTGTTCCCAAAGCCTATGAAGTTTTGGTAAAAATCGCCTATTGCGGCATCTGTACGCTGGAACAACGTCTCTATGACGGTCAGCGCAAAATTTTTTATCCGATTGTTCCCGGGCATGAAGCCTCTGCTGTCGTTGTTTTTGTCGGCAGTGAAGTAATGACCGATGTTAAAGTCGGCGATCATGTAGTGCTTGACCTGGTTAATCGCTGCCACGCATGCCCGGCTTGTCTTTCGGGATTTAGCAATCTATGCGAAAACCGATACAAGAAGGGGCAGCGTGTTCTGGGAGCTTTTTCAGAGTATATGGCAGTACGGCCGGAGCAGTTGCAGGTAGTTCCTGACGATCTGCCTTTGGATCAGGCATCGTTTGCAGAACCACTTTCCTGTTGTATCCGGTCTTTGCGTCGCATAGAAGTCTCCTTAGGCGATACCGTACTCGTTTCTGGAGCAGGAACGATGGGCTTGCTGCATGTCAAGGCTGCCTTGGCAATCGGAGCTCGCGTAATCGTAAGCGATATCGTACATGCACGACTTGAGGATGCCAGACGCATAGGAGCCGATGCGGTCGTGGATGCTTCAGACACGAATACATTCACGGCAGAAGTAAAGCGGTTGACCCGCAATCGCGGTGTGGAGGCCTGTATCGTAACAACTCCTTCGCTTACTGCAGCAGAAACTGCGTTCTCTGTTTTGGCCACCGGGGGCAGGCTGAACATCTACACGTCTTACAGCGACAAGCCGGTGTTACCGATTGATATGAACACGATACATCGCAACGAGTTTGTCGTTACCGGCACTGAAGGAAGGTCGGAATCGGATTTCTATACTGCAGTGCGTGCCCTTGCCAATCGCAAGATATTGGTAGATGATTTAATCAGCAGCGTGTATCCTTTTGAAAAAATTGCCGAGGCTGTTGAAGCAGCTCTTGCAGGCAAGCTATATCGGGTATTGGTGAAGATGGGGGATTAAGTGATACTGACTATCGATATCGGAACGACAACATGCAAAGCCGCCGTATTCGACCATGAAGGCAAAATAGTTGTCAGCGCATCGGAATCGGTCCGGATCATTTCGAACGATAACGGAGCTCAACAAGCCGATCCCCGGCAATGGGCACGGGCATTGGCAATACTCTGTCGAAAGACGGCATCCGGTAAAGACATCAGGGCTGTTGCGGTGAGCGGAAACGGACCGACACTGACTCCGGTATTCGGCGAGCCGGCCGTAGATGGTGATATGATTGTCGCACCGGCAGCCAATGCGATGTTATGGCTGGACCGCAGAGCTGTCGTTGAAGCCGAAATGGTCAGCCAAGTTGCTCATGGATTCGTCGATTCGAGCTTCATGCTTCCCAAAGCGCTCTATGTTTACCGTAACGAACCCGAAATGTATCATCGTACGCGTTGGTTCCTTTCTTCGCACGAATATATAAACTATCTGCTTACCGGCGAAGCCCGGACAGTTCTGCATGCCGATGATGCACTGCGATGGTACTGGGATGAGTGCATGTTGACCGCTCTCGGTCTTGATTCTGAAAAATTTCCACAGATGTGCCGCCCGGGAGATCAAGTTGGTACGATAACCATTATGGCTTCAAAGACACTGGGGCTGCCGTTTGGCATTCCCGTCTATGCGTGTGGTCCCGATTTTCTCGTATCGATTCTCGGGTGTGCTGCGGTAGCGCCAGGACAGACGTGCAATCGCTCGGGGACTTCGGACGGTATAAATTTGTGTACCGAACACCCGTTTGACGATGACCGTCTCATGACGTATCTGCATCCTGTCAAACCCTATTACAACATATCGGGCATCATCTCGACGACAGGTAAGGCAATCGGCTGGATTAAGCAGATCGTTGGCATGAAAGAAGCATCCTATAAAAGCCTGTATGCATTCATGTCGCAATCGAAACACGGTTCGGCCGGAGTAGTATTTCTACCGTATCTGTGCGGGGAGCGTGCACCGATTTGGGATCCCGATGCCAAAGGAGTTTTCAACAATCTGACATTGTCAGTCACCTCTGCCGACCTCGCGCGCAGCGTGGCAGAAGGGGTTTGTTTTGCCATTCGGGACGTAATCGAGACCATGGAAGCACTCGGAGGACACATTGGGGATTTACGCGTTACCGGAGGTCCTTCAGAAAGTGATTTCCTCAATCAGCTAAAGTCTGATGTGACCGGACGTTCGGTACTCGTTCCTGCTATCGGCGATGCCGAATTGGTAGGATCGATGGTTCTCGCGCGTAAGGCACTTGGCGATTATCCGTCCATAGCAGTCGCCGCACAGCAATTGGTAGCATTCGGCAGGCGCTACGATCCGGATACAAAGGTAAAATCCATATATGACCGATTATTTGATAGGTATAGAGCTACCTACGCCTCTTTAAAGGAACAGTGGAGGAATGGTCGATGAACGCAGGATTGATGTTACGTAGACAATCCCTTTTTTCAAAGCGCGACGGAAGATCGGTCGTAATCGCCATGGACCACGGGGCCATCGCGGGACCGATACAGGGAATTGTTCATCCGGACAAACTTGTTTCTGCCTGTATCCGTGCGAAAGTCGACGGAATCCTTGCCAACAAAGGATTCGTAGACGCATCGGTTCAAGCATGGGACAGGTGTACGGCACTCGTATTACGAATAACCGGCGGATTTACCGTCTTGTGCGGCCAATTCGAAGAAGAGATGATAGTCCAGCCTTTGACCGCGGTTGCTTATGGAGCAGCATGTGCTGCAATCACGGTTAAATTCGGCCATGAACATGAGGGGACTTTCATCAGGCAGGCTTCTTTGGCGATTGACGAATGCCATCGTCTCGGATTGCCGGTGATGGTTGAGGCAATGGCTAAAGGAAGTCGCAAGGGCGAGAAGCTCCCTCCTAACGACCCGGAAGCAATCAAAATGGTTGCCCGGATGGGAGCGGAAATCGGTGCTGACTTAATCAAAACCCATTACACGGGGAGCATTGAATCCTTTGCCCGGGTGACAGAAGGCTGCCCGGTTCCCATCCTCATACTTGGTGGCGAGAAGACTGGTTCGGTCCGTTCGGTGTTTCAGGATATATACGACTCGCTTTGCGCGGGGGGCAAAGGAATTGCAGTAGGAAGGAATATATGGGAGCATGGCGATGTCGATACAATGCTGACAGCCGCCATGAATCTGGTTCATGAAAACTGGAGTGTAGATCAAGCTTGCGATTTCATCGGTATCGCATAAGGAGGGTAATATGACAAGGAAAATCGTATCGTTGTTCATGGTTCTGACGATTCTGGTAA
>Ga0265294_10010534_pt1 | contig 10498 bp, 9 predicted proteins | sample MunlanPumphouse3_FD_192504 | JGI IMG/M metagenome (GOLD analysis project Ga0265294, IMG submission 192504) | Groundwater microbial communities from a municipal landfill in Southern Ontario, Canada - Pumphouse #3 | ecosystem: Environmental > Aquatic > Deep subsurface > Groundwater | place...
AATAAAAGATATACCCCAGATGATCCCACAGGCTAATGGGATAATCCATCCAAAAAGCCGTCAGGTGACGGCCCCCGCTCAGTTCAAACGCTTTTTCACCGGAAGCCATGAACATGTGCTCGGCCGTCAGGTGCAAGCCGTTCCCCAGCCCAAAGGTGTAATCGGCACCTGCCATAAAAAGTTCCTGGTTGGCAAGGACCCCCGCCGACCCTCTTTTGTTGATCCAGGATGCCTCGGCCCAGAATCCTATCACATAATCAAAGCGCAGATCCACGCCGTACCGGTTTTCGTACAGACCTTGCATCTCTGTTTTCCTGCGGTGGTAAGTAACCGCCGCCGACCCGCTGCCCGCGGGGATTTGCAGCCGTGCCCCAAACTCGGGCACACGTTCATCCGACAGGCCTATATCCCAGGGTCGTTGGCCGTCGTTGCCCAACAGACCCCACACCCAGATGTTGATGTTGTTGTCAAAGTAATACCGTCCCAGAGCACCCCAGACTCCTTCTGTAAGCTGCAAAGGATCCCGTGGATCCATGGTGTCGAACCACATCAGCGGCCGAAGCATTAACGCGGATCCGAAATTGATCTTTTGCAAACCCACACGTAGCTCGGAACGGGGTCCTGCCATTTTCACCCATCCCCTGTACAAGCGGCTTTCCGTTTCCAAAAGGGATGTGCCCGGTTCCCACAGGTAATGGGCATAGAGGTTTCCCGCCATTTTCGCTTCAAACCTGAAAGCACGGGGACCTGTTGTACGGCCTATCTGGAAATTGATCTGCGGGATGTAACGCATTCCGGGTGCTACAGATTCCCATCCGGCAGTAGTCCACCCGCTCCACTGTCCACGCAAACTGATCTGGGCAGGAATCGTATCCTGCCGGACCTGTGATTCCGCAGAAGATACCGGCAGACAGATTACTACCAGGCAAATCCAGAAAACGGGTTTGGTGTTCATGGTTCACAGGTTTTTGTCTTGTCACCAATGCCGCATGTTATAATACGCGTGATATCCCCTATCATTTCATTAACATTCGGATAAAGAGCAGATAATTTTTTGTCGGTAAGCAGATCTATCATTTTCATGCTCATTGCCAGGAGCATCTCCGGTTTAAAATCTTTGCGAAAAAACCCTTTTTCCTGGGCATCCCGGAACGCTTCCATGATCAGGTTTCCGGTCTTCCCGGTCAGATCCATCATATATTCCAGTAAAGGAGAACCGTCCCGGCTGTAAATATCTTCAATGAATTCACGGCTGATATCTGCAGTTCCTTCCATTTTCATAAACATCATACGGCGCAACTTATCTTCTGCCGGGATCTCTGCGTTCATGATACTTCTGAACCGATCCATACCCTCGGCAGCAGCAATGTCAAGTATGCGTTTTGCCAAGGCCGTTTTGTTTTCAAAATACCGGTAAAAAGTCATTTTGCTTACACCCGCTTGCAAACAGATCTCCTCAACGCTCACTTTTGTGAATCCGAATTTCCAGAACAGGTTGCGTCCGGCATCTGTCAGTTTGGTTTCCGTGTTTTTCCCGGCTTGCTTTTTCATTTATGTTACGTTATTTTATCTATGTTACGATATGTGTATATTTATCCAAATATAGTAACTTTTTTAGTTTTGCAAAAAATATTGTTTCTTTATATTGATGAAAAAGATCCGATTTGTTATTCCCGATCCGTTGTTCCTGGCCCTGGGCCTGACCGGAATCACGCTCATAATGGCTTACTTTCTGGGAACGGAGGTACGTCCGGGATTCCCGGGGATTGCCGATGTACTGGTTTACTGGACAGAAGGATTCTGGGAATTGCTGGCTTTTTCCATGCAGATGGTCCTGATCCTGTTGCTGGGATATATGCTCGCGCTTTCACCGCTCCTGGACCGTCTCTCTTCCCGGTTGAGCTCCCTCAGCCGGCATCCGGTGCGCGGAACGGTTATCCTGACATTGATTGCCATCGTGCTGGGATGGCTCAACTGGGGGCTTGCCCTGGTATTCGGAGCGATCCTGGTAAAAAAGATTGCCGAGCAGGCCGCGCGCTCCAACTCGTCCATCAATTACCCGCTCCTGGGAGCCTCGGCATATATCTGCATGATGGTCTGGCACGGCGGTTTATCGGGGTCTGCGCCTCTTTCCGTGGCCGATGCCGGTCATTTCCTGTCCGCCAAAACCGGTATCATTCCGCTGCGTGAGACCCTCTTTTCTCCCATGAACCTTGCAGTAACGGCCGCCCTGCTGGTGTTGATGCCGCTGGCTTCGGGGTTATTCGCAAGGAAAAACAGCGGATCGGTACCTGTTGTTCCCAGTTCTTTTCAAACATCCTCCCTGGACAATACTGATTCAGGACGTTCGCGAATATTGCCCGTTTTCGGGATCTTACTGCTTGCCGGATTTTTCATATACACATTTACCCGCAGCGACAGCACCCTGGGATTGAACCAGGTGAATATTATTCTCTTTGCACTTGTCCTGATGGCATTCCCTAATTCCGGTGCCCTGGGAAACGCAGCCGCCAAAGCCGTGCAAAGTACTACGGGAATCATTATCCAGTTTCCGCTTTATGCAGGCATCATGGGAATCATGAAATATTCAGGCTTGTTGGTTGTCATCACCCATTGGTTCGTGTCTGTATCCACGCCCCAAAGTTTACCGCTGTTTTCCTTTTTGAGTGCCGCCCTTGTCAATTTGTTCGTGCCCAGCGGCGGCGGGCAATGGGCCGTGCAAGGGCCCGTACTGATGGAGGCCGCCGGTCTTGTGGGAGTAAATTATGCAAAAGAAGTCATGGCCCTGGCCTACGGGGACCAGCTGACCAATATGTTACAACCATTCTGGGCACTGCCTTTATTGGGCATAACCGGGTTGAAAGCCGGTCAGATCCTGAATTATTCCCTGCCTTTTATGATAATTGGCACAGCAATCTACGCGTTGGCGCTTCTGATTTTTTAACAGCTGTTAAAACCCCAAATCTTCTTCTATGGGAGCCAGGGCCTCCAGGGCAAGCTGTGCAAATTCATTGAGCGGGATTCCTATGGCTTCGCATTCCAGGATGGCTTCCCGGTTGACAGAAGCCGCGAATATTTTTTCTTTCATGCGCTTGGTTACCGATTTCGTTTTCACACTGGAGATCTTCTTATCCGGATATACCAATGCCACGGCAAAGATCAGACCGGTTATAGTTTCCCCGGCTGCCAGGGCATGCTGGAACAGTGTGGACCGTTTCTTCTCTCCCGTAGCCTTTTCGTTGTGCATGCCAATGGCATCCAGCACCTCTTCCGGCAGATCCTCCTGCTGCAGCATAAACACCCCTTCCGGCCCGTGCCGCAACGGATCGGCCCCTGTCAGTTCCACATCTATATCGTGCAACAGCCCGGCCATGCCCCACGCATCTTCATTTTCCCCAAACCTGCGGGCCAGGGCCTTCATGACTGCCTCAGACGCCAGGCTGTGGGCGATCATTTTGGGGTTCGTTATGTGACTTTTAAGCAGATTCAGGTAATGTTTTCTTGATTTCATTTATTCTTCCCCCAGTTGAAACACCATTTTCCCAAAAGATTCGATAGTCATTCGCAGACTTGTCTCGGAGGGAAAGTTAATTACTGTCTCTCCCGGCATTGAGTTCTCCCCAAGCCGGTTCAACAGAGCCTCCTGGATGGTACAACCTGAAAAAAAAGCGAGCCCGATCAACAAAGGAAATACATGTAACGCTTTATTCATAATGTAATTCATCTTAAGGTTATTACAAATATACGATTCATACTGAAATTTAGTAATTTTGTTTTTATGGAATATATGAATGTCCTTGTCTGGATAGGTTTTTGTCAGGCTTTATTTGCTGCTATCCTAATGTTTACAAAAAAAGAGCGCACGGTTTCTGATAAGATCTTATCGGCCTGGATGGTCTTGTTGTCCATTGAGTTCCTGACCTGCGGGATCGATTATATGTTGTTTCAAAGACCGCTGTTGTCTGGTTCTCACTTGTTGTTCAATGCCGCTTTGTATTTGTATGTCCGATCGCTTACCGAAGCAGGATTCCGCTTGAAATACCGACAGCTTCTCCACCTGATACCGTTCCTGTTGTTTGAAATTCTGGCCTATATTATTCAGGAACCGCTGGTCCTGGGAGATTATCTTGTGTATGATGATAATTATTTATTCCGGTTTTCTTTTGCCCTGGTCAACCTTGTTTCATGGCTGATATACAGCGCCTTAAGCATTACAACGATCCATAAATACCGTGTAAACCTTCTGAACGAGAAGTCAAATATTGAAAGGAACGAAAACATCAAATGGCTTGTGTCGGTAACCACGTTTTATGTGGTCTATTGCATTCTGGAGTTTGTTCTGTCGTATTTTCTGGTTGCCAAAGGTTACCATTCCATGACGCCTTATATATTCAATTACTCCCTGCTTTTGTTTTTTGTTTATATGTTGAGTTTTTATGGGTTATTGCAAAAGAACATTCCGGAACAGCTGCTTATGGCAAAAGATAAAAAGCTACACAAAAAGCCTTTGCTAAACGACCGGGACAGAAACGCCATCGGGAAAAAAGTCCTGGAATATTTTGACGTTCAGAGATCATACCTCAACCCCGATCTGAATATGGAGGTTCTTGCCGCCGAACTGAATGTCCCCAAACATCAGCTTACAGAGGTACTGAACACCGGCCTCGGAAAGAGTTTTTTCCAGCTGGTCAATTCCTACAGGGTGGAAGCCGTGAAAAAAATGCTGGCTGATCCCGGCAACAACTATTCAATAGAAGCTATTGGTTATGAATGCGGGTTTTCAAACAAATCTTCTTTTTACAAGATCTTTAAAGAGACTGTAGGAAAAACTCCCGTAGAATACAGAGACAGCCTTTTTTGTGTCTGATCTTCCCCGGTCCGCCTTTTACAAAAAATACCGGTTGGTGTTGTCCGTCTTTTAAATAACGGACTGTATTTATTTTATTTTATCCCCTTCTTTGCATAAAGCAAGAAATGATGAAGCGGACAATCGTGGTACTTTTATTGGTTTTGGCCTGTCTGAATGTCAACGCTCAGAAAAGGGACAATGCACAAATCAACCTGAATGGGTACGGCAGGGGATCTGTCTTTGGCGGGGGAACAGACTACGATCTGGCCTCGGCTTTTGCCGAGTTTTCTTTCCAGGCATCCCTGAGCAAAGGGAAAGCCTTGTTTGTATCGGACATAAGGTTTCGGACAGGGATGGCTTTTGGCGAGAATGAGCTGGCATTTCAAATAAAAGAACTTTATGCCGGGTATAAGGGAGAAAGACTGAGCATATTCCTGGGAAACCAGATAATCAATTGGGGTCGGTCGGATGGATTCAATCCAACCAATAACATTACGCCCGATGATTATTTTTTTCTTTCTTCGGATCCTGCCGATCAAAGGCTTTCCAATTTTATGCTGACATTAAATTACTATCCCGTTCCCGGGATAAATTTAGAAGTGATCGGGATCCCGTTTTATAAAATGTCCGATTACCGGTTTGATCTCTTTAACATGGGAGATTATGTGCTGTTTGGCAAAGACGTCATTCCGGAACGAATTTTGGCAAACGGGACTTTAGCCGTAAGAATTAATTTTGATTTCCCGGCCGCCGGAGGGTCCCTCTCATGGTTTCGGGGGTATGATCCCTATCACGGATTCAATGTGACTGCAATTGACTGGTCTTCCGGCCAGCCCATGGCCCATATTGCCTCTGAAGCCTATCGCAAGACTTCATTGGGGGCTGATTTCGCCCTCCCATTAGGGGGATGGATCATCAGGGCCGAAGCCGCTTATAATATTACAGACAATCCGGATAACAAAATTTTTATACCCAAATCAGACCTCAGCTACGTGGCCGGGGTGGAAACCAATGTGGCCGGTTGTACGCTAATTGGACAATATATTGGTAAATACACCCTTGATTATGAACCGTTGGTTGTTCCCGTGCCCGGCAACGGCACCGATCCTATGGCCATGGTTCAGTATACGAATGAAATGATCGGGTATGAAAACAGATTGTTTAACCGCAAGGTGTTTCATCAGCAGGAAAAGACCAATCATGCGGTTTCTTTTACCGTAACAAGAAACTTTGCCTACGATGTAATTAATGCGGAATTTACGGCTTATTACAATATTACATCCAATGAATGGCTATTGAGACCTAAGGTTACCTGGAAAATTTCAGATGCCCTGTCTGCCTGCATAGGAGGGAATTATATGAAAGGTGACGCACAGACTTTGTTCGGTTATTCGGCAGCCTTACTGAACGGGGCTTTTCTTGAACTGAAAGTAAGTTTTTGATCTATGAAAAAAGGCATGTTCGTTATCAGGTACAGATGGTGGATCATCATAACAACCGTATTGCTGGTTGTCGTAAGTATCATTCCCCTTCTTCAGATCCGTATAAACCCGGATCTGGAATCATACATGCCCGATTCCATGCCGTCAAAACAAAACAACCGGATCATAAGCGATATTTTCGGGAATGATGAAATGTTGCTGCTTGTTTTTGAAGCCCGGGACGTGTTGGCACCCGAAACACTCAGACGGATCCGGGAAATCAGTGAAGCCTTCTCCGGGATGCCTCAGTTTGGGAGAGTCTATTCAATAGGTCAGGCAAAAAACATCCGTTCTCAAGACGGGAACATGGTAGTTGATCCTGTGTTGGGGGAGCTCCCCCGGACCATTTCGGAACGGGAAGGGTTGCGTGCTGACATAAAAGCAAACGATCTGGTTTATAAAATAGTTGTCTCGGACGACTTCAGGTATGCGTTGATAATACTGAGTTCTAACAAGGGTACTCCTGACAATGATCTTATGAAAATTGTGGAGTCCACGTTAGCAGAATTTCCCGGAGAAGAAAAAGTGTTTGTTACCGGGGCTCCTTATCTGAGAGATGAATCCAATCAAAAAATAGGACATGACCTTTTGGTACTGTTACCTATTGGTTTGTTGGTCATGTTTCTTTTTCTGTTTATTACTTTCAGGGACATAAGAAGCGTGCTTCTTCCGTTCTCGGCAGTGCTTTTTTCCATCGTGATATGTCTTGCTCTGATCCCTGTTTTCGGGTGGGAACTCAGTCTGATAGGAGTGCTTATCCCAATAATGATGATCGCCATTGCCAATAATTACGGAGTCTATTTCATTGCTCGTTATCAGGATCTTAACGCCGCCGATCCCCAACTTGGTGTAAACGCACTGGTCAAAAAAACAACGGATTATCTTTTCAAACCGGTCACTTTATGCGGACTCACAACTATTGTTGGGGTTCTGGGCCTGGTGGCGCACCTGTTGATCCCCGCAAGGCAAATGGGCGTTGTTACCGCATTGGGAATAAGTTTTGCCCTGCTTGTCAGTGTGTTGTTCATCCCTGCAGTTATGTCGTTATTGAAAAAAGGCAACCCCCATAAGGTATTATCTAACGGAACAAACGGATTTTTTACCGCAGTATTGAGTCGTGCAGCCCGTTGGATCACCAAAAAACCCGGATTGGTCGTGATTGTTTTTGCAATTTTTCTGGTTTTAAGTACGGCCGGATTGTATTTTCTCAAAACGGCCCCCGATTCAAACAAAGTGTTGCCGGATAAGCATGCCTTCAATAAAGCAATAAACATAACAGACTCCCATTTGGGGGGAAGTAAAATCATTTATGTGATGTTTGACGGGGATGTGACCAACCCGGCGTTACTACGTTGTCTTGACAAGTATGAGCAGGAACTGAAAAAAATACCCGGGGTGGGAACAGTTACTTCTATTGCAACAATAGTGAAAAAAATCAGCAAGGCACTGAATGATTCCATTGAGTGGGGGTATGACAGGATCCCCGAATCACAATATGCGATTGCTCAATACCTGGAACTGTATTCCATGAGCGGTGATCCGGCAGATCTGGAACAATATATAAGCTTCGACTATACCAAAACACTGATGACCATACAGTTCCAGGCAGATAATCTTGCTGAGATCCGTCAAATCACAGAGAAGCTCAGGCAACTTACGCAAAAGGACTCCCTAAGCCCGGTGATCGGAGGACCCAGTCTTCTGGACAAAGACCTCAGCGAATCGGTTAAACAGGGACAGTATTATTCCCTGCTGGCAGCTTTCATTGCCATTCTTATATTACTAAGCCTGATTTTCAAAAGCATTCGTGCCGGGATACTGGGCAGCCTGCCTTTACTCTTTGCCTTATTGTGTACCTTTGGGTTAATGGGATGGCTGGGAATCGAGCTGAACATCGTAACCGCCCTGCTTTCATCTATTTCCATAGGACTCGGTGTGGATTTCACCATTCATGTCCTATGGCGGATCAAATGGGAACTGGCCTCCGGGAATGATTATGCCGGCAGTATTGTCTCTACCCTGAAAACAACGGGCAGGGGTATTATTATCAATGCATCTTCTGTTATGCTGGGCTTTGCCGTGCTGTTCCTGTCGGCTTTTCCGCTTATTCGGTCTTTTGCTTTCCTTATTATTGTTTCACTTATCCTTTGCCTGCTAAGCGGCCTGGTACTTGTCCCCGCTTTGTGTTACCTGCTTAAACCAAAATTTCTAAAACAAACGAATAAAAATATATATGTATGAAAATGACGACAATGTTTTTGGTGCTGCTGACAACCGGTTGGATGCTCTTGTCAGGTTCCCTGCAGGCCTCCGGACAAACAGCGGCAGAGATCAGCAAAAAATCCACCGACGCGATAGACCTTGGGTCTATGGAAATGGATTTTACCCTTACCATACGTGATCACAGAGGAAACGAAAGGGTACGGCAGATCACCATGGCTTCCGGAAAGTTTGGGGATATAAACAAAACGTTGATTCGTTTTACGGCACCGGCAGATGTGAATGGAACGACAATCCTGATCTATGATTACGAGAATAAAGATGATGATATGTGGATCTATATGCCTGCCCTTAAAAAAGTCCGTCGTATCATCAGCTCAGAAAAAGGTAAAAGCTTTATGGGATCAGAATTTACAAATGCCGACATGAGCAAGCCCAATCAGGCAGATTTTCAATATTCCATCTTGGAAACAGTAGAATATGAGGGGGTTACTTGTTGGAAAATTGAATCTACAGGCATTGACCAGGGTATCCAAAAGGCGAGCGGATACAGTAAGATCATCAGCTATATAGATACAGGCAACTATTTGTGCCATAAAGTTGAATACTATGATCTGGGGGGAAAATTACAACGGATCCAGCAGATTACAGACTATAAAGAACAGTCCGCAAACACGTATTTCGCATACCACATGGTTATGGAAAATGTGCAGACAAAACGTGTTTCAGAGATGGTGGTTACCAATCTTCAAACAGGCACGGTACTGACCGAAAACACTTTCTCTCCTACTGCCCTGCAGTAAAAGAGGGTCCTCTGTGTACTTGTTCAACACCAGCGGCTCATAACTTCAAGTGGTTTGCGCTTTTTCTCGCGTACCGGGGCATCTGTGTACCCCAGAGACAGGACTAGCGCTATTTCCTTTTTGGGATCTATTTTCAACAGTTCCTTGATTTTCTTTTGGTCAAACAGCCCTATGATACAGGTTCCCAGTCCCAGTTCCGCCGCCTGCAGGCAAAAATGACTGACCGCAATTCCAACGTCATAGCCAGAAAATTCCGTGTGCTGCATCCAACCGCCCAGGGCAGTGAAGAGGTTAGCCCTCTCCCTGATTACGACTATTAAAACCGGTGCTTCACGTGTAAATTTATTAAAACCGAGTGTGACCGCTGCTTCGGCTACCCGGCTTTTCAATTCCCCGTTGTCCACCACAAGGAAGGTCCATGGTTGGGAATTGTTGGCAGACGGCGCCATTCGGGCAGCCTCCAGGCATTGTATAATCTTTTCTTTTTCAACCGGCTGGTCCTTATAACTGCGTACGCTCCGGCGTTGTTTTATGAGTTCTGAAAAAAGCATGAACAAATATATAAAAAATTGGGGGGCGCTTCCTTAAAATTCTGTATATTTACATTATATTTTAAATTTCAAGTTATGAATAAGACGCTGATTTTCTGTTTTTTATGCTTATCCCCGCTCTTATTGTCTGCACAAACCAATTTTGATTACCTGAAGATCATCGGAAGGCAGGGTGAATACATTACCGTTATGGATGTTACTTCAACCAACATTGAATACGAAAATTCGTACGGATTGAAGAAGACCATTCCTGTTAGCGATGTGGAATTTTTGGAATACGACGGTAAGGTGACTTATTACAAGTACAACAAAAAAGCCCACGATGTCTATGACGAAAACCTGCAACGTATTTCCCGCCGCGATCCGGAAAAACTACTTGAAAAAGGAGCTAAGGTCTATGTGCCCCTGATTTACGGGGACACTCGCTGGCAAATAATGGGCTGCATTAACACCCGCGAAATGCTTGTTAAAGACCATAGCAAGTTCTGGAAACTGGCGGATACGGAATACGAAGCCGAAATCATCCTGTATTATGTAGCGAAATACGACGATGATGATGTCAACCACTATTATGTCATAGAAAACCGCGGCGGA
>Ga0265294_10010535_pt1 | contig 10497 bp, 18 predicted proteins | sample MunlanPumphouse3_FD_192504 | JGI IMG/M metagenome (GOLD analysis project Ga0265294, IMG submission 192504) | Groundwater microbial communities from a municipal landfill in Southern Ontario, Canada - Pumphouse #3 | ecosystem: Environmental > Aquatic > Deep subsurface > Groundwater | place...
TAAATAATGCTAATTAGGTGTTGACACGCTATATAACTTAGTCTATAATGATAAGTAGTAGGAGGTAATCAAGATGAACTCAAAGGACTATGAAAGACATTTACTGGCAAAAGAAGGAGGGAGAGAGCGTGAGCTTTTGCATCAGCAAGAGGTAGAAAAGAGAATGCGCTTAGAGCGTGACTACGAAGAGTTGGCAGAAGGATTAGAAGTGCTAGATGATATCGAGGACGTCTTATTTGATGCCCTTAACCAGCGGGATGCTTCAGGCGTAATGGATACGATCAAGGCAAGGATTTTACCAGCCACAGAAATGCTAAGAGAAGATATAGTGGGTCAATTAGACACAGCTGATATATTCACTTGGTTTCGTTACTTCTTGAGGATAGAATAACATGGATATTCCGAGATTAATTTATTTAGCAAGGAATTTAGAATGAAGCTGAAAACAAAGATATTTATTATATAACTGGAATCAAAGCATAGAATGAAGAAAGAAGGAGGGAGAAAGAATGAGAGTAATCAACCTACACTTAGAGAATTTTCAGCAATTTAAGGACAAGAAGGTCAGCTTTGGTGATGGGCATATGTCGTTTGCAGGTAGAAACGAAACAGGCAAGACTACTGTTGCGAATGCTTATATGTGGCTATTGACAGGCAAAGCTTACACGAACGAGCCTAACTACTCGCCTCAAACAACCAAAAATGACAAGCTTGTGCATCACTTAGTGCATGGCGTAACAGGTTTATTCGAGAATGAGGAAGGACGCTTCGTTTTACGCAGAGCGTATAAAGAAAAATGGACAAAATCGAGAAACTCAATCGAAGAGGTTTTGACGGGTGGCACCTATATTTATGAGATAGATGGTGTCAACACGACCAAGAAGGCATTTGATGAGTTCGTGACGGCTACATTCGGCACGGCTGAAACCATTCAAATTCTGAGCAAGCCTGAGTTTTTTGCTGAAAATTCAAGCGAGATGTCTTGGCAGCGCAGACGGGAAATCATCATGAAGCTCACAAGCGATATCAGTGATGAAGAAGTTATTGCTAGTAATCCTGATTTAGCTGATTTGCCAACTTATCTGCAGAAACCGGGCGGCACTGGAACGTATACCGTTGACCAATTAAAAGAGATCGCTAGAGCTGAGGTCAAGAAAACCAAAGAACAAGCGGAAGAAATCCCTGCAAGAATTGACGAAAACACTCGTAATCGACCTAATAAGATGAGCGTCGCTGAGATACTTGCTAAAGGGGAAGAGATAGACAAGCTCAAACAGTTAGCTGTTGCCAAAGACCAAGAAGCCAAGCAATTAGCTGAGCAAGACAGTGACCAAGCCAGACGTAGCAAGATGGCAGAGCTTAGGATCAAGATGTCTGAGCGAAAGAGCAAGCTTAGCGACTTGCACATGGAAGCTACTCAAGCAGCTCAAGATAAAATAATCAAATATCATAAATTATACAGGGAAGCAATAAACGAGCAAGAGCAAACGTTGGACAGAAAAGAGGGTTATAAGCGCCTCTTATCTGAGAATAATTACAACAAAGATTCGCTTGAAAAGCGCATAAGCGAGTTACAAGAGCAAGCGTGGGAGGGTGATGTTACTTGTTATGCTTGCGGACAAAACTTACCCACAGACGAAATAGAAGCCGCTAAAGAGGCATTTAACCTGCTTAAAGCCCAAGACTTAGAGAGGCTCAACGCTGAATTAAAAGATACAGTAGACAAGATTGCTCTAGTTAAGGAATTTTTGCAGAACTTGAAGCCCGAAGAAGAGCAAGCTGCAAAAAATGTTGCCTTGGCGTTGGCTAAGAAAGAAAAAGCGGAAGCAGCACTCAAAGAGATTGCACCTCTTAACGTTATGGCTGATGAGGAATACCAAGCCTTGCAAGAGGAAGTCGATCTCTTGCAAGAAGTACGCATTGATGAAGGCAGGCAAGCTGAAATAGACGCACTGAGAGCAGAGCGTAATGAATACATGGCAAAAGTCAAAACATTACAGGAAGAGCTTGCCACGCAGGAGCAAGTCGAGTTGATTGATGCAAGGACGGCTGAGCTTGAAGAAGAAATGGCTGTTGCAAAGAGAGCTAATGAGATAGCCAAACGAAAAGTATGGTTAGCCCAACAGTTCTCACGCACAAAGGCAGAGCTTTTGTCTGGCCCGATCAATTCATTCTTTAATCCTGACTTGCTGCAATTCAAATTGTTTGATGAGCTGAAGAACGGCGACACCGTTGACGCCTGCGAGGTTTTGATTCGGAGCAAAGAAGGAAACCTTATAGGTTTTAACCAGTCTGCTAACCGTGCAGGCAAGATTAATGGCGGCTTAGAGATTATTAGCGTGCTATCAAAGCTGTACGGGATTTCATTACCCATTTTCGTCGATAACGCTGAATCAATTAACGATCTGCACCTAGCGGATCATGAACAAGTCGTTGCTTTGTACGTTACAGACAAAGACTACGAACTAAAAGGCGAAAGCATAAACCAAAAAGGAGAGGAATAATATTATGGCTGACAAGAAATCATTAGCTAAGAAGCAAGAAGTAGAAAAAAGCCCGGCAGAGCGATTCAGAATAACAACTGAAAGGCTTATGGCCGAGAGCACAGGAGTAGAAAGAGAGCTAAGCGACCATCAGAAGCGTTTAATCCAAGGATACTTCCTCTTGGTGGATATGTCCTTGGAAGAGGCAAGAAGTCGTGGTGGCGGCGGTGGCAAGAACTTGCCTATGACGTGGGAGAACGTTGACATGCCTAAGCTCGCTTCAGCTGTTGTTGCATCGGCTGAGGTAGGGCTAGACCCGTCTATCCCTAATCACGTGTTTGCTATCCCTTACTACAACGCTGCTAAGAAAAAATATACCGTTGATCTGAGGCGTGGATACGTGGGAACAGAGTTTATCGCTAGACAGCACAGCCTAGACCCTATCGTTGACATCATCTTTGAACTTGTGCATGAAAATGATGAGTTCAAGACGCTCAAGAAGCAAGGTGGAGTAGGCGTTGAGAGCTACGAGTTCAAAGTGAAAGACCCCTTCAACAGAGGAAAGCTTGTAGGCGGCTTCGGTTATGTGATCTACGAAGATGAACGCAAGAACAAGCTTGTAGTTATGAGTTTGGCGGACATGGACAAAAGGCGCAAGATAGCAAAGACGGAGACGTTTTGGAAGCCTTGGGAAGAAGAGATGTACTACAAAACACTCGTATCCCACGTGTGTAGCTCAAGGAATATTCCTCGAAATCCCGCAAGCGTTGCTGAATACTCACGCCACCTAAGAATGAAAGAGCTTGAGTTTTCGAGAATGGAAGCCCAAGGTGTCCTACAGCCTGTGGGCTACGAAGCTTCCTTTAAGGACGTCGGCGGCGATGAAGAAGTCGAGCTGCTAGACTTTGATGATGAGCCTATTGAAGCACAGGCGGCTGAGGTGGTTGAAACGGCTACTGAAGCAGAAGAAGAGGAAGATATGCCACTTCCCTTTAACTTGGGCGATTCATATGACAATCTGACGTTTGAAGAATAATGAAACACTTGCTTATTCAGATAATCGGAACAGGATCAACGGGCAACGCCTACAAGATCAATGACGGTAACTCAGCGCTATTACTAGATGCTGGGTTGCCGTTTCGGAAAATCCAAGAAGCCATCGGCTTCACGGCGTCCTTGCTTTCAGGCGCCTTGATAACTCACGAACACGGCGATCATGTGAGAGCTGCTAGGGATTTATTAGACATAGGCGTACCTGTTTATACATCTCAAGGCACAGCAGAGGCAGCAATGCTCTCAGGACACTACCTGAGGCTTGTAGAGCCGCTGAAGAGCTACACCATAGGTTCTTATACCATAATGCCCTTCGACGTCGAGCATGACGCTGTAGAGCCTCTAGGCTTCCTGATCAAAAGCAACGTTACCGGGGCTAAATTGCTGTACGTGACAGACACGTACCGCATTAAATATCGTTTCAAAGGGATTACTCACTTAATGATTGAGTGTAACTTTGTGAACGATCTGCTAGTAGACAACGTTGAATCAAGTGTTGTTGATTACGGGAACAGGCTTTATGGCAATCACATGGAATTAAGCACGGTTGTTGATTTTGCTGCCTCGTTAGATCAAGACGCTTTGCAAGAGGTGCATTTATTGCACTTGTCTGAGAGCAACTCTGATGAGAAACGCATGAAAGAAGCCGTGCAGAAGGCTACTGGAGCAGCTGTTTACGTTGCTCCGAAGAACTTTAATAATAAAAGAAAGAGGAACAAGAAAAATGAAGTATAGGTATGGAAGATACGGAACAGTCAAACTAGACAAAAAGGTCGTCAATCATCTCATGCGGGATATTCCTCAGATCCAAATAGCGGAGCATATGGGCACATATCAGCCTGCTGTGTCTGCAATGTTTCGGCGAGGAAGGGTTAAGCCGGAAACGCTAACGAAGTTAGCAGCGGCGCTAGGTGTAAGAGAAGAGGTTTTGGTGCATCCAGATAGCATTGTTGATGATGAGTAGTAGTGAGGAGAGGTTCTAAAAAGTACAAATAACGAGGAGCTACTTATGATCGACAAGCAAGAGCTACTAGATTTAATCCTTGCTACGCATTGGCACGACACATGGAAAGACAGCTTGTGTGATTACATGGCTTACGTCGATCTTGCTTTACAAGCAAAAGGAGAGCGTGGCAGGACAATGATTCGAGGAAATTTTATAGACGTTGACGAACGAGAGGTGGTTGCATCTCTTCGTGATTTACAGAAGCGTTGGCGTTGGGGAAGCGTTGGTAGAGTTAAGCGGTTCTTGGAAATGCTTGATCATGAAGGCTATATCGAAGTCCAGTACGATCAATCAATGACAAGGATCAAAATAAGACAACAAGGGGGAGAGGAATGAACAGAGAGCATGACCTCAGAAAGTCCTCTGGTTTTGCTCCTGTTTATCGAAATTTATCTGAACATCCTCTCTGGCTCGGTGAGCCTTTTACTAGAGGGCAAGCTTGGGTAGATTTGCTTATGCTTGTCAACTATAAGGACAGCAAGATTATGATAGACGGAGCAATGGTAGAAGTAAAAAAAGGACAGCACATAACCTCCGTTGCTAAACTAGCAGAACGTTGGGGTTGGAGCAGAACAAAAGTAATGAGCTATTTTAACCTCTTAAAAACGGAACAGATGATGGACTGGGAAAGCGACAACAAAAAAACAGTCATAACGCTTACCAACTACGGCTTTTGGAACTCTGACATTTCTGAAGGGAACACAGATCAACAGATAGACGGAACAGTGGTAGACATCAAAAAAACATCAGAAAAACATCAAAAAAACATCAAAAAAACATCAGAAAAACATCAGAAAGACACAAACAATAAAGATAATAAAGATAATAAAGATAAGAAAGAGAATAAAAGACCTATTGTTCAGTCGCAAAATTCGCTGTTGACAGACCGTGAACGCCAAGAGGAAAAAGAGAGAGAAAAAGCTGAGGAAGAGAAAAAGAGAGTAGCAGCTGAAAAGAGAAAAGAAAAACAGCAAGAGAAAAAAAAGCAGGAAGAAAAGTTTAGTAAGTTCTGGGAAGCGTATCCAAGAAAAGAGGGAAGGAAGGTAGCCGCTCAACGTTGGGAAAAGATCAAACCTGATGACGCTTTGTTCGACCAAATAATGGAAGCGATCGAACGGCAGAAGAAAACCACTTGGAAAGACAAAGAGGTTAAATTCATTCCTCACCCGTCTACTTGGCTTAACCAAGAGCGGTGGACAGACCAAGTATCTACCAGCAAACCACAAGCTAGTGGAAAGCAACCCAGACACGGTGACACTGTTAAACAGGATTCTGAATACGAAACCAAAAGCAGTAGAGAATTAGACGAATTGGTTCGGAGAATGCAAAGAGCAGACACAGACACGAGATAAACACCCCCTGAAAAGCCGCCTGTTCCAAAATAAGGGCTTCAAATGCTTTTCAGGGGGAATTACTCTAAATTGAAAACGAAAGCCCTTAAAAGCGATTCTGGGGCTTTGTAGGGAGGAAGGAGGATCGAACACAAATGGACTTTTCTAATTTAGACTTCAGGAAAGACAAAAGCGACACCGAAATAAGAGAGGATGGCTTGCTGTATTGCACTCGTTGTAACGAGGCTTTGCAAAGGCGTTTCCATATTGAGGGTGCTGCTGAAGATATTGTCCTCACGGGAAACTGCAGTTGCCGGGCGGCTGCTCAGGAAAAGCAAGATGCGGAAGAGCGGCGAATAAAAATGGCAAGACGGATAGAATCGTATCGAGCGGACGGGATAGACAATCCTGTTTACTTGGACTACACGTTCAAGGCGGATGATAGCCCTAACAGTACGCCTTCTGTTCTGGCGAAACAGTACGTCAAGAGTTTCGGGAAAATGAGAAGAAATGGCATAGGCATCATCATGTACGGCACTGTTGGCACAGGAAAGACGTTTTACGCCGCCTGCATAGCAAATGCTCTTATTGACAATGACGTGAGAGTTAAGATGACCACGCTATCGAAGATCATTGGTGGAGCGTTTGGTGACAATAATTGGCGAGATAAGCTTAATCGCTATCAGCTACTTATTCTTGATGACTTAGGAGCTGAGCGCCAAACGGATTACGCCCTCGAAATAGCCCATGCCGTCATAGACGATCGAGTAACAAGCGGACTGCCGCTTATAGTAACCACCAACCTGAGCGAAGAGGACATGATGAACGTGGACAACCTAACGCTCAAGAGAGTATACGACAGGGTTTTAGCTGCTTGCCCTATAGACATCGTGCTTACAGGTGCAAGCCGCAGAATGGCGGCAAGGGGTGATAGGCGCAGTGAAGCTATCGACATACTCATGGGTGAGGAAGATTGAATTGAGCATTGAGTGTTGACTTGAGTTATATCATGAGTTATACTTGAAGTATGAACCGTTAGTTTATCGGTTTTCTAGAAGGAGGATTGAGTAATGGATATTGAGAGATTGAAAGAACTGAGGAAGAAGATACCTGAATATTATGGCAACGGCTTTATGTCGCTTGTTCATTGTGACAATATGCTTGACTTAATCGACGATGCCATCGCTCGCCAGTCGGTCAAGAGTGAGGAAGTGGCAGAGGCGATAGGCGACCTACTGGACATGAAAGAGCATTGGTGCGCTGACAGCACATATAATGATGCCATCAGTATCGACCTCGCCATCACCGCCCTGCAAGCGTATCAGCCAACTATTTCCAAAACGGAAACAACTGGTTGTCATTACTGTAGAGGCATAGAATCGCACGGCATCGTAGCTGTGAAAACGGTGATTGATGAATATTTAAGAGTGATCCCAGCATACGACACGCCATATAACTACTGCCCGAACTGCGGACGCAGACTAAGAGGATAAAATAAACAAAGAACCAATATTGAGAGAGGAAACGTGAAGATAATGAAACGGAAATACAAAACGACAAGAGATCGGATCTACACCTACACCTGTCGGTTCGCCGTTTTTGCCGGGATCGTGATGATTTTTATCCTCGGCATGGCGATTGACACGACGGACATCTCGGAGGCGGATCTCGCGCTTTGGGGCGTGTCTAGCCTAGTGCTGATGGTGCTGGGCGCGATCGGCATGAGGGCGGAGGAATGAACCTCCAAGAAATCGCCGCTTCCATCGCCATGCTCCACGCCAACAAGCGCCGAGCGGTGTTGGAAAACAAGCCGGAACTGTGCGAAGGATACCAGCAAGCGATCGATCTACTAGACGAGCTTGCAGAAATTAAAAAAATAATGAAAAGGAGATAACAATGCAGAACACAGAAAACCCCATCACCATCGACGAGCTGATTGATGAGCTTAGGTCGTTCCACGCGACCACCCGCAACCTCATCCACAAACAGCGTTACACACGCGACAAACTCCAAGAAATGTCGCTAGAAATCGCGAACTTAAAAACAGCGCTCGAGTCAGAAATTGAAGACACCGAAAATCTCATGACAGGCATCAAGATGTACATCGAGCGACTCGAAAAATTGTACTAGAAGGAGTGCTAGACAGATGAGCGTAACACGAAAAAAGACTTGTTACTGCCATACATGTGACAAGCATTATCACTATCTGGGTATTAACAGCCACAGAGCTATGCACCGACGTAAAAAAGAGAGCTGCATAATTACTTACACATACGGAGACACGTACAGTTATCACTTTGCAGACACTGACGCCCAAACAGGCGGAATTGAACGGAAACAGAGGGAGATGGAGAAATGAAGTTGAGTGAATATATCAGCCGCATGAGGGCAATCCATGCCGACATGTCTGACGGAGGGAAACCAAGCGTTGAAGAACTGATAGAGACTAAACGCAAGGATTTAGACAAAAATATACGGCTATTAAATGAAGAGGGGTATACTGTCACATTGCACTACAAAAAAGGTAAGTATTATCTAAAAAAGCAGTTGAAATCCGAAGCAGGAAATGACAATAAACAAAGAACCTAAATGAGAGCGGGGGAATGTAAAAAATGAAATACACGATTACTGTATATGACGCTACAAAAACACTACCAAGCAGAAGTGGATACTACCTTGCTAGGGTTAATTCTAATTATTGGACAGATTTATCTTACTCTGCGAGGCACAAGCTATTCAATACCTACGATTGGGATGAATCTATTGACAATGCACTTGATGTAGATTTTTGGACAGTTATGCCTAAGATGGAAGGGGAGATGAAATGAAATTGTGGAGCAAACAGGTGGAACTGAACGGAAACAGAGGGAGGAATAACTATGAAATGGAATGACGAGGAAGGCTTCTTTGAGATAGAAGCAGAGAGCAACACTACCTTCCAAACGTTTGAGGGTATACGCAACACCAAAGATGCTCCAGTCGATTTGGAAAAGATTAGAAATTCAGACAATCCTGCGTCAGGATACATAATCTTCGCAATAGACGGCGACACAATGGACGGGCTGTGCGAACTACACTCAAGCCCTCTACAGCTTGCCGCCATGTTGCGTACCGTGTTTGACACATACGAGGTAAACGACGATTTAATTTTTGATCTAATGAAAATAACGAAAGGAAAAGAATGAGGAGGACGCATGAATAAAGCAATATTGCTTGGAAGGATCGTAAAAAATCCAGAGCTGAAACAAACACAATCAGGAGCATCGGTCTGTAATTTCACCATTGCAGTCGATCGCAAGTACAAAAACCAAGACGGGAAACGGGAAACGGACTTTATCCCATGCGTTGCTTGGCGACACACAGCTGAGTTCATTGAAAAGCACTTCCATAAGGGCGAACGCATAGCGGTTGAAGGTGAGATACGCCCAAGGAGTTGGGAAGATGACCAAGGTCAGAAACGCTATGTGACCGAAGTAGTGGTGAGTGACGCTTATTTCTGCGAGAGTTATTCGCACACACAGAATGATACTCAAACCGACAACAACAGCCCTGCAGCGGCTGAGGACGAATACGGGCTACCGTTTGACTTTGACTAATGATTGACGCAGTGGAAATAAAGAGAGGAGCAAGTGAATGAGAGAGATTCAATTCCGGGCATGGGATAAAGAAAAAATGAAAGTCCGAAAAGGCTCAAAAGGAATGTATAAACAAAACGGATATGTTTTAGCAAAAGCTCCATACCATCCGCATGCAAATAAGAGGGGATATGTTCCACTTCACAGATTATTGATGGAAAACCAACTTGGGAGGTACTTAATACCAAGAAGAGAACTTGTTCATCACATTGATGGGGACAGAGCAAACAATAACATTAAAAACCTAAAACTAACTACTCCAAAAGAACATTTTATGGAAGAACATTACGAAGCCAGAAATAGCAACGGGAGATTTGTAGCAAGAGAACCTGTTTTTGAAGAAATAAAATATAGGCTCTTCGATAGAGATAAAAACATAACTCAAATTTATACTTTGCAAGAGTTGATAGCCAAAACTTACAGAAGAGCAAAGTTTGAGTTTAGAGGCAGATACACCGGACTCAAGGATAAAAACGGCGTCGAAGTTTACGAGGGCGATATTGTATCTTTCGAGGACAGTGATGGTGGGTACGAGTATCCAGATTTAGTGATAAAGACAGGGATTGTTGAGTATGGAGAATTAAGGTTCTACTTTACAAATCGTGTTGCAGCGGAAATGGATGATTTCTACATCAAAGATGGCAGATGCGATGACATCGAAGTCCTCGGAAACATCTACGAAAACCCTGAACTAATGGTTTAGACTAAGAAAGAAAGAGGAGGAAATCAAGAATGCACAAGAAAGCAATAGCAATAGTATTGGTTCTAGCTCTCATGCTATCAACAGCGTGCGGAGCAGCCATCAAAGAAGAGGTAGCAGTAGAGGTGGACAGCCAGACAACGGCTGTTCCAACGACTACGGTCGCAACTACCACAACGACAATAGTCACAACAACGACAACTGAGGCTGAGAGATTGTCGCATGCGGAAACGCTTGATCTGTTAATAGCGTTCAACGATTTGTCCGAATCACTAATCGCACTCATGAG
>Ga0265294_10010536_pt1 | contig 10496 bp, 10 predicted proteins | sample MunlanPumphouse3_FD_192504 | JGI IMG/M metagenome (GOLD analysis project Ga0265294, IMG submission 192504) | Groundwater microbial communities from a municipal landfill in Southern Ontario, Canada - Pumphouse #3 | ecosystem: Environmental > Aquatic > Deep subsurface > Groundwater | place...
TGAAAATGCCGTCTCCATTCAACCAAGCGGGGCTGTAGATCCCGTGCGAGGTCTTTGATATTGATCATCGGCAATTTCCGGCCGTTTGATTTTCATTTGCTATCTGGCGGGCTGAACCAGAAGTTTCTGGCCGACATGAATCGAATCATTGGGACCCAGCTTGTTCAGTTTCTGAATATCCGGAACGCTGAGGTTGTATTTCAGGCCGATACGGAAGAGGTTTTCGCCCTGCTGCACCACATGATACTTGCCCGTACCGGTTACGGCTCCGGCAGCCGGTTTGGACTGCGGAGGGGCGGCCGGCGGCGCAACAGCCTGTTGAGCGGGTCTTTTGCTCAACTTATCCATGTCCTTGGCGACCTGATCCATGCGCGTGGATAGATCGGCCTCCCGCGCATCGACACTTCTTTGAAACTGCTGAAGGGCGGCCATCTGCTGTTCCAGGGTATCAATTTTCTGCACCACATCCTCAAGGCTTTCAATCCGGGCCTGAAGGGCATCGGTTCGCTGGTATAGCTGCGGATCGATCCGGATCGTGTTGGAATCCTTTGAAGCCAGGACCATGACCAGAATCATGACCGCAACCAGCGCGGCGCCGATGCCGGCCCACTTGCGGAAACCATCGGGCAGGCCCGGAAAACCTTCGCCCAGGCCGAAACGGGTCTTTTTTTTCTTTTTTAAACTCGAATACCCTTCTGTATCGTAAAAATCTTCCACATCGACATCCTCGAGCGAATTTTGTTTTTCCGGATCATTCCACGACATGGCGCACCTCCCCAATAAGTTTCATTTCCTCGGCCTTTGGCGCCGACCGCCTCGGCATTAAATCTCAAGATAGAACAAAACACATGGATATATCAAGGGAAACGTTGGGGAAGTTCAAAGCTCAAAGGTAAAAGTTCAAAGGTGAAAGCTGAAAGGGGATGGCGGCTAGTCTGGTTTGTTGACGGCGTTGATGAGTCCTTTGATCATCGCTGCGATTTCCAGCCCTTCGTGTTCCAGTTCTTTGCATTGGTTGTCGGATATCCAATTTCTTTGACGAAAAATTTCCAGCAGCGTCAGGGTCTCGTATAAAGATCCTCTGGATATGTATAGATATTGCGTGAACTCTTTTTTGGAAAACCGGCCCTTGCCCTCCGCTATGTTCATCGAAACGCTGGAGGAGCAGGCTTCAATTTGTTCCAGCAGACGATAATGTTTCCGGTCCGTTGAAATCCCCTCGACCGTATCGATCACGGCAACGGCAAAGTTCACCGCCCTTTTCCATACCGCCAATTCTTTGTAAGCCAGCTGCATTTTCTCTCTCCCCCGCTTTGAGCTTTGAGCTTTGAGCTTTCCTCAGGTTTCAGGTCTCAGCCCTCAGCCCTCAACACTTCTCCTTCAGGTCTCAGGTCTCAGCCCTCAGCCCTCAACACTTCTCCTTCAGGTTTCAGGTCTCAGGTTTCAGCCCTCAGCCCTTCTCTTTCAGGTTTCATCCCTCAGCCCTTCCGTAAAAACCCGTCAAACGCTTCCCAGAACCGCTTTCGAACCGCATCCGTTTCTTTGAGAATCTCGTGCCGCGCATTCTCGATCACCAGCAACCGACTCAGGGGCAGCCTGAGGGAAATCGCCTTCAGAGCATCGAGCCGGACCACCCGGTCTTTCCGGCCGGCAAGCATCAAAATCGGCGTGTGAACCGCTTCGGCAAATCCGGGGGATCTCAACTGATCGATGGAGTCAAAAGCCGCCGCCGCCCAGCCGCAGGTCGGACCGCCCAGGGCCAGGGCGGGATTCCGGGCAATGGCGCGGTGTTCATCCTGAAACCGGACCGGATCCGAGGTGTAGGGATTGGCAAAATAAAGTTTCTTCCGGTAATTGCCGTCTCCCGGAAGATACCGGTCCTTTCGACCGCTGTGCGCCGCCCATTTCACAATCCGGCGGGCCAGGACCCCCGGAAGGGGGAAGGTATGTATGTCGCACATGGCGGAAACCAGCACGGCCCGGTTGGCAAAGCCGTCATGCTCCCGAATGAAGCGAAGCGCGATATGCGCGCCCATGGAATGGGCCAGAATCGTCCGGGGACAGGTCGCCGCCTCCATCACGTTCCGGACAAAAAGCTCGAGGTCATGAATATAATCCTCAAAGCAGGCCACATGCCCCTTGTGGGGGTTTTTCAGCATCCGGGAAGACAGCCCCTGCCCCCGCCAGTCCAGGCTGTAAACGTCAAATCCTCTTTCCAGCAGATCGCAGACGGTTTCCAGATGCTTTTCCAGAAATTCGGCGCGCCCGTTGAGCAGCAGAACGCTGCCCCGGCATTCGGAACCGGGAAAGGGCCAGATGCCGTATCGCATTTTCAGCCCGCCGCCGACATCCAGCATATCGATCACCGGCTGCCGCATTTTTCTCCTTTCAGAAACCTGATGCAATTCAGGACTTGGGAATTTGAGAAAACGGCCGAATGCGTTGACCGTCGCCGTCTTTTCAAGTATGCTGACCGAAATTTTTGTCAGCATGAAATAGATTGCCATGAAAAGTCAACCGCCCTGTGCAAAAAAACATCGCCACGAGTTTGTGGAGACCTATTCCGGACCCGTGGCCTTTGGATGGGACCGCAGGACCGATGAGGCCTGCGTCCGGTATTATCTTCAGAAATTCTCCGATGACGCGCTGATGGATCATCTGCTGGAAAAGCTTCCGGACCCGGAGCTTTCCCGAATCTTCAACCTGATATCCGAGCTTCTGCAAAACCACCTGAGCGATGCCGAGTACCACCGGCTGTTTTTGAAGGAAGCAGAAGACTGAAGGAGGAACGATGCTCAACGATCAACAGCTGGACCGCTATGCGGACGTGCTCCTGTGGGGAATCCGGACCGCCCGGACCCGGAAATACAACAAAAACGACATTGTTCTGATTCAATACGACCTTTCCGCCCTCGGGCTCTGCGAAAGGCTGTTTGAAAAAATTCTGGACGCCGGCATGCATCCGGTTCAGCGGATCAATGCCGGAAAGCGGATGGAAAAAAGCTTTTACGAACACGCCAGCGCCCGGCAGCTGGAATTTCATCCTCCGGGCCAGAAAGAGCTTTACCATCACCTCAACGCCAGCATTCACCTGCTGGGGCCCGAATCGATCACCCATCTGGCCGATGTGGATCCGAAAAAAATCGCCCGGGCCCTGATCTCCCGGAAACCCCTGCGGGACATTCTGACCCGGCGCGAAGAAGAGGGGCTTTACGGATGGACCCTTTGCATGAGTCCCACCGGGGAACTGGCCCGTCACGCCCGAATGAGCCTGAATGAATACGCCGGGCAGATCGCCCGTGCCTGCTTTCTGGACAGCGAGGACCCCGTGGCCCAGTGGAAGGAGATTCACAAGAACGCCGGGGCCATTAAAAAATGGCTCAACCGCATGAAGGTTCAGTCCTACCGGGTGGAATCCAAGAGCACGGATCTGGTGATCACGCCGGGCGAAAAACGCCGGTGGATCGGCATCTCGGGTCATAATATTCCCAGCTTCGAGCTGTTCATGTCTCCGGACTGGCGGGGAACCGAGGGGATTTACTTCGCCGACCAGCCCTCGTTCCGCAACGGCAATTACGTGGAAAAGGTACGGCTGGAATTCAAAAAGGGCGCCGTGGTTTCTGCCGAAGCTCAGACCGGCGGCAATTTTCTTAAAACCCAACTGGCCATGGACAAGGGCGCCAACAAGCTGGGAGAGTTTTCCCTCACCGACATTCGGTTTTCCAAAATCGACCGGTTCATGGCCAACACCCTGTACGATGAAAATTTCGGCGGTGCCAACGGAAACTGCCATGTGGCCGTCGGCGCCTCGTATTCGGACACCTATGACGGAGACCCGAAGGAGCTGACCCCGGAAACCAAAAAAGCGCTGGGCTTCAACGATTCGGCCCTTCACTGGGACCTGGTCAACACCGAGCCCAAGCGCGTCACCGCCAGGCTGGTCTCGGGCAGGACGGTAACCATCTATGAAAACGGAAAATTCGCCTGCTGACAAGGAAGACAACGCCCATGAAAATCGCCCAGTATTTTGACAAGAACCGGATTCGCCTGGGAATCGTTGAGGAAAACGCCCTGATTCCGATCGAGTTTGACGGCGACATGATCGATTTCATACTTCAGAAGCCGGAAGTCTCGCCATCAGGAGATTCGATCCCCATGGACCGGGCGCGACTGGCCGCTCCGGTGACCCGCCCGACCAAGATCATCGCCCTGGGGCTCAACTACCCGGATCATGCCGTGGAAGGCAAGGCCCAGGTGCCGGAGGCGCCCCTGATTTTCGCCAAGTTTCCCAACAGCCTGATCGGCTCGGGCCAGACCATCGCCTGGAACCGGAACATCACGAAGAAGGTGGACTACGAGGCCGAGCTGGCCGTGGTGATCGGAGAGAAGGCCTGCGACATCCCGGAAGCTCGGGCCATGGAGGCGGTGTTCGGCTATACCTGCGCCAATGACGTCAGCGCCCGGGACCTGCAGTTCGGGGACAAGCAGTGGGTCCGGGGCAAATCCCTGGACACCTTCTGCCCTCTGGGTCCGTGGATCGTCACGAAAGATGAGATTCCGGACCCCCACGATCTTAAGATTTACTGTCATCTCAACGACCAGACCCTTCAGGACAGCCATACCGGAGAGATGTTCTTCAAGGTCCCCTTTCTGGTGAGTTTCCTGTCCCGTCACTTCACCCTGATGCCCGGCGACCTGATTCTGACCGGAACGCCGTCCGGCGTGGGGGTTTTCCGCACGCCCCGAATCTACCTGAAGGACGGAGACGAGGTGGTCGTTGAAATCGAGGGCATCGGCCGGCTGGTCAACCGGTGCAGAACGTTTGAGAGATAACCGTAGCACGTCGCGCATCAAAAGAAAACCCGCGATCCTCGAAAGGTCGCGGGTTTAAGATATGCTACCGGACGCCGCCGGATATATTCTGGTGGCGATGCAGGGATTTGAACCCCGGACACTGCGGATATGAGCCGCATGCTCTGACCGTCTGAGCTACATCGCCTTGGGTTGCTTTTTTGAAAGCCGTCTTTAACAGCTCAATTCAACTTAGTCAAGACGTTTTTTGTTCAGGGCTTCACCGGGGAAGAGCCTTCCACCTCTACGGTAAACTCCTCTAAATTATCCGGCAGACTGGAGAAAACAGCCATAAAGGGAATTTCCTTGCCCGGATCAATACGCTCTCCGGAATAATTATCTCCGGAACGATTCTGCAATATCTTCTGAATCGTTTCGACATCCAGACTGTTCAACTCAAGGTCCGACAAAAAGTTTCCACAGAACACGCTCTGAGTGCCGACAAGGACCTTTCCGGGGGCATAGAGCTTTGCCGTGATATGGATTGCGCTTCGAGCCTCGGGGTAATCGTTTCTGGCCTTTCCGGTTATGACAAACAACCGGCCCTGCTTCGCCGTAGTCACAAACCGGCTGGCGACCTCCGTTGTGGAAATATTCAGGCTGCCCGTCTCGTCGGCAGGGGATAATTTGAACAGCTGTGAAATAAAGGGAATTTTAATTCCTTTGTTTTGCATCATCCAGAAGGCGCCGTAACCAGCGCCCGCCAGAATTAAAACCACCAGCAGGTAAACCAGCGATCTTGAGCCGCTTCGTTTTTCAGGTTCATAGGATCCTATTGAAAAAGCAGGTTCCTCCTCTTCTTCCGCTTCCTCCGGCTCCGCAAGGGTGCCGATATCAAAGGGCTGCGCCTGAGCCTTACGATCCTTGTCAACCATAGTCAAGGGCTCTTCAGGCTCGGCCTCGGTGGCCTTCTCCTCTCGAAACTGGGCTGGCGCGGCTTTCGAATCAACCGGCTCATGCGGTGCGAAGTCTGTTTCAGGCTCCCCCTCAAGGGCTAAATTGATATCGAATCCCTCCTCCTCAGCAGCTTCCGCCTCAAGAGAAGAAGATTTCATGGTTTCTTCATCTTCCAGATCAAGCTCCAGATCAAGCTCCATTTCTTCGTCGCCGGTTTCAGGTTCGCTGCGATCTTCTTCCATATCCAGAATCTTTTCGATTTCGGATATGTCTATCTCTTCTTCGGAAAATGCCTCTTTGGGTTCAGCGCCCTTGAACTCAACAGGCTCCAGGTCCAGATCCAGTTCAAACATTTCTTCTTCATCGGAGGCTTTCGAAGTTGGGGAATCTTCTGATTCCGCGGCCGAAGATTCAAGTTCAAGCTTCAAGTCCTCATCGCTGAACTCCATTTCCGGCTCCAGCCCCTTGACCTGGGTTTGGCCTTCGGATTCCATCTCCAACTCAAAATCCAGATCCTCATCTTTGAGTTCCAGGCCTTCATCCGCATCTTTGGAATCTTCTTCGGACTCTTCAAACTCAAATTCAAAATCGATACCCCCGGACTTACGCTCCGGACTTTCGCCTGCCGCCTTTTCAGCGGAAAATGGAGAGAGGTTTTGGCTTTCCAATTCAAGACCGCTGATTTCCGCATCGCCTTTGTCGTCAGATGCCGGCTTGCCTGAAGGGTACACATCAAAAACATGCTCGCACTGTTTACAACGGACCTTGGTGCCCGTCGCCTTAATCAGCGCATCATCCAAACTAAACCGCGTATTGCACTTATCACAGGTAATAATCATGGCGTACCCTCATCATTATAATTTCAGGTGATAAATTGCGGGCAAATGCCGATAGGCTTCCGCATAATCGAGCCCATAACCGACGAGAAACCCCTGCATGAACTCGTGGCACACATAATCCACCTGCACCGCGATCTGGCGGCGTTCATGCTTTGCGAGCAGGGCGCAGATTCTGACCGTCCTGGGCCCGAAGGACCGCAGGTGCTCAATCAGGTAAGACAGCGTAAGGCCTGTATCCACGATATCATCCACGATCAGAACATCTTTGCCTTTAATATCCAGCTCAATGTCCTTACTGAGAACGATCGATCCGGCGGAGACGGTTCCACTGCCATAACTCGATGTCCGTACAAAGTCGATCTGAACAGGGATCGTCAGATACCGCACCAGATCCGCCAGAAAAATAAAGGAGCCTTTGAGCACCGATACAATGACTAGCTCATGATCCTTGTAATCATTCGATATCCGTCGGCTGATCGCCCGGACCTTTTCGTCAATTTCCTCTTCGGTCAGAACAGGAACCAATTCACTCATTCAAAAGCCCAAGGGGTGTTAAGGGTTAGCGCGTTCGCGGATCATCCCCTGTTGATCGCCTTGAATACAAACGCTGATGAAAATTCGGAGCCATTAACTCGAATTGTTTACCGTTTATGTCTCCAGTTGTCAATAAATTTGATCGGTTACAAACCTGTTTGAGCAAGTTTTTCGATCAACTGCCTCTGCTCTTCACTTAAAGACTTCGGCATTTCTACCTGAATGCAGACATAAAGATCTCCCGTGCCGCCGCCGTGCATACGGGGTATGCCCCGCCCGGCAAGCCGCATTCGGGCGCGGTGGTTCGTGCCGGGAGGAATCTTTAATTTCAGCGTCGCACCGTCGAGCACAGGGATGGAAACCGTTGCTCCCAGCAGCGCTTCGGACAATTTGATGGAGCAGTCCATATGCACATCGTGGTCCTCCAGCCGATACCGCGAATCCGGCGTCACCTTGGCGCGTATATATAAATCCCCCTTCGGCCCGCCATTTACTCCCGGCCTGCCCTTGCCGGCCAGCCTGAGTTTTTTCCCTTCCACCATTCCGGGTGGAATCTTAACGGTCAGCTGCTCGGAGCCCCCTTCATGCTGCAGGGCGATCACCTTATTAGCGCCCGATGCGATCTCCTGAATCGTCAGCGGAAGTTCATAGATCAGATTCTGCCCCTTTGAAGGCCTGCGGGGCTGGGGCCCGAATGGTCCTCCGCCGAACGAGAACCTGCGTCCGGCGCCGGAGCGAAAATCAAAACCACCGATTCCTATATCGTTGAATATGCTGGCAAAGTCAAAGTTGCTGAAAATATCTTCCTGAGAATACCGCTGATGAAACCCGCTGGCGCCGAAAGTATCATACTGCTTGCGCTTTTCCGCATCGCCAAGAACCGCATAGGCTTCGCTGATCGTCTTGAACTTCTCTTCGGCGCCCTTGTCGTCCTTGTTGCGGTCCGGATGATATTTCATGGCCAGTTTTCGATAGGCCTTCTTGATCTGATCATCGGTCGCATCGCGGCTTACGCCAAGAGCCTTGTAATAATCCGTCTCCGACATTCGAATTTACCTCGTGCTTCAATCCTGTATTTTCATCTCATATAAACAGCCCGCAAGCTGTTCGAATCGTCGCCCGCTCAGGGCGCAGAAAAATCTCTTGACGGTTCCGCCGCCTTCAGCGCAATCATGATCACCGACAGGGCGGAGGGGGTCATTCCGTCGATGCGGGAAGCCTGGCCCAGGGATGCGGGATGCACCGCGAACAGCTTTTCCTTCAGCTCATTCGAAAGCCCGTGCACCTTTGCAAAATCAAAATTCTCGGGAATTCTGATTCTTTCAAGGCTCTTGAATTTTTCGATTTCCCTGAGCTGACGCTCGATGTAGCCCTCGTATTTGATCTCGATCTCCACCTGACGCGCGGTATTTGCATCGATCGGCGCCGGGCTTTTGGAAAGGGTTTCAACAGCCTGATAGTCGAGCTCAACCCTTTTTAAAAGCTGATCCAGATGAATCCCCTGGCTGATGGGCTGAGTTCCCTGAAGTTTCAGGTAATCGTTGACCTGAGGCAGCGGCTTGACGACCGTGCTTTTGATCCTTTGAATTTCCCGGCGAATCATTTCCGTTCTTTCCCGAAGCGCTTGAATCGCATCCTTTCCGATCAGGCCCAGTTCATGACCGATCTCCATCAGACGGAATTCGGCGTTATCCTCGCGCAGCATCAGGCGGTATTCGGCTCTCGAGGTAAACATGCGGTAAGGCTCCCGGGTTCCTCGGGTCACCAGGTCATCCACCATGACCGCAAGATAGGCCTGGGATCGATCCAGCATCAGGGACGGCCTCCCCTGAATCCGGCAGGCCGCGTTGATGCCGGCCCATATCCCCTGCCCGGCGGCCTCCTCGTACCCGGAGGTGCCGTTGATCTGCCCGGCCATGAAAAGGCCGGCGATCCGCTTGGTCTCCAGGGTGGGCTTGAGCTGAACCGGATTGACATAGTCATACTCGATGGCGTACGCGGGACGCATGATCTCGGCAGACTCCAGGCCTTTCACCGAATGGACGAAATCCAGCTGAATTTCCAGGGGCAGGCTGTTTCCCAGCCCGCTCGCGTAAATCTCATCGGTATCCAGTCCCTCGGGTTCCAGAATCACCTGATGCCGGTCGCGTTCGGGAAACCGGACAACCTTGTCTTCGAAAGACGGGCAGTACCTTGCCGAAATTCCCTTGATCATGCCGCCGTAAAGCGCGCTCTTTTTCAGATTTTCCCGAACAATCCGCCGGCTTTCCATATTGGTGTATCCGATATAGCTCGGCCGCTGCTCCAGAGGAATTTTGTCCGTAAAAACGGAGAAGGCGAAAAGCGTCTCATCTCCGGGATGGATCTGAAACGCGTCGAAATCAATGCTGCCTTTTTTCAGCCTCGGCGGGGTTCCGGTTTTCATGCGCCCGAGCTCAAAGCCAAGCGATTTCAGGTCGCCGGCCAGGGCATGGGCTGAAAACTCCCCGGCCCTTCCCGCCTGAATGGACCGGAAACCGATATGCACCAGTCCGCTGAGAAAGGTTCCCGTGGCCAGGACCACCGCTTTGGCCGGGTATTCAAATCCCGTGTGATCCTTGACTCCGGCCACGCGGCCGTCTTCCACGATCAGGCGTTCGATCAGGGCCTGTTTCAGATCGAGATTCGGCTGTTTTTCCACCACGGACTTCATGTACCGGTGATACCGGTTCTTGTCGTTCTGCGTCCGGGTGGACTGCACCGCCGGTCCCTTTTTCGTGTTGAGAATGCGGTACTGAATGGCGGTCTGATCGGCCGCCCGGGCCATCTCGCCCCCCAGGGCGTCGATTTCCTTGACGATCTGACCCTTGGCGGTTCCGCCGATTGAAGGGCTGCAGGGCATGGCAGCCACCTTGTCCAGATCGATAGCGGTCAGTAATACGCTGCATCCCATGCGCGCCGCGGCCAGTGCGGCCTCGCAGCCGGCATGACCGGCGCCGACTACGACAATATCGTATTGTTTTGAATATCCCATCGATGATACATTGATTTAAAATTATTTAAACGATAACGCTTTTCCGTCACAATGCAACGCACGGAACAAAATAAAAACCGCAATCACCATATAGTCGGATTGGATTCGGGTCAAGACGATCATGGAAAAACGGTACAACGATCTGAACGCCTATTTGAGAAACCGCTTCGGATGCCGGGTGCAGAAAATCACCCTGGACGCCGGGCTGACCTGCCCGAATCGCGACGGTTCTCTTTCAGAAAACGGCTGTATTTACTGCAATTTAAAAGGCTCCGGAACCGGCGACGCCGGCAGGGGGCTGTCCATCACTCAACAGCTGATTCGGGGCAAGGCGGCCATGTCCAGGCGGTATCATGCCGATA
>Ga0265294_10010537_pt1 | contig 10496 bp, 13 predicted proteins | sample MunlanPumphouse3_FD_192504 | JGI IMG/M metagenome (GOLD analysis project Ga0265294, IMG submission 192504) | Groundwater microbial communities from a municipal landfill in Southern Ontario, Canada - Pumphouse #3 | ecosystem: Environmental > Aquatic > Deep subsurface > Groundwater | place...
GAAGTGTTATTCGGATTAGACCCGCGGCAAACAGCAGCTCAGAACTAACAAGGATGGAGGCATCGTCATGCAGACTGTAAGAGGAATATACAAGGACGGTCGTGTCGAATTACTCAATACTCCCAATATTCATGTCGATGAGGCCTCTGTCCTGATTACCTTTCTGGTCGATGAGCCTGAGAACGGGGTGGATTTGCAGACTCAGGGCATCAGCCCGGAGAATGCGGCAGACTTGAGGCATCGACTGGAATGTTGTGCCGACGATTGGGATCGTCCGGAGATGGATGCGTATGACGAGCTTTAGGCGAGGCGACATAGCCTTGGTGATTTTTCCCAATTCTGATCTTAAGACGGGCAAGAAACGCCCGGTTCTCATTGTTGATTCCGACGACGTGAGCACTGGTCTCCCTCAGCGCATTGTAGCTATGGTCAGCAGCAATATGAAGCGGGCCGGTCACCCCAGTCGGGTGCCGGTATGCATCGGTAGCGAAGAGGGGAAAAATTCGGGTTTGCTTTTCGATTCGGTGATCATGACGGACAATCTTGCAACGATCAGAATTCATGAATTCGATAGAGTCATCGGTCATATTTCCGGTATGGCGGCTGTAGACAAGGCTTTGAGATGCACGTTGGCTTTGGGATGACATCTGGATGCTGTGCGATGGGGGGAACCCCATTAAGCCAGTAAGTCTTTCCCTTAAATCCTAAAACCTAAATCTTAAAACCTAAATCCTAAAACCTAAATCCTAAAACCTAAATCCTAAAACTGTCTTTCCGCTCGGATCAAGGAAGCTCTTCGGAAAGGAAATTTATCAAGAGATGATATCTGGACCGTAAATCTTGCGGTTGGCGACGATGGGTTTGTAGAAAAAATCAAGAAGAGTGTTGGCCGGTTTGTGGCTAAAATGAATGTTAGGGAAGAACCTGCGGCGTATGGTCGGATTGAGCACGTTTTTGAGAATTCCCTGGAATGGGAGATTTTTGACGAGTCCGAATTGTAGTAAATTTCTTGTTATTTCGTACGGTTGATTGTGTTTGGGCTGGACCCGGTTCATTCTAAGGCCCAAAAACGGGTGTTTTTGAGAAGAAAAGATAGGAATATTATGGGTTTAGCGGGGTCAGACCCCGCGGGGCCGACATTCTAACGCCGAAAAAGGGCTGTTTTTAAGGGTGAAAGTAAGTAAAATTAGGTGATTGTTCGTCTCAGAGACCTAGGCAATTTAAAAACGGCTGTTTTTGAGACATAAATTGAGTAATCGGTACTTTATCTTGGTCAGACCCCCACGGCTTTCTTAGCGAGAAATCGCCACAAAAAAGGGAGGAATGGTAATGCGAAATATTTATTACGTGAATCCGAGATTGTTTTCCTGGGAAATAAAGAAACAAAATGGAAATAGGGCAATTAAAATATGCGATACAAAAAAAGAAGCGTGCGATTTCGCTAGAAAAATTGCTAAGAATAATGAGCCAAGTCAAGTGGTTGTGAAGAAGAAAGATGGCACCATTGAAACAGAATGGACTTACGGGAACGATCCTTTTCCTCCACTCGGGTAATTTCTCATGAAAGGCATAATTCTCGCCGGTGGTTCCGGCACCCGGTTATATCCGTTAACGTTTGCTGTCAGTAAACAGCTTATGCCGGTGTATGATAAGCCGATGATTTATTATCCCTTGTCAGTGCTGATGCTGGCAGGGATACGGGAGATTCTCATCATTTCAACTCCCAAAGATACCCCCCTCTTTGAATGTTTACTCGGGGACGGATCGCAGTGGGGCATTCACATTGAGTATAAAATCCAACCTCGCCCCGAAGGGCTAGCTCAGGCTTTCATTTTAGGAGAGGATTTTATCGGGGATGATAGAGTCTGCCTTATTCTTGGGGACAATATTTTTTATGGTGAAGGGTTGCAGCGCATTCTCCAGGATGCTGTAAAACAAGAGCATGGAGCTTCTGTTTTTGGCTACTGGGTAAAAAATCCACAGCGTTATGGAGTGGTTGGTTTTGATGAAGATGGCACGGTAACCAGCCTTGAGGAAAAGCCTTCTGTCCCTAAATCCAATTATGCTGTTCCCGGCCTTTATTTTTTTGATAATCGGGTTGTTCAGATCGCTAAATCCATTGCCCCTTCTTCCCGTGGAGAATTGGAGATCACAGACGTTAATAGAGCCTATTTACGGGAAAACACATTGCAGGTGAATATCCTGGGCCGAGGCATTGCATGGCTGGATACAGGCACGCATCAATCCCTCTTGGATGCGGCATCTTTTATTGCGGCCCTTGAAAATAGACAGGGGCTCAAAGTTGCTTGTGTGGAAGAAATTGCATTTCGTATGGGCTATATCAATGCAGAAAATTTGCGGAATTTGGCTCAGCCCCTCATGAAAAGCGGATATGGGGCATATCTTATCCATCTACTCAACCGCCAGTATTGGCGAAAATAAGGCACACGATAATGGAACACACTCCCGTTCGTTCCAAGGAAAATTTTCTCGTTTTTGGTTCTCCCTGTATTGAGCAGGAAGATATAGACGAAGTTGTAGACAGCATGAAGACTGGCTGGCTGGGGACCGGTCCCAAAGTGGCCCGGTTTGAAAAGGATTTTGCTAGGTACAAGCATGCCAAGCATGCTGTTGCGGTCAATTCATGTACCGCAGCTCTTCACCTTGCAATCCTGGCTGCCGGGATCAAACCGGGTGATGAGGTCATTTCTACACCGCTCACTTTTTGCGCCACGATCAACGCCATTATTCATGCAGGTGGAACGCCGGTTCTGGCGGATGTTGATCCCGTGACCATGAATATTGATCCCAAGGCGGTTGAGGCTAAGATCACCCCGCGCACCAAGGCCATTATTCCTGTTCATTTTGCAGGTCGTCCTTGTGATATGGACGCCTTATGCGCCATTGCAGATAAACACAGCCTTACTATTATCGAAGATTGCGCCCATGCCATTGAATCGACCTATCACGGCCAGAAAACCGGGACATTCGGAGAATTCGGGTGTTTCAGCTTTTATGTGACTAAAAATATTGTCACCGGCGAAGGGGGCATGATCCTTACTGCCGATCCAGAGAAGGCAGCCCATCTTAAAATTCTGGCCTTACATGGAATGAGCTGTGATGCCTGGAAACGTTTTTCCGACGAAGGGTATAAGCACTATCTGGTTACTGAAGCAGGATTCAAGTATAACATGATGGATATCCAGGCAGCCATGGGTTTGCATCAGCTGGAACGCGTGGAAACCTATTGGAAACGAAGACAGCATATCGTGAATATGTACAACGAAGCGTTTAAAGATTTGCCAATCCAGACTCCCGCCGACCCGGAACCAAATACCAAACATGCGCATCACCTCTATACTATTCTGGTGGATGAACAAAAGTGTGGTGTGTCACGAGATCAGTTTCTTTCTTTGATGAATAAGGAAAACGTCGGAACCGGCGTTCATTATCTGAGCTTGCCTGAGCATCCATTTTACCAAGAACGTTTTGGATGGAAACCTGAGGAATTTCCTCATGCCGCGCGGATAGGAAGGCAGACTGTGAGTTTGCCGATGTCGGCCAAGTTGACGGATGAGGATGTGGCGGATGTTGTGAGTGCGGTTAAAAAGGTTCTTGCATAAATCAGGGTATCTTTTTAGCTATGTATAATTATACTGGATACCATGGAACTTCCCAAGCCAAGGCCGACAAGATTGTAGAAAATAGGTTTGTTATTTCTACCAAACCTAATGAATGGTTGGGCACAGGCATATACTTTTTTGGCTCAGATGGTGAAATCGATGGTCAGGTTGAAGCTCGTTGCTGGGCCCGGCATGTAAAGCAGTATTCTCGATGGGCTGTCATCAAGGCGACTCTGCGTGCAGAAAAAGTTTTAGATCTTGTTTGTAACGTAGCTCATAAAAAACTTTATGATATATTGCAAAGAAAATGCTATGAAGCTCATATCCGTTCAGGAAAAGATGCAGCAACTTTTTCAGACTACATGATTTTTAATGATATTGATGAAAATTATGATTTTGAAATTATTTGCGCACACACGGAAGGTTCTAAGAATAAGTTCACATATAATTCGTATGTAGTTCGAAGATTACAGATACAGATATGTGTGAAAAATGAAATGTGCATAAGGGAAAAATTCGTTTGTGAGAAAGGAGGTACGTAATGGATTATGCTGAAAAAGTATTAAACGAGCTAATAGATAAATATGAAAATATTTCTAAAGAAGATTATTTAGAAATTTATAATAAAGCAATGATGAAAAAGGAAGTTTGTATTTCATCACTTAAATATATTAATGTGGATTTTCACCTAGCTGTAAAAACAAAATTAACGTCTATTTCATATGCTGGTGAAGTTGTTACGACTGATCTTGTTGTCGGATATGAAAAATCGCAGTCCGAAAGGAATAGACCATGGGCAGCATAAACGCGGAATTTCAATTCGTGTCGTACAAAATTGATTTGTTTCAATTTTCTGCACGACAGGATCTTCATTATTTGGGTATCACACAGGGTATCGACCCTTCAAAAATTAAAGTCGGGCTATCTTTCAGGCCTCCCCTGTACAGTACGTCCAATGCACTTTATTTCGGAGGTATAGAAGCCAAAGTCACCCACCCTTTTAATGATGAATCGCTTTTTGAATTAACCGCAGGCATTGAGGGTATCTTTCAAGTAGTTGAAAAAGCACAGTTCGAAACAGATGTGGAACAGGATCTCGTCAGATTTCAAATTCCTGCCATCCTCTTTCCCTATCTTCGCTCTGCAATAACAGGATTTTTTGCCAATGCAGGATTGGGTTCGTTTATGTTTCCTCTGATTAATGTTCGGGAAATGGCCCAGCAAGTAGGAAATCATTTGGAAATCAAGGTGATTGAATAGCTGTCATGTTATTGAGATGAGCTCGTAAGCTCAACGGACCGAAACCGCTGGAGAATTCGAGGGTTTCGGTTTTTATATGACTACCGATACATTGTTTTGGTAGATGAATAAAAATGCGAAGTTTCGCGAGATCAGTTTTTTTCCTTTGATGAATAAGGAAAACGTCGGAACTGGCGTTCATTATTTGATCCTGCCTGAGCATGCCTTTTATAAAGAACGTTTTGGATAGAAAACTGAAGAATGTCCTCATGCGGCTCGGATAGGAAGGCAGACTGTGAGTTTGCCGATGTCGGCCAAGTTTACTGATATGGATGTGGTGGATGTTGTGAGTGCGGTTAAAAAGGTTCTTTCATAATCACCGTTGGGTTTTCCCCCTGTGAGCCACAGTATCAAATCCTCTGAAATTAAGTTTATCCAAATTTGTACGTTGGTAAGTCAATTTGAAAGTTTGTTAGAAATTTAAAATCTATCTTTTTTACGAGGGCATATGAAATCAGTTTTTTTTTGTGGCCATAAATCTCCATATGGAATTTCTCATCTAGAACCTTTGCTGAGTTCAAAATTAAAAATAAGTAAAGTCATTGTTGCAGATGATGCCAGATGGGAAATATTCCGTAATGCTCTGGGTGGAGTTAACTATCAACGTAAAAATAATATCTTTGCCAAAAAAATATTTTTTTTAATTAAAAAAATATTAAAAGTAATCCTTAGGAAGAAAACACTAAAAAAAAATATTTTTGATATATGCAAAAAACATCATGTTGATTTAGAAATAATCCATGATGTGAATGATGATCATTTTATTAAAAAAATAAAAAGTGAAAAATTTGATTTCTTTATTTCCGCTGCATACCCGCAAATTTTTTCTGAAAATTTATTAGGAATAGCGCCGATGGGTGCTGCGAATTTTCACCCCTCGGCATTACCTAAATTTCGCGGGGCCCATCCACACTATTGGGCTTTAGCTACAGGTTACCCTGAAGGCGGCGTTACTGTTCATTATATGACGCCCAAAATTGACGATGGCGATATTATTGCGCAAATAACGTTTCCTATTTCAAATTTTAATTACCGTGAGCACTATGAAAAAATTATCTCAGAATCCTGTACTATTGTAAAAAAACTAGAAAATTTTATTTTGACTGGTAGCCACAATATTATCAAGCAAGATTCAAATCAAGCGACATATTACCGAAATGATCGACAAATTCACCACAGAATTTTCTGGAATATTAAGTCGTCTGATGAAATTATTAATATGATAAGAGCAGGTTCGGCTTTTTTCCTTATCAATTATAAGAAAGTTTTTATACAAAAAGCAATATCCTTAAAAAATAACAGAAATATGACAAATGAGATAACTGTTCCGAGTGGGACAATTGTAGATATTGGAGTCGATAATATCGTTGTACAATGCAAAAAAGGATTCTTGTCTATTCAAAGCATTTCTGTTGGATTGAGAACATACTCAGCCCATCGATTTTTGAAAAAATTTAGATTAGATATTGGTTCTATTTTTTAAAATGAATGCCTGGCAACGTCAGTAAGAATGAAGATGCGCCAACTCCACTAATCCCCAAATGTTTACTTCAGGCATTGTAGCCCCTGATCCGATTGATCTTTGGCTTTTTTGCATGGAAAGCCCAGACTACCCGCTTCCTCCCTGTGCCTGTGTACTTCAGGATCGTCTGAATATTCCATGTACCGCCGGAGCCTTGGACTATAATCTTGGCTGTTCAGGTTTCGTGTACGGTTTGGGCCTTGCCGAAGGAATGATCGTTTCAGGACAGGCAAAAAACGTAGTGTTGATAACCTCAGAAACCTATTCAAAATACATTCATCCGCTAGATAAAAGCGTGAGGACAATTTTTGGTGACGGTGCCAGTGCAACGTTTCTGACAGCTAGCAAGGAGCCTCAAATCGGTCCTTTTGTATACGGAACAGACGGATCAGGCTTTGCAAATCTGATTGTTGGCAGCGGAGGAACTCATTCTAAAAAACAAAAAAAAGCATTAGATTTGGATGAAAAAACCGCGTTTCCTGATAATCTTTACATGAATGGACCTGAAATTTTTAATTTTACTATCAAAGCAGTACCCGCCGCTATTGAACAACTTCTTGAAAAGGCCAAAATTGATCTGGGGATGATTGATTATTTTGTGTTTCACCAGGCAAATAAATATATGGTGGAACATTTAAGGCAAAAAATTGGCATTGATAAAGATAAATTCTTTATTGATATCCTTGAAACAGGGAATACTGTATCATCATCTGTCCCTATTGCTCTCAAAAAAGCAGTTATGAATGGATGCATTAAAGAAGGTGATTTGGTCTTAGTGATCGGGTACGGTGTGGGATATTCATGGGCAACGACACTGATACGATGGCAATAGATCGTACCCCCCTGGGTCAGGAAAGATGGTTAACTATTTTGAATATAAATATAATGATTAATGTTTTTATGCAAAAAAATAATAATTTTGTTTCGACTGTTTCCAGATTAACTATTCGGTTTTTTCCCGATGAGCACTCGCTTTCTGAAGATATGAACTCGGCAATGAAAGTTTGCCAGGTTCATCAATGATAAAAAATAGCCATCAGACCCCTGAAAATCTTAGAACGAAAGCGGCTCGAGGGGTTAAGTGGACTGCGGTTTCCACTCTTTTTTCTACGGCGCTCCAAATTATTCGGATTGTAGTTCTGGGTCGCTTACTTGCTCCATCTGATTTTGGTCTAATGGCCATGATGTTAGTGGTGACAGGTTTTGCCGGAATTTTTGGCGAAATGGGTTTAGGAAGTGCCATTATTCAGCGTCCTAAACCAACACGAAATGAACTATCCAGTTTGTATTGGATTAATGTTCTCTTTGGTGCGGCAGTCTATCTTGTTTTGTTGGCGATAACGCCCTTTGTTGCGAATTTTTATTCGACACCAGCACTTAGCTCCATGCTTCCCGTGGCCTCGCTTGTTTTTTTGTTTATTCCATGGGGGAGTCAATTTCGAGCTATTTTGCAAAAAGAACTTGATTTTAAGAAGCTCTCTCTCATTGAAGTTTCCTCTGCAGCCATTGGGACAACTCTCGCAGTGGCCTTAGCTTGGCGAGGATGGGGTGTTTGGGCCCTGGTATATGCCCAACTTGCCGAATCTGCCTTCAGGACTCTTTGGCTTTGTGTGATCGGGTGGCGTCGACCAACCAGACCCTTTTTGCACTTTTCTAAAATGGATTTGAAAGGATATCTTTGGTTTGGTTTGAACCAAGTCGGTGCCATGTCCATCAATTATTTCAATTCTCGAGCAGATCAACTTGTTATCGGTGTGGTTCTTGGACCTGAAGCATTGGGTTTTTACTCTATGGCATTTAATCTTGTCATGATGCCGATTCAAAAAATCAATCCTATTCTGACGAGAGTTGCTTTCCCTGTATTTGCTCAAGTTCAACATGATAGAGAACGGCTCAAGCGTGGCTATCTTAAAATGCTTACTATTCTTGCTACTGTAAATGCTCCAGTATTATTGGGGTTTTCAGCAGTGGCCCCTTTAGCCATTCCTTTAATTCTTGGTGAGAAATGGACTCCGATTATTCCGCTGGCCCAAATTCTTTGTGTGTACGCACTTATGCGTTCCATGGGGAATCCTGGTGGTAGCTTGGTCATGTCAATCGGTAGAGCGGATATTGAATTTTATTGGAATCTGGGGTTACTTTTTCTGGTTCCAACAATTGTTTTTCTTGCGGGTACGTTTGGTAAGTCCATTGAACTTGTTGCCTGGACCCTTGTTGGTCTTCAGCTGTTTTTGTGGTGGGCATGGTATCTATTCGTAATAAAAAAAATTCTAGGTTCTATTTTGAAAGACTATGCGATAACGATGCTCAAACCGTTCACACTGGCTACGATTATGGCTCTTATCACATATTTTTTTGTGATTTTATTTCCAAGCTCATATCTTTTTTTGTTTACTACTGTTGGCATAGGCGTTCTGGTTTATTTACTATTAAATTATATTTTTAATAGACAAAATTTAATATATCTTACCAAATTCATTAAATAGATAATCGGATATTATGAAAATTCTCCACACTTCCTCCTGCTGGCTCCCCCAAACTCAGACCTGGATGTACACCCAATGCAAATATCTTCCTTCGCATTGTGAGCAACATATCCTTTGCCAAAGCATCCAGAATCTGGATCAGTTCCCCATGCCAGCCATTCATTGTTTTGAGCGAGATATCCCTGTTTGGGAGCAGTTCGCACAAAAAGTCTGGAGAAAGATCTGGTCAAAAATGAGGGGCAGGACCAATCTGCCATATATGACACGTAAATCAATGCATATAAAACCCGACATTGTGCATTCTCATTTTGGCAATCAGGGTTGGGCCGACATGCCAATTGCGCGAAAAAGTGGAGCTAAGCATGTTGTTACCTATTATGGATTTGACATCAGCAAGCTTCCCAAACAGAAGCTCTGGCGCAAAAGATATATGGATTTATTTAAAACTGCAGATCAATTTTTGTGCGAAGGTCCGCATATGGCCAAGGTTCTGAATGAACTTGGTTGTCCAAAGAAAAAAATCACTGTGCAGCATCTCGGCATCGAACTGAACAGATATCCGTATCAACCAAGAACCTGGATTTCGACACAACCTCTTCGCGTTCTTCTTGCGGGGACATTTACAGAAAAAAAAGGCTTGCCCTACGCCATGGAAGCTCTGGGCAAGATTTCAACTCGGTATAATCTCCAAATCACTATCATAGGCGATGCCCGGCCCAATGCAGAAGAATGTGCCCAAGAAAAGCAACGCATTCTGGACATCATTGATCGCTATGATCTTTCTTCAAAAGTTACCATGCTCGGATATCAACCCTATGCCCGTTTGATCCAAGAGGCTTATAAGCATCATCTGTTCATCTCTCCCAGTGTCACTGCCGTATCTGGAGACACTGAAGGGGGCGCCCCCGTGACTATTATTGAGATGGCGGCAACAGGGATGCCTGTAGTCAGCACAACCCACTGTGATATTCCGACGGTTCTCAACTATGGAGAAGACGGCTGGCTGGCTGGTGAACGTGATGTGGACGGATTAGTGGGCATTCTGGATAAATGGCTGTCGAAGCCTACTGATTGGGGAGATAGACTTGATCATGCAAGGCGGCACATCGAGTCGGAGTATGATGCCGTGAAGCAGGGCGTTCGGTTGGGGAAAATTTATGATGACGTATTGGGTAGATCCTGAGTTGAGAAGAATTAATCTCGAATTCAAGTGCAATTGATGTTCAACAATTGGAACAGACGGTTCCTGGGATTTCCACGGATTTTGACGAAATCCAGCGCTATAAATTCGTAGCCAAAATATTCACCCACGGTCAGGAAAAGGCCCGTTGCAAAGTCTGGCGCGGGGGAGTGAGCGATAAGGCAATCGCCTATTCCGAAAATTTTCAGAAGTACGATGAGGATAACAGCTTTAACGAACAGATTTCCATTGAACCCAACGATACCGAACTCGGCTTGAAATTCCTTATGGGTTTCGGATGGAGCTCTGCAGGGAATGATAGGGGCATTTTATCCCCCCAAAAAGCTGCTGAAGAGCTGTGGAAGCGTTTTATACAGAGGCTTGAG
>Ga0265294_10010538_pt1 | contig 10496 bp, 13 predicted proteins | sample MunlanPumphouse3_FD_192504 | JGI IMG/M metagenome (GOLD analysis project Ga0265294, IMG submission 192504) | Groundwater microbial communities from a municipal landfill in Southern Ontario, Canada - Pumphouse #3 | ecosystem: Environmental > Aquatic > Deep subsurface > Groundwater | place...
CCAAGCCCAAGCCCAAGCCCAAGCCCAAGCCCAAGCCCAAGCCCAAATCAAGTATATTCCGGTTGATAACAATGGAATAGTCGATATTGGTGTTTTAGGATGGGATGGGATCAGGCTTGACTTATTGACTTATCTGGCTGGGGTCTGGCTTGATTTATTGAGAATAGCTTGATGATTCTAATAGTAATAACTCACAATAAGTCAAGCCTGACCCCATTACTGACTCCATTACTTTATGCTAAACTAAATATATTAATTTAAGGGGGGGGTATTATGATAAGAAGAATACTGGTTGCTTACGATGATGGTAACCAAGCCCAAAGAGCTTTACAGGCGGCCATCGAAATTGCCCAAAATACAGGGGCGGTGATTTATATCGTTGCCGCTTACGCTTTACCCATCGTGTATCAGAGCGCGATTGCCATGGATGGTATGTATCCTGATAACACCGCCATTATTAAATACTTGCAGGAAAATAGTCAGACCCACCTGGAAAATATGCTGGCGGAAGCCGCGGCTAAGGTTCGGCAGGAAAATATTCCGGTATACACGAAAGTCTTGGAGGGCGGTCCAGGTCGAGTAATTACTCAATTTGCTGAGGAGCAGGATATCGATTTGATTGCGGTTGGTTCTCACAATCGCACTGCAGTAAACAGATTCTTCATGGGCAGCGTTTCCAATTATATTCTGGAACACGTGAAATGTCTGGTTTTAATTGCTAAAAACGAGTAATTGGCTTAAGAGGTTCTACACAGGGTAAATCTGGCTAGATCCCGCAGAAAATCGGCCTCGGACGAAAAGATAGTCAGGCTTTCCAAACAGGCCTCGACATTTTGTTGCGCTTTTTCTCTTGCTCCTGCAAGTCCGAAAAGGCTGGTGTAGGTGGTACGAACATTTCTCTTATCGCTGCCAATCGGCTTTCCTAACACGGATTGGTCTCCACTGACATCCAATATATCATCGGTAATTTGAAAGGCAAGTCCAAAATATAGGGCAAACTGGGTTAAAGCTGCCAGACCTTCCTCTCCCAATTTGCTTAAAATAGCTCCGGCCCGCAGGGATGCCTTAAATAGTTCACCCGTTTTCAAATTATGTAATAAAGTCAGATCAGAGGGTGTGAGTTTATCACTATCTCCAGCCAAATCCAAAACCTGTCCGCCAATCATTCCCTGACTGCCAACTGCATGAGCTACTTCCTTTATTACTCTCAATACATCGGGCAGCTCTATGCCTTCAATCTCGGCGTTGCTGGCCATCACTTCAAAAGCCGCAGTCAGCAGAGCATCTCCGGTTAGAATAGCATGGGCTTCCCCAAATACTCGATGGCAGGTGGGTTTACCACGCCGAAAGTCATCATTATCCATAGCCGGAAGGTCATCATGGACTAGCGAGTAGGAATGGATCATTTCTATCGCACAAGCGGCAGGTATAACATGCTCGGGTTTTGCTCCCGCTATCTGGGCAGCCGACAGAACCATAATGGGTCTTAACCTTTTGCCTCCGTTCATTACTGCATAATTCATTGCCTGGTGAATAACAGGCGGGTTAGCTGGTTCTCCACCTAAATAACCCTCTAAACAGGCTTCAATGTATTGTTTGCGTTTTTTTAGCTCATGCTCAAAAATATCGGAGTTAAAACTCATGGTATCAATCCTTTCCTGTAATCCTCTAAGCTTCCCAATCTATAAGTTCCAACTCACCGTTTAGCTTTTTTAGCAGTCGCTGCACTTTGCCATCGGTTTTCTTCAACTCCTTTTGGCAGTAGAGGGACAATCGGACGCCCTCCTCAAAGATGGTCAGACTTGCTTCCAGGGTCAGTTGGCCAGACTCTAATTGCTCAACTATATCTTCCAATCTCTCTAGAGCACTATCAAAGTTTATATTTTCCATCTTTTTATCTTCTCCTTGCTCTTGATTACCACCTGCAGCTGTCCATTTACCAAATCAGCCTGCAATTCATCACCTATAGCCACATCGCTTATATCTTTAATCACCTGTTCGTCCCTGCTCAAAATTGTATAACCCCTGGTCATTACCCTTAATGGACTCAGATTATCAAGCCCGGCAGCAGCCAGGGCCAGTTGATGATCAGCCTCTTTTAGTCTATCTCGCATGGCTTTGTATAACCTTTTTTCTTTTTCCTGCAGTAATTCTTCTTTCTTCTGCAGAAGGAGTCCCGGTTCTCTCCATACTTTCTTCATCATGCTTCTGTCCAGTCGCTCTTCCCGATTGGTCAAAACCCGCTGCATAAAGCGAGCCATCCTGTCGCTAAGGCTTATCAAATCCTTGTTAAGAATACTATAATCGGGTACTGCATATTGAGCAGCCTGAGTAGGGGTTGCTGCTCTAAGATCAGCCGCCAGATCGCAGAGGCTAAAATCCACCTCATGCCCCACCCCTGAAATAATCGGTATATTGGAATGATAAATGGCATATACCAATTCCTCACTATTGAAGGCCATTAAATCTTCCAGAGATCCTCCGCCACGACCCACAATAATAACATCGACTTCTCCATACTCATTCAGGCTCTGAACCCCACGAGCTAATTCCCGGGCAGCTTCACTGCCCTGCACGGAACTATGGGCAATTATTACCTCCACCCCGGGGTGTCGTTGTTTGATTACCCTCAATATATCCTGTAGCGCAGCTCCATCTTGAGAGGTAACCACGCCTACCCGATTTACGATGCGAGGTATCTTTTTTTTCTTGTCGAGAGCAAAGCAGCCTTCTGAGGCTAGGCGTGCTTTCAACTTCTCCAGGTACAAAAACAATCCACCCGTCCCATAAGGTTGCATATCTTCAACATACACCTGGTATTTACCCTGCCGGGCGAAAACTGAAACATAGCCACGCAAGAGCACTTCCATACCGTCCTCGGGTTTGAAGGCTAATTTCTGCCCCTGGCTTTTGAACATTACGCAACTGACGGCGGCATCCTCATCTTTGAGAGTAAAGTAGCTGTGCCCGGATTGCTGATAGAGGCGGAACCCCGACAGCTCGCCTTTAAGCCAAAAATCCTGTAGTTTTGCATCATGATTCAACAAACGGGTAATATAGGAGTTTAACATACCTACCGTTATATAATCTTGCACTTTAAAAGCCCCTTCTATTCCTTGCCAGCTGCCCGGGTCAGGTTGTCCATCAAGTGAGCTATCAGCAGGGGTCCCATACCTCCCGGAACTGGCAGGATATAACCTTCCACACCGGCAAACTCCTCCGGGTCTATATTTCCACAGGTACGCTCCTCATGCCAGTGAAAGCCAGCATCAATCAGCAGGGCACCCTCTTTAATACCCTGTCGTTTGACTATAAATGGGGCCCCTGGCTCGATAATGGCAATATCCATGTCTTCCATATCGGTTGGGTGGTACCGGGGGGTAACCACCACATGGCAGCCTTCTTTTATGAACATTATGGCCAGCGGTTGGATTACATCAAAAGAATCTCCCACCAGCAAGACCCTCTTTCCGGACAGGGGTCCCCTAAATCTTCGGCTGATATCCATACAGGCCAGGGCCGCACAACTAACAAAATATGGTTCGCCGCCTATTAGCAGCCCCCGGTTGCAGGAGTTAAACCCATCTACATCTTTGCCCGGCGCTATGGCGGCTAGAAATTCTTCGCGATATGGTTCCAGTCCTTCCGGCACCGGGAGCTGGAGCAATATACCATCCACATCCTCATCCTGGTTCAATTCTTGAATTGTGGCCAGGACCCTCTCCCGGCTGGTATCCTCTGCCAGGTTGATTGACCTGGTTGTACCGCCGATTGCGGCTACGGCATTTCTTTTCAAGCCGGTGTAAAGTGCGTTTTCCTTGTTTGTACCAATATCTATGATAGCTAAACAGGGTGCAACTCCTGCTGCAGAGTTTGCCTGCTTTAAGCTGCCCTTAATCTCGTCCGCTATCGTTTTCCCACTGATTACTTTCATCCCGGTATCTCTCCCTATATTTTGGTCGGTATCTTGTCAATATATTGATTAAACTCCGGCTTTAAATAAAAAAGGAAGGTTCTACCTTCAAAAAGCCCGGTTGCTTAAGTTCTTGGTTAGGTCTTGTTCGCTCTAATTTTATCTAAAATAGCATTAATAAAACCAACCGAAGCCGGTTCACTATAGCGTTTGGATATTTCAATCGCTTCATCTATGGCCACTACCGATTGAGCTCCGACCTGGTAAAGTATCTCGTAACTGGCCAGGCGCAAAAGATTGCGATCTACAGATGACATTCTCTGCACAGTCCAATCTTTGGATAAGGCTGCGATAATCGCATCTATATCTGCAAGTCTTTCAATTGACCCCTCTATCAGGCTCCAGGCAAATTCGCTGTCTTTCTCCGCCAGGGGAGCTTCCCCAAGGAGATAATCAAAAGCTTGACGGGGTTCAGCGTTGACCTGGTCCACCTGGAACAGGACTTTAAAAGCTAATTCCCGTGCTTTTCGTCTGCTCAAATTGTTCTCCTTCCTAAATCTGCACTAATTTCGGTTTTTAAATAGATTCTTAACCCAGGCCTCCAAATCAACTTGCTCATCTATTTTTTTACCGATTTGATAACCAGCTAATATACAAAAGGCTATAAAAATCGTTTGCCAGAATCCATAGCTGACAAATAGGATGCTGGCAACCAACCCCAGAGTAATACCAATAGCCTTGCCACGATGCTCAGTCATTATATAAAGTATAATTTTCTCTAACATAATGCCTCCTTATTTGCTGGCCGTGTTGAAATCATCAACTAACACCTTAATCTCAGCAACTTGAAGACCGCCAACTTTCTCTAAATTGTCCCTAACTACATTCTGAAGAGATTGAGCAATTTCCGGCACACTATGCTCCGGGTTAATCATGGTATGTAGTTTGACTATTACACCCGCAGAAGAATTACTGACTTCTGGTCGTAATTCCTTAATTCCTTCTACCTGTCGTATTGCCTTCATAATGATGGCTTTGATGGCCGCAATGCTCATGGAGACTTCTCCGGCCATGCTATTTTCTACCACTACTGTATCCGCCACCCGCTTGGAGGGCTTCAAACCCCAGACCAGCATGATCAGAGCAATAATCGCCAGTATTATCCCCACCCCACCCAGTACCAATCTACTCTCAGGTGTGGATGCTGCCGTATTCAAATAGGTCAGAGGATCGGACCACCCCCAGGATACTGCAATTACCACCCCGGCAAGTGCTAGTATAACCAGGTTATAAATAAATAAAACCAAACGACCCATTACTGGCATAGTCAGCTCTCCTTTCCATAATTAACAAGAGAGATAACCCCCCGTCCATACAGGGGGGTATCTCTGTATACTGTCAATAGACTAATCCATCACCTGAGGCTCAATCGTCCCCTCGGCATCCTCGCTGGCAGTCTTCTTCGTCATTACTGATACTACATGAACATTTACCGCGGCAACAGTTAATCCGGTCATGGATTCAACGGCTACTTTGACCTCCCTCTGGACATTTTCGGCTACCTTGGGAATGGCATAGCCAAACTCAATTACAATAAATATGTCAATACTGGTTTGATCCCCACTAGATTCTACTTTTATACCCTTGCCCAGATTTTTCTTACCTAATTTTTCTACCAGGTCGGTACCCCAGCCACCACTCATGGAAGAGACACCCTCGACTTCTGAAGCCGCTATGCCGGCAACTGTAGAAACAACCTCGTCAGCAATACGAATTACACCCAAATCACTGGAGATTTCCGGTTTAGTATTTTCCATTTTTTCCACCTCCGCTATTATTATATAGTTATTCTACCAGCCAGACCGACGTTTTTCAATCTTTCTGTCCCAATATCTGTCTAACTATGTATTATTCATGCGTCTTTGAATAAAGTTGGTATAAACCTCACCTTTTTGGAAAAAGGCGTTATCTAATACTTTCAGATGAAAAGGTATAGTGGTGGCAACATTGGTCACCCTAAACTCATTAAGGGCTCTCCTCATCCGGGCAATAGCCTCTTCTCTATCCCGCCCCCATACAATTAGCTTGGCTACCATCGAATCATAATAGGGTGGTATGTTATACCCCGTGTAAACGGAAGAGTCAACCCTGATTCCCGGCCCTCCGGGCGGCAGATACTGGGTTACCAGGCCTGGAGAAGGACGGAAATCATTATCGGGATCTTCCGCATTAATCCTGCATTCAATAGCCCAACCATTTAATTTGATGTCTGCCTGCATATAGGTTAGCTTTTCACCGGCGGCAATCCTGATTTGTTCTTTGATAATATCAATTCCGGTGACCATCTCAGTAACTGGGTGTTCCACTTGAACCCGGGTATTCATCTCGATAAAGTAAAAGTTCTTATCCTTGTCAACCAGAAATTCCACAGTTCCCGCACTGGAGTAGTCTGCGGCCTGCGCCGCTTTGATCGCAACTTCCCCCATCGCGGATCTTAGTTCTGCATCTACAAATGATGACGGGGATTCCTCCAAAAGCTTCTGATGTCGTCTCTGCAGGGAGCAGTCCCTTTCCCCCAAGTGGATAAGGTTACCGTGTTCATCGCCCAGTATTTGTATTTCTATGTGGCGGGGTTCCTCGATGTATTTCTCAATATACACTTCATCGTTGCCAAAGGAAGCTCCCGCTTCCATCCTGGCCATACCCAAAGCTTCCTTGAGGGCCGATTTACTATGGGCCAGGCGCATTCCGCGCCCTCCTCCACCGGCCGATGCCTTGATAATTACGGGATAGCCAATGGATTCAGCCAGTTGGACATTTTGTTCCAGTGTTCCAGCCGCGCCATCACTACCGGGAACAACGGGTACGCCAACCTGTTTAACCAATTCTTTGGCCCTGACTTTATCGCCCAACAGATGTATGACCTTGGAGGGCGGCCCAATAAATTTTATTTTATTTGTCTCACATAACTCAGCAAAATAGGCATTTTCAGCCAGGAACCCATACCCGGGATGTATCGCCTGGACACCTCTGTTTAAAGCGGCAGCGATTATATTGGAAATATGCAAATAGCTTTGATTGGCGGGGGCGCCACCGATACATACCGCTTCATCTGCCATCTGAACATGCAGGCTATCTTTATCGGCTAACGAGTATACCGCTACGGTTTCAATGTTCAATTCCCGACAGGCTCTTATGATGCGCAGGGCTATTTCACCCCGGTTGGCAATTAATATCTTGCTAAACAAATTACCACCCCTGGTTCCTTTTTATCAAGAACATTACTTGATCGTACTCAATGGTCTGCGCATTTTCGACAGCAATATTCACAATAGTGCCATCAAATTCAGATTTAATCTCGTTCATGAGTTTCATCGCTTCCACTATACATAAGGTCTGCCCTTTAGTGACTTCATCGCCGATTTTCACAAAAGGTTCGGCATCAGGTGACGGGGATGCATAAAAAGTTCCCACCATGGGCGCAGTTACACTGACAATATTCTCATCCCGTAATTCTGCTGCTGCCTCTTCTGCTGCAGGCTGGCTGCTCTCAGCAGGGGTATTATGGTGAGATTCTAGTTTATTATCATTAGTTACCCCTTTTCGCAAACTTAGCTTGAAATCATCCCTTTTTATCTCCAGCTCAGCAATACTGGTCCGGTCCAGCAGCAATATCAATTCGCGTATTTGTTCTAAATCCATTTCTTCATCTCCCCTGACAATTGGCGTTTTTCTTGGCATCTCAATAGGCAGCACACTACCCTTCTCACCCCTGAGATCCTTGATCTCCTGTCCTGCTTCATCCCCGGAAAGGATCTGGGGAATGTCATCGCTGGCCTGCAATCTTCTATATTCGAAGAATTTGAGGGCAACCTGCGGAAACAAGATATAGGTTAGGATATCCTCTTCATTATCAGAAATATTAGCCGTTTCCTTTTTACCCTTTTCCCATAGGGGCTTAAGTAAATCTGCGGGTCGGACGGTAATAATCTCATCGTTCCCAATAATCTTCTCAATTATATCTCTTTCGATAGGAGCTGGAGGCTTCCCGTACTGGCCACGCACGTAGTCCTTCACTTCACCGGGACATAACTTATAGCGTTCCCCCATTAAGACATTCAGTACCGCCTGGGTACCTAGTATTTGACTGGTGGGAGTAACCAGGGGCGGGAATCCCAGATCCTTTCTGACCCGGGGTATTTCCTCAAGCACCTCGTCCAAGCGATCAGAGGCTTTTTGCTCCTCTAATTGAGCCACAAAGTTGGAAATCATGCCCCCGGGAACCTGGTGCTCGAAAACCTTCATGTCAGAAATCTTGGTGACTCCTCTTTCAAAGCCTTTGTGAGTTCGCAGTTGCTCAAAATACGTGGCGATTTCAAATAGATCATGCAGACTTAAACCGGTTTCCCAGGGCGATCCCTGCAGAGCCCTCACAATAGTTTCCACCGGAGGCTGCGAGGATCCAAAGGCCATCGGCACACTGGCCGTATCTATAATATCGACACCTGCCTCCACAGCCTTAATACAAGAGACTACCGCCAGTCCCCCAATATAATGAGTATGCAACTGAACCGGCAGTCGCACCTTTTCTTTCAGCAACTTGACTAATTCATAAGACACGTAAGGTGATAATAAACCAGCCATGTCCTTAATGCAAATCGAGTCAGCCCCCATATCCTTGAGATCCAGCGCTGTATCCACAAAATGATTAATGGTATGAACCGGGCTGGTCGTATACACCAAACAGGCTTGCACATGCTGACCAATCTTTTTCACTGCCCGCATACAGGTTTCCAGGTTCCTAATGTCATTCAAGGCATCAAAGACCCTGAAAATATCAATTCCGTTTTCAGCAGCTTTTTCTACAAACTTCTCTGCCACATCGTCTGGATAATGAGCATAACCTACCAGAGACTGTCCTCGCAATAGCATTTGCAGCTTGGTTTTGCGGACGTGTTTACGTATGAACCTGAGCCTTTCCCATGGATCTTCATTTAGATAGCGGATACAGACATCAAAGGTTGCCCCTCCCCACACCTCCAACGAATGGTAGCCAACATTGTCCATCATATCTAACACCGGGCGCATATCATCGGTGGTCATTCGGGTGGCCCAGAGGCTTTGATGCCCGTCACGCAGGCTGGTATCGGTGATTTTGATTTTACTCATCTCGCACCCCCCTGTTATCCAGCGTAAGTCTAATATACCCTTTATTTCATCTCTAGACAAAACATACTCAGGCCTAGACCTGAGTATGTCATTATACCATTACTTTTTAATTATATGGATAAGAGCCATTTATTTCAATCTATTTACCCCATGTATACAAATTCGCTATTTTCTATTGTTTTCAAATTTGACCACCAGGATACTTTTTTCAGCATATCCGGTAGCAACACTGACAGACTTTTTAATCTTTTCCTGCTCTGCCATACCCTGATGGCTGCCTTCCAACAGTACGGTGGTGGCAGCAGGCGTAATTACCACCGCACAGTCCTGAAAGCCCTGTGATTTTATCAATACTTCAGCCTGCAGTTCCTTTTCCTCCCGGTCAGCTAGATCCACTAATTTAAGATAAGCTGCTTCGAGAGCTTGGGGCGGACTGGCCGGATTATTGACGATGTCCTTGAGCAGACCCACCTCTTTGCTGCGTACCCTTTCTCTCTCCAATCGATATTCAGAAAATATTCCGCGCGGTGCGATTTCTGCTGCCTGCGAAATGCCTGGACTATTTGGGGCCCCGTTATTTGTTTCAACTATGGCCGGGCTGGTCGTAGGCGCTGATTCCCGCTGTAAACATATGTTAATAAGATTAATTCCTATAAAGGGAATAATAATTATGGCTGCCATAAGTGCCAGCAGTTTAATCCTATTCAGGCTTATAATCATAGCTTATCTCCTTTCCGGGCCACAACCCTGACCTGGTGGGGCGCAATATTTAACAGGGTAGTGGTGGCATCAGTAAGTTTTTCTTTCACTAAACTATTAGCCGCCCCCTCAGCAACAACCAGTACCCCTACTACTTCGGGAGCGCTGTCCTCCACCAACAGCGCTGCTCCTCCTGAGGCTGCTATATCACTGCTTTGGTTTTCCTCTGTAATATTTCTGTCACCGCTATTACGGTCCATTTCCTGGGTTTCCCGCCTCTCGTGCTTGGTATTGCGGGCATAGCTTTTCAAACCGTCCGAGCTCAGAGTTATGCTCACCTGGACAGTTCCAGCTCCCTCCACCTGTGACAAGATGCTCTCTAATTCCACGGCCAGGTCAGCTTTGGCTTGAGCTACACCCTCATACTTCATGGCGGAAGGGGCAGCGGTCTGCACAGGTACGCTGTTGTTAATCGGCCACATAAGCGAGAGAATACCCAGGCATACAGCTGCCACAATCAGATATTTACCCTTTTTACTCCAGTTTGCAGCCCCACTCTTTTCTAAGTCACCGGTGATTTTCTTTTTCCATTCATCCCACACTTTCTCATCCCCCCTCAAATATAATTTCAATATCCTGAACTGCCAGCCCATACAGGTTGCTCATCACTTGTTGCATTTTACGCCGTATTTCAGCCTGTTCTTCCTCACTCTTT
>Ga0265294_10010539_pt1 | contig 10495 bp, 12 predicted proteins | sample MunlanPumphouse3_FD_192504 | JGI IMG/M metagenome (GOLD analysis project Ga0265294, IMG submission 192504) | Groundwater microbial communities from a municipal landfill in Southern Ontario, Canada - Pumphouse #3 | ecosystem: Environmental > Aquatic > Deep subsurface > Groundwater | place...
TTCAACAGGTGACAGTTCTTTTTTTATAAATAATTCCTGTATTTCTGTTAAACTCTTTTCTTTAATTTCATTATTTTTCATAAATATTTAGCCTCCTGAGTTTTAAAATATGCAAAGTAATTTTGGGAATATGACAAAAAGAACCAATGCGAGTATATAAGCCCCAATATATGGAATTATTCTTTGTACCACCTTTTCAAACTTGGAATTACTTATATTAACTACTACAAATAAATTTAATCCTACTGGAGGCGTTATTTGCCCAACAGCCAAAGCAATAATCATGAATACTCCAAGATAAATCAAATCAATTCCGGCTGAATTTGCAATTTGAACTATTGTTGGAGTTATTAATACCAAGGCTCCAACATTGTCTAAGAAGGTTCCAAGTACTAATAAGGATACAAGCAAAATTAACATTATTATGTAGGTATTATCTGTTAATGCTAGAAGTGACATTGCAAGTTTCTGTGGGACCTGTTCTTTTGCAAGGATAAATCCAAAGATTGATGCTGTTGCCATTAAAGTAAAAATCATTGCTACGTTTTCTACTGAATTCCTAAAAATTTTAAATAAAACTTTAAGATTAATTGTATGGTAGACAAATACTCCTACAACTACACCGTAAAGACATGCAATAGAAGCTGATTCAGTTGCAGTAAAAACTCCAGAATAAATACCACCAAGAATAATAACAGGCATCATTAAGGCAATTAAACTATCCTTAATAATAACTTTTTTATCCTCTTTACTGTACTTGGTTAGGTTTCTTGGAATCCCTTCTTTCTTTGCAATATAGTAATTAAGGTAAAATAAAATAAAACAAAGAATAATACCAGGAACAAAGCCATTAGCAAATAATCTTCCAATTGAAACACCAGCGGTAACACCGTAAACAACCATGGTTAAACTAGGAGGAATAATTAATCCCAAAACCCCGGAAGCTGCTACAACAGCTGATGAATATTCTTTGTTATATTTATGTTTTTCCATTGAAGGTATCATAAGGGAACCAATTGCAGCTGTAGTAGCTGGAGCAGAACCTGAGATAGCACCAAAGAAAGCAGAAGCTGCTGTACAAATATCAGCTAATCCTCCAATGAAACGTCCAACACATAAATCTGCTAGTGCTATCAGTTTATCAGATATCTTCGCCTCTGCCATAATATTACCTGCAATAAGGAACAAAGGAATTGCCATAAAACTAAAATTATTTAGGCCACTATACATTTTTTGTGCTACTACCATCAAAGGAACACTTCCTTCAACAAGTAAAGAAACACAAGATCCAATACCTAGGGCAAAAGCCACAGGTACACCTATTATTAACAATACAAAAAATACAAGAAATAAAGTCAGTACCATTTTTTTCCCCTATTCGCTTTTTTCTTTCTTAACGATAAATTCATCAATGATTAAATAAACAATATTGATGTTCCCTATTATTCCCATTAAAGGAACCACAGACATTACATATCCCATTTTGAGCCATGGCATAGATGGAGAAAACTGCATCATAGAACTGTTTACTAAATCTGAACCATAATAAATTAAAATACTAAAGAACAAAAACATTAAAATATAGGAAACCATAGTGGCAATTTTTTTTATTTTTGGAGGAAATTGGTCTCTTACTACTTCTACTGCTATGTGGGCTTTTGATATTACGCAGATTCCTGCACCTAAAAGTCCTACCCAAATCATACAATACCTTGCTATTTCTTCTACTTGAGCAATAGAAATTCCTAAAAATTTCCTAGAAACAACCTGAAATATTACTAAACATGTCATCAGAATAAGTAAGGTTGTACAAACATTTCTCAAGAATTGATTCATACCTTTTATAAATTTCATTATTTTCCCTTAATATTTAACAAGATGATGCATTCTATTATTCATAGAATGCATCTATAAACTTGTTTACTTAGTTGCTAAAATTTCATCAATTAATTTAGCGCCAAACTGTTCTTTTGCTTTTGCATAGACTTCAGTCATCTTAGCAGCAAATGGTGCTGGATCTGGTGAAGTGATTTCCATACCATTAGCTTCAATCTCTTTCCATTGTTCTGCTTCTAAGTCTTCAATCAAAGCTGTGTGTTTTACAGCATATTCTTTAGCTGAAGAAACTAAGATTTGTTGATATTCTTCAGGTAATGCATCGAACTTCTTTTTGTTGATTAACAAAGGTGAACATGAGTGAATATGATTGGTTTTTGCAATATATTTTTGAACTTCATAAAACTTTTGAGTAATAACGTGAGCTGGTGGATTTTCTTGACCATCAACAGTTTTTAACTGCAAAGCTGAATATAGTTCTCCAAATGAAATAACTGTTGGAAGAGCACCAAGAGCTTTAAATGTTTGTAAGTATATTGAACCTTCTGGAACTCTAATTTTCATTCCTTCAAGATCTTCTGGGGTGTTAATTGGTTTTTTTGAGTTAGTTATGTCTCTGAAACCGTTGTCAAAGAAAGCCAAGTTAATTGCGCCTTGTGGTACAACTAAAGCAGAGAATTCATCACCAATTGGTCCATCTAAAACTTCTCTCATATGAGCGTTATCTTTAAATAAATAAGGAAGGTTTAATATACCAAATTCAGGAATCCAATTTGAAAGTACCATGTCTGAATTAAGAACCATATCCTGTGTTCCAATCATAACACCTTGTGTTGATTCCATTTGATTTCCAAGCTGGTCAGATGGGAATACTGAGATTATTAAGCCACCGTTTGTCTTTTCCTTAACATCTTCCACAAATTCTGTAAGAATTGTTTGGTAATGGTGAGTAGGTGCTCCACAATGCCCAAGTTTCAATTCATAAACCTTTGATCCTTCTTCTTTTTCTCCATTAGCAAACAGCATGCTGCATACTAATACCATAACGAGTAATACAAAAATTCTTTTTTTCATTTTTTTCTCCTTTTTAATGATAAAACTATAAGAACAATTGAAATTCGGTTATTATCCCTATAATCACTAGTTTAGTAAAAATTAACAAAATTAGTTATTAATCATTAGCAAACATATGACTATTGTGTTATTTATCTCTACCAATTCATACTAACATCATATCTTTGAGTCGTCAAGAAATTTTATTCTTTAATTTTTGTCCAACTATTAGGGTTTTAATTATTAAGAAATTTAAATTTTAAATTGTTTTATATAATAAAGTTATTATGAATAATTTATTCAAAGAGTTTATTATTGTTTTTTCTAGATAGATTAAACTGTATTTATTTCATAAATAATTTTGAAACTTAGTTTTTCTTTTAGTTTTTTGTTAAACTTGTGTTAATTTCCCCTTTTTAACGTTAAATTTTAACTTTAAAAAGGAAAATTTTAGACGTTTTTGATAAAATAAAACATACATCATATGATAATCCTTTCTAAAGAAAAAATTCTCGTTTAACTGGTATTAAAAGAGGTTTGAGGTTCAAAAAGATAAGAGAATTAATTAACCTTCAACAAACAAAATTAAATTAATTTTTTTTCAATTCATAAAAGACTGGTAACAGTTCTCAATTAAAGACTTCTAATAGTTTGAGATATTTTGCATTTATTAGCTTTTTTATTAAAAAAATGTTATAATCATATTATGAATTTGTTTTATTCCTTAAATAGCTAAAAAATGATATATAGATGGAGATACTAATTAAATAATAATTATGGATAAAAAAACTAAAAGCAAAAGTGAAATTGTAGTTGAAAAAATAATAGAAGCAATATTGAATGGTAGCTTGAAAGCAGGTGATAAGCTTCCGGTAGAGTTAGAACTTGCTAAACAATTTTCAGTAAGTAGAATAACTATTAGAGAGGCTTTTAAAAGACTAAACTTAATGGGAATAGTTGAAATTAAGCAGGGAGATGGGTCTTATATTAGTCAGGTCCAACCAGGGTCTTTTATGGAGCCTTTATTACCTATGCTCATTCTTGGTACAAAAGATATTAATAATCTATATGTTTCAAGAAAGATAATTGAAAGTGGTATAGCTGGTCTTGCTGCATCAAACAGAACTGAAGAACAACTTTTAAGGCTTAAAGAATGTCAAAAGAAAATGAAGGAATATTATAATTCTTACACTAATGAAAGTACAAATATTTATTCTTCAGCCGATGCTAACTTTCATCATGTTTTAGCAGAAGCATCAGGAAATTTATTCCTTCAAAAGATTTATTCTGTAATTGAAGTAATTTTTAAATCATGTATTTCAGCTACTGGTAAAAATATCAGGGCAAGAGATGCGTCTTTAAATGAGCATTCCCAAATTTTGCAGGCTGTTGAATTAAAAGATAGTGATTTAGCAACTACTTTAATGAAAATCCATATTCTCAATGCTCAAACTTTTTATTATGTTTCTAAAGAAAATGAAATGGAAAAAGATTCCAAGTAGAATAATTGAAGTTTTTTCATGAAAACAAATTTTCTTAACTAGTTATCTTTTTACCAAAACTAAGTAAAACTTTATCTTTTGATTTATAAATTAATATTTAGAGGATATTTAAAGCAATCTTTAATTTGATCTACTTTTTTATTGGTTGAATTTGAAAAATCAATAATTTTTTCACCATCATCTTGTGGATATATAAATTGCATTATAGGTGGGATAGATCGATTGTCTAATTTTTTTAGTATTCCTTCATGCCTCTCAGTGAGCAGCGATAATGTTCAAGTACGTGAGAAGCGATTTTGTTCAGATGTATTTTTGAATGATAAAGTATGATAGAATTTATTAAAATTTAAATAAAAAATAAGGGCTAGTTCTCTCGCAACTAAACATTTGAACTAACCCACCAATGATGTGAACCCCATTTTATGGACATGTTTTTTGGCTAAGCGGATTGGTTTCTGAAATCAACAGGACTCAATCCGTTTAATTTTAACTTTATTCTATCGTTGTTATAGAAGTCAATATAATCTGCTATTTTTTTCATCAATTCAGAAGTTGTTGTAAAGGATTTTTCATGTCCATAATACATTTCAACTTTTAATCTTCCAAAAAAGTTTTCCATTAAGCCATTATCTAGGCACGTTCCTTTTCGACTCATACTTTGGGTAATATTTCTATCTTTTAGTTCTTTCTGATAAAACTGCTGTTGGTACTGCCAGCCTTGGTCCGAATGAAAAATTAAATTAGATAAATCTTTTTTATCCCTAAATGCTCTGTTAAGCATTTCTTGTATCTGCGGAATATTCGGACTGGTTGATAGAGAATATGAAATTATTTCACTGTTAAAACCATCTAAGATAGGAGATAGATAAATTTTTCCTTTTTCTGTCTTGAATTCAGTAATATCTGTATACCATTTCAAATTTGGTTTTTCAGCTTCAAAGTTTCTTTTAATCAGATTTGGAGCCACCTTACCGACAGTTCCTTTGTAAGAGTTATACTTCCTTATCTTTTTACTTTGAGGGTGTAGGCAAAGCTTATTCATTATTCTGAGGACTTTTTTATGGTTTGCCTTTATTCCTTTATTGTTTAGTACAGCAGTAATTCTGCGATAACCATAAATCTCTCTAGAGGCAGTAAAGACTTCTTTTATTGCAACGAGAATATCTTTGTTCTTCTCATCTTTATCACATATCTTCATATTATAATAATAAGTAGATCTTGAAAGACCTGATATTTTTAAAAGTATTGAAAAATTGTATTTAAGCCGTAATTCTCTAACAACTTCTACTTTTTCTTTGGTTGTTGGTTTATTCTTTTTTGAATTACGGCTCTCAATTTTTTTGAGTATTCAAGTTCCACTTTTAAATATTCATTCTCTTGTCTCAAACTCTCTAATTCATCATCATCTTTTTTTATATTTGCTTTTTTCTTAGGCATAGGGATCCTCCCTCTTTTTTTCTCTATGATGTTATAGTCGTTATCCTTATAGTTTTGAATCCAAGATCGTAATGTATGGCTACTTAATAATCCTAAATCTATAGATACAGACCGACAAGACTCATGATTATTGATAACTTTCTTTATAGCAACTAGCTTATCTGCAGAATTGTAACATTCACTTTTACTTTTATTTAATATTGCTAATCCATGATTGTCGATTAAAGCTATTAAATATTTTAAATATGAAGGGTTTACACCATATTTTAAAGCTAAACTACTTATAGTAGCCCCTTGTTTTCTTTCTTTGTAGATTCGAATTCTTTGTTTCTGTGTAAATTTCAAATTATTGCACTCCTTATTGGTTTTGTCCAATTAATGGGGTGCATATCATTTTTATATTCATAGCTTTTTCCATCCTCTCAAAACTTAAAACTTTTAGAGCCATTCTTTTTCTTCATACTTGGTTTTTCTTGTTGTTTGCAATCAAAGAATTTGTTATTATGAGTTGCAATCTTATTTTGGGAGAATTAAATGAAAGTATTACTTGGAATGAGCGGGGGAATTGATTCATGTGTCAGTGCTTGGCTTCTTAAAAAACAAGGTTATGAAGTAGAAGGAGCTACCATGCTTCTTTGGAAAGGAGGAACTGGAGTTGCTGGAACTGAAGGACGCAATGCCTGTTTTAAAGCTGATCCCAACAAACTTAAAAATGAAGTAGAAGCACTTTCAAAAAAACTTGATGTAAGTGCCCATATGATAGACTTATCGGACGATTTTGAAAAAATTGTCTTAACAAACTTTAGAAGTGAATACCTTTCAGGGAGAACTCCAAACCCATGTGTTCTTTGTAATAAAAAAATAAAATTTCATCTTTTATTAGAAAAAGCCCAAGAAATGGACCTTAAGTTTGATAAAATCGCCACTGGCCATTATGCAAGAATTGAAAAGCAAAATGGACGATACTGTTTGAGAAAAGCAGTTGATAAAAAGAAAGATCAAAGCTATTTTTTATATCAACTTACTCAAGAACAACTTTCTAAAACTATTTTCCCCTTAGGTGAAATGACAAAACAGGAAGTAAGAGAAATTGATAGAACTCTAAATTTGCATAAGCAAGACCAAAGTGAAAGCCAAGACTTTTATTCAGGACCTTATGTAGAACTTCTTGATGTACAGCCCCAAGAAGGTAATATTGTAACAATGGATTCTAAAATTCTAGGGCACCATAAAGGCTTTTGGAATTACACCATTGGTCAAAGACGCGGACTAGGAGTGGCATACCCTGTTCCCCTTTATGTTCTAGAGCTTCGTGTTGCAACAAACGAAGTGGTAGTAGGAACAAAAGAAGAAGTTGATCATAAAACAGTGTTAGCAAATCAAATCAACTGGGTAAGTATTGATAAAATTGATAAACCAATAAAGGCCTTTGCTAAAATAAGATCAACCGGAAGTGAAAAACCGGGGATTCTAAGCTTTGATGGTAAAAGATTATCTTTTGAATTTGAAATTAAACAAAAGGCCCCAACCACAGGACAATCGTTGGTAGTATACGATAAAGAAGGTTATGTTCTTTGTGGTGGAATTATAAATGAAATTAAGTAATGAACAATCAACGGAGGTAGAATTATGAGAGTTATTATTCAAAAAGATTATGAAAAAATGTCAAAATGGACTGCAAATTATATTGCTAAAACCATAAATGATTTTAAACCTAGCAAAACTAATCCTTTTGTTTTGGGGTTGCCCACGGGCTCATCTCCAATTGGAACCTATAAGAATTTAATTAAATTAAACAAAGCAGGAAAAGTTTCCTTCGAAAATGTTGTTACCTTTAATATGGATGAATATGTTGGACTTGAAAAAACTCATAAACAAAGTTATTGGACCTTTATGTGGGAAAATTTCTTTAATTTTATTGATATAAAAAAAGAAAATGTTCACATACTTAACGGTATGGCAAAAGATCTTGAAAAAGAATGCCAAGATTATGAAAAAGCAATAAAATCTTTTGGTGGAATAGACTTATTTCTTGGAGGAATTGGTCAAGATGGTCATATTGCTTTTAATGAACCTTTTAGCTCACTTTCAAGCCTTACAAGAGTAAAGAGTCTTACCCTAGATACTAAAATAGTTAACTCAAGATTTTTTGACTTTGATATTAGCCAAGTACCTGAAAAAGCTTTAACTGTTGGAGTAAAAACCGTAATGAACGCAAAACAAGTAATTGTTTTGGTTAATGGACATGCAAAGGCACCTGCTTTACAAGCTGTGGTTGAAGGATCAGTAAGTCAGATGTGGACTTGCAGTGCATTACAACTTCATCCTAAAGCAATCATTGCATGTGACCAAGATGCCTGTGGACAGCTAAAAGTTGACACCTATAAATATTTTATGGACATTGAAAGTAAAGAAATTCTATAAGAAGAGATAAGTTTATTATCCTTTTAATTTCCTACTTTAGATGATATAATTTCCAAACACAGTTAAGGGAGGGACAGTTATGCAATTATTATCTTACATTTGGTTGGGACTTGCTATAGTTTTCTTTTTTATTGAATTGATTACTCCAGCTTTTTTCTTTCTTTCACTTTCTGCGGGTGCTTTTGTATCATTTTTATTGTCCCTTTTGTGGAACAATCTCACAATTCAATTACTTTTGTTTGTAGCAGTATTCATTGTCTTTTTTATTTATCTCAAACCCATTATATATAAAAAGGATGGGAAAGAAAAATTCAATGCAGGCGCTATGATAGGAACAAAGGCAGTAGCATCAGAAAATATTGACCATCTTAAAGGAACAGTAAAACTTAATGGATCTATTTGGCAAGCTAGATGTGAAGAAGAAGAAATAGAAAAAGGAAATGAAGTTGTTATTCAAAGAATAGATGGAAACAAACTATTCGTTATCAAAAAATAAAAGAACAAATAAATAAACAAACTTAGGGGGATTTCAATGGAATATTTAATAGCTATAATTATATTAGTGATTATTACAGTTTTGATGGGAATAAAAATTATACCCGAATCAAAATCCATGGTCATAGAAAGACTGGGAAAATATCACAAAACTCTTTACAGTGGAGTAAATTTTATTATTCCATTTTTAGACAAAGCTAAATCTGTCCCAGAGCTAAAAGTAGTTGATAAAGATCGCAACCTTGCTCTTGGAAAATCACGATTTGTTGATTTAAGAGAACAAGTTCTAGATTACCCTAAACAAAACGTAATTACAAAAGATAATGTAACCTTGGCAATTGATGCTGTAATTTACTTTCAAATTATTGAACCAAATAAATCAATATATGAAATTGTAAATTATCCTATTGCAATCGAAAAACTTACTCAAACCACTCTTAGAAATGTAATTGGTGAACTTGAGCTTGATGAATCTTTAACCAGTCGAGACACAATTAACAATAAACTTCAAATAATACTTGATGAAGCAACTGATAAGTGGGGAATTAAGGTAAATAGAGTTGAACTTCAAGATATTATTCCACCAGAAGAAACCAGAAGACAAATGGAAAAACAGATGAGTGCGGAAAGAGAAAAACGTGCTGCTATCCTTATTTCTGAAGGAAATAAACAATCAGCAATTCTTGAAGCTGAAGGTGTAAGACAATCAAAGATAAATGAAGCAGAGGGTTCAAAAAAATCTACAATTTTGAAAGCCGAAGGAGAAGCCAAAGCTATTGATTTGGTTAAAAATGCTCTTGGAAGCCAAGAAAATTATCTTCAATATTTGATAGCTATTAAATATATTGAAACTTTTGGGAAAATGGCAGAAGGGAAAGATTCTAAAATGGTATTCATGCCTTATGAATCTAGTGCTGTTTTAAGCTCTCTTGGTGGAATCAAAGAATTATTTGAAAATTCTAACATTCCCGTAGTACCAAAGAAAACCAAATAGTTTTAAATGAAAAAACTCTTTTTCTTATTTTTTCTATGTTTGTTAATTACCTCAGGTTTATATGCAGTTTCTTTTGAAACTGGAGTTTCTTATTATGAAGAAGAGTTGAGCAATAACAAAATCTCCATTGAAACTGGTATTAATGGAGATAATTTTGAATTTGCCTCTCAAGTAAATTCTCCTTTTTTTGATATCACCTCTAATTACAATCTGCATTTTCTTAATTTCACTGGACACTATAGAAATTTTAAAGATTTATTCAACCAGTTTGATTTAGTTATGCTGGGGGCTTTAACTTATAATAAAAACTTCTTTTCTTTAAACATCAAAGCAGGATTACAGTTTTCACTACTTTCTATCAATGAAGTCCAAAAAAAACTTTTTAATATTTTGCCTTCTTATAATCTAACACTTGGCTTTAGTTGGAATCCTATTAGCATCAATCTTTTTGCAGCCACTAACTCTACCTTCTGGTATTCTGGACAAGCTAATGGACTAATTATAGGAGAAAATTTGAAAATACAATTTTCAGAGTATTTAGCTTTAAAGTTAATATCTCAATTGCAATTTACTGATTTTTTGAGTGAAAATATTTTTACCTGCGCTTATCAATATGGATTTTTAATGACCTGGAGATATGAATGAGAAGATTAAGCTTTCTACTATTATTAATGATTTTACTTATTTCCTCATGTACTCTGGATGGCGGACTAGCTTGGATAAATAGCAATTTTGAAGACAAGCAAGAAATAAA
>Ga0265294_10010540_pt1 | contig 10494 bp, 10 predicted proteins | sample MunlanPumphouse3_FD_192504 | JGI IMG/M metagenome (GOLD analysis project Ga0265294, IMG submission 192504) | Groundwater microbial communities from a municipal landfill in Southern Ontario, Canada - Pumphouse #3 | ecosystem: Environmental > Aquatic > Deep subsurface > Groundwater | place...
GGGGTGAATCGGATAAACAATCACTTCGACGGTTCCATCGTCTGTCATGCTGAGATATCCTCCCACCCCCCAGGATTGCATCCTTGCGTCGGTCCGGAATTTCAACACCCGGTTTTTACGATCCGAAAATGAGATGATCCATTGGCGGTCTATCCGCTGCAGTACCTCATCAAAGGGGTGGGTAGTACGTGCTTTAAACTGGAAACAGGCTTTTTTTTGTCCCGTAAAAGGGGGAGGATCCCGTTTCTCCGACTCCATATAATCAAGCCGCCGGAAGAAATAGGCGGTGATCACTCCCGGAGGGATGATCCCCACCAGAAAAAAAACCAGTGCTGCCTGCCAGAAATCAATATGGATTCTCCAGAACAGGTAGACAACCCCTATTACGGCCAAATAAAAGATCAGAAAAACAGAGACCCAGAAAAAAAATAATCGTACTGTAAATCGCATATGGATGTCTCCCGGTATTTGGTGTTCGGAACAATCATGACTCGGACCGTCAAACAACTGCAGTCCTTTTTCCTTTTTCTTTATGACTCAACAGGCAAATATAGCACTTTTGAAATTAGATCACACAAAATACAGCATTTAGTTTTATATGCGGGGCCATCACCCAAAAATTACCGTAAATATATTACCAACCTGCTCTATTATATTAATTATTTTAAATATCTCCCCTGTTTTTTGGGGTTTTGAAAAATAATCAGTAAACTTGTGCATTCAAATGCGATGAGGCAATTTGAGCGATCATAGACAGTATTATCTAATCATAAAAACAAACAGGATGACCATCTCTAGAAGAAAATTTTTAAAGCAGGCAGCCCTCACTACTGCAGGGATTACCATCGTCCCCGGTTCCATTCTGGGGAAGTCGCACGGGTACACCTCCCCCAGCGATAAACTGAATATTGCCGGTATCGGCGTGGGAGGCGTGGGCCGGCGTAACCTGGCCAACATGAAAACGGAGAACATCGTTGCCCTTTGCGACGTAGACTGGAAATACGCTGCAAAGACTTTCAATGATTTTCCCAAAGCCCGACAGTTCAAAGACTGGCGGATCATGTTTGACCAAATGGGCAAATCGATTGATGCCATCATGGTAGCCACACCCGACCACACACACGCCGGAATAGCTGCTCATGCCATTACCATGGGCAAACACACCTATGTACAAAAACCGCTCACTCACAGTGTGTATGAATCGCGGCTGCTCACAAAGCTGGCCAAGAAATACCGGGTAGCCACACAAATGGGTAACCAGGGCAACTCGTTCGACTGGTGCCGTCAAGTGGCAGAGTGGGTAGAGTCAGGCGTCATTGGTGACGTCTACGAGGCTCACTGCTGGACCGACCGCCCCATCTGGCCGCAAGGGCTGGCCGAACCAAAGGGGGGTGTTCCTGTTCCTGCGACCCTCGACTGGGATCTGTTTATCGGACCTGCAGAGAAAAGGCCGTATGACCCTGCCTATACCCCATGGAACTGGCGCGGGTTCTGGGACTTCGGAACAGGCGCCCTGGGAGATATGGCCTGTCATATCATGGATCCGCTCTACTGGGCCCTCGACCTGAAATATCCGGTCAGCGTGTCGGCCAGCTCCACCCTGTCAAATCTCTACTCGCCGCCACAGGCACAGATCGTCACCTACAAGTTTCCTGCACGCCCGCCAAAGGGAAAGGTGAACATGCCGGAGCTGAAGGTGTACTGGTACGACGGAGGGCTCCTGCCCGACCGGCCTGCAGAGCTGAAAGACGGTGAGATGATGGGGGACTCCAACGGAGGAATCATCCTGATTGGCACAAAAGGCAAGATCATGACCGGTTGCTACGGCATGAATCCCACCTTGTTGCCCATCTCCAAAATGGCCGATTTCACCGAACCAGAGCCCACCCTCCCGAGAATAACGGGTGGAAACGGTGATATATGGTCTACCAACGCACATGAGCAGGATTGGATCAGAGCCGCCAAGGAGTCAGCTGACAACAGAAGAGAGGCCTCTTCCAACTTCCAGTTCTCCGGCCCCTTCAATGAGATGGTGGTGATGGGCGTGCTCGCAACACGACTCTCCGGGCTGCAGGGCTTACACCGTGAGCTCCAGTGGGACGGAGAGAAGATGCAGTTCACCAATATCTCACCCAACGACAAGATCAGGATCGTCACCGTAGATGAATATGCCGTCATCGACGGGGATCCCAAATTCGACAGGCGCTTTGCCGACTTCAACGCACTGGAGATGGCCAACGAATGGATCAGGCATACCTATCACAACGGGTTCACGCTGCCGGCAATGCCTGCTGACAAATAAATCACCTGACATGCGTGTTCCCTGATCAGGGAACACGCATGCATAATTTTCCACAATCATGAGAAAAATATTGATCCTGTTCACCACACTGGCATTATTCACACTGAGCAGTGCCTGCAACGCAAACCAACCGAGAACGAAAGCTGAAAAAGCCGGCTGGAAGTTATCCATGCAATCCTATACCCTGCATCGCTTTACGGCGGTGGAAGCATTGGACAAAACACAACAACTGGGTCTCAAATATATTGAGATCTATCCCGGACAGAAAATGGGCGGTGAGTTTGGGGAGGCCGTTTTCGGATATACATTGAGTGGCGGCGACCAGGCAAAGCTCAAAGCGATAGCTGCCGAGAAGGGAATCAAGATCATCTCTTCAGGCGTCTGGACCGCACAAAGAGACGAGTGGGAGAAGATCTTCCGGTTTGCCAAAGAGATGGAGCTGGAGTTTATCAGCGCAGAACCGGCCCTGGACGACTGGGACGTGGTGGAAGAACTTGCCAGAGACTACAAGATGAAAGTGGCGGTGCATAACCACCCAAGCGAACAATCGTACTGGAAACCGGAGATCCTGCTGAACGCAATTGAAAACAGGAGCGAACTGCTGGGATCGTGCGCGGATGTGGGTCATTTCAAACGAATGGACCTGGATCCGCTGGCGTGCATCAAGCAACTAAAAGGCAGGATCATTGCTCTGCATTTTAAAGATATTGCACCGGTGGATCCGGATAGCACTCTTGAGGATGTGGTATGGGGTACCGGCGTGTTAAACGTGAAAGCGATGCTTGAGGAGCTGAAGCACCAAGGCTTCAAGGGATATTTCACCATCGAATACGAAGCAAACTGGGAGAACAACCTTCCCGAAATAAAAGAGTCAATCAATTATTTCAACGAGGTGGTTGAAGAAATTTTCTGAAGGGAATGAGAATCATCAAATTCTCTGCACACCTTCGTTTGTAAGAAAAAAATGGGAATGAACATTACTCCGCCTGATCAGCCGGAACGACTGAAATCACTCGATGCTCTGCGAGGATTTGACATGTTCTGGATTATGGGGGCCGGCGAGTTTTTTATCCTGCTGGGTTCTTTGACGGGACTTCCCCTTCTGCAAGGGTGGGCACAGCAGATGACTCATGTGGAATGGCACGGGTTTCACGCCTATGACATGATCTTCCCGCTGTTTTTATTCATTGCAGGGGTCTCGTTTCCTTTCTCAGCACACAAACGCATGAGGTGGAAAGATGGGGAAAAATCACTGTACAAGCATATTTTCAAAAGAGGGTTGCTCCTTGTGCTGATCGGCATCGTTTACAATAACGGTATCAGCTTCGATTTTGCAAATCTGCGCTATGCAAGCGTACTGGGACGAATTGGACTGGCCTGGATGTTTGCGGCTCTGATCTTTATGCACACGAAGAATACGAAAACACGGGTAGTTTGGTTCTGGGGGCTTTTACTTTTCTATTGGCTGCTGTTTGTCTTCTTCAAGGCGCCCGATCTGGGGGATCCTGATCATTATTCGATGCGGGGCAATATAGCGAGTTATATTGACAGGCTCCTGTTGCCGGGACGTTTTTGCTGTTTCGACGTGGGGGACAACGAAGGGATACTGGCTGTGATCTCCGCCACAGCCACCGGCTTGCTGGGTATCCTTACCGGTGAGTTATTGTTAACCCGTCTGAAACCGATGAAAAAGGTGTTATACATGCTCCTGGCAGGCATGATCCTGCTGATCGCGGGGCGGGTGTGGAATCTTGCATTCCCCATCAACAAGAACTTGTGGTCCAGTTCTTTTGTCTGCTGGGTAGGCGGGTTGAGCATATTGCTGATGGCGCTTTTTTATCTGGTGATTGATGTATGGAAATACAAAAAGTGGGCATTCTTTTTTGTCGTAATCGGAATGAATCCCCTCACAATTTACCTGGCAAACAGGATCATCAGATGGGGAAATGCCAATGAGTTTTTCTTCCGCGGCATCGCCACTCTCTTTCCGGAGAAATGGGCTCCGCTTGTCATGTCAGCCGGCTATATCCTGATCGGCTGGTTATTCCTCTATCTCCTTTACCGGCGAAAAATATTCCTGAAGGTTTGATGCTTTATGATCACTTTTCTGCTTTCTCTGCTGCTGTTGGCAGCCGGCTATATTTTCTACTCCAGATATCTGGAAAAGATCATGGAAGTAGACCCCAACAGACCGACACCGGCCCTCACCATGAGCGACGGCGTGGACTACGTCCCGATGCCGTGGTGGCGTGTCCTCCTCATTCAGTTTCTCAACATCGCAGGCCTGGGCCCCATCTTTGGAGCGATTGCCGGAGCGTTGTGGGGCCCGGTCGCATTCCTCTGGATCGTACTGGGTACCATTTTTGCCGGTGCTGTTCACGACTATTTCTCCGGCATGTTGTCTGTCAGGCACAACGGCCTGAGCATCACCGAGATCATCGGCATTTATCTGGGAAGAACCGCCAAACAGGTCATGCGTCTCTTCACGGTGGTGCTTCTCATCCTGGTGGGGGTGGTCTTTATTTCCGGGCCTGCCGGCCTATTGGCGAATCTGACTCCTATGGCGATGGATTTTACCTTTTGGATCTGGGTGATCTTCGCCTATTATGTACTGGCAACCCTCCTGCCCATCGATAAAATCATCGGCAAGATTTATCCCCTATTCGGCTTTGCGCTACTGTTCATGGCAATCAGCCTTATCGTCGCCCTGATCGCAAAGGGATATGCCATTCCCGAGCTGACGGCAGACAACTGGCATAACTTCCACTATGACAAAGAACGATTCCCTATCTTCCCCATGTTGTTCATCACCATCGCCTGTGGGGCAATTTCCGGGTTTCATGCCACCCAGTCACCGCTCATGGCGCGTTGCATAAAAAATGAAACAGAAGGCAGAAAAGTATTTTATGGTGCCATGGTAATGGAAGGCATGGTAGCCCTGATATGGGCAGCCATCAGCATGAGTTTTTTCGGGGGGATCGGAGAGCTGGGCGAAGTGATGCAGGCACAGAAAGGCAATGCAGCATGGGTGGTAAATGAGATTTCTCATTCACTGTTGGGAAAATTTGGCGCACTGCTTGCCATCTTGGGTGTGGTGGCCGCCCCCATCACTTCGGGTGACACCGCTTTTCGCAGCGCCAGATTGACCGTGGGAGATTTGCTGCATTTCAATCAAAAGCCTGTAAAAAACAGGCTGCTGATCACGGTTCCCCTGTTTGCGATCGGCTTTGCCCTCACCAAAATCAACTTTGACGTGATCTGGCGTTACTTTGCCTGGTCGAACCAGACCCTGGCTACCGTGGTCCTCTGGACCATCACTGTGTATCTTGTCCGTGAGAAGAAAAACTACCGGATCACCCTGCTGCCGGCACTGTTCATGACAGCGGTCGTTACCTCCTATATCCTGCTGGCACCCGAAGGATTTGCACTTTCGAAAGTCGTCTCCTATTCAACCGGCCTGACTGTCTCTATCCTGTTGTTCGCATGGTTCCTCTTCTATATTCAGAAAGACAAACCTGTTAGTGACTGAGATGGTTCTCCGGTGACTCAGTCCCTCGGTAGTCGCCTGGCGTTTTGCCATATTGTTTTGAGAACTCCCTGTAAAAGTAAGCTTTATTGCTGAATCCGGAGGAGTAGATGATCTCTTTATGCTTGTATCCTGCAAAAAACAATTTTTTCGGATCTTTTCTTTTTTTTGCATAACTTTCCTCTATAAATCCCCTACGCTTCTTTTAAAGTGAACTTGTTATTGTACTGATAGCCAATCGACCCGAAAGTTGTTTGTAGACAGCGCCGACAATAAATCACCGGAGGCGGCAATTTTGTCGTCTAAACCTATTGGTAAATAAGATACTTTCCTCTGCGAGCTTTCCTGTCTCACACCTGCTTTCATTACCGACTATGCCCTGGCGTGTTCATTTTGATTGACGGGATAATTATTCATTCGCCACAAAGTTATGGAACTGCGACATAGTCGGTGAGAAACCGCGTTTGGAGACGGAATCTCAATCAGGCAAAAGAGCCTGGATATTTTTTTCCGGATCGAAAGGCCTCCTTGTTTTCAGCACGTTGTAAATAATCACCAGCAACTTGCGGGTGATTGCAAGGAGCGCTTTCTGCGACTTCATCCGCTTGGACAAATACCTGTACTTGCGCCCGAGGAATGTTTTGTTTGATCGGGTGACGGACCACGAGCATTCGACGAGCATCTGGCGCAGATACTTGTTTCCGTGCAGCGTCTTGCGCGAGCGTATCTTTCCCGCGGTCTCATCGTTGCGCGGTTTCAATCCTGCCCATCCGATCAAATGGGTCGCTTTTTGAAACTGACTCATGTCATTCCCTATTTCGGCTAAAATACACAAGGCGCTGAAAAGCTTGATACCCGGTATGGAACACAGCAAGGAGATTTCCTCGGCAAAATGTATATTTGCCAATTCTTCTAAATGGGTAAGGCACGTAGCCTGCTGGTTTTCTAGTAAGTCTAGTTGCTCCATGCACTGGCGAAGCATTTCCACATCCGCTTGTCCGATGATCCCGTCCAGGGAATGGAGGATAACATCACGACCGTGCCTGTTCAGGGTACGCCCGTGAACCAGCGAGCAAAGGGCGGACGGGTCGCGTTCGCCCTTGATGATGGCACGGATGATCTTGCGCTGCGATACATTGTTCCCTTGATTGGATATGTAATTGCTGAAACGAATATTGCAGCGTTGCAACTGGTTGTCCATTTGCTGTTCTAATCGTGCCCGGTTCTTGGTCAACCGGTGACACTGGCGGGTATACTGCCGCATGCGTTGCAACAGATCCCCCGCCACGAAGCTACCTTTTATCTGGTTCTTCTGAAGGCACTCCCCGATCCATGCAGCATCCTTCGCATCGGTTTTCCTGCCGGGCAGTTGCCGGATGAAGTAAGGGTTGGCCAGGGTCAACTCGAAGTCCGACTCCAGCACATGCCATACAGGCATCCAGTAAATACTGGTACTTTCCATTGCTACTCGCCCACAACCGTGCGAGATTAACGTGTCACGTAAAGTGGTCAACTCAGGGGTAAGCGTCCCGAATCGCTTCTCGAATTTTTTTTCACCCTGTTCGTCCAAAATACAAGCGAAAACGCTATCTTTGTGAACGTCAAGGCCACAAGCTTTTTCCATAAATTGTCGGAATTAAATTAATACTAGGGCTCTGGAGCCCGTTAATTAATTACAAAGGTAACAGTTGTGCTTCGAGCACGGTACGACAAGCCCCGGAAAAGAGTGGCCTTGATTTTTATTACACCCGCTTGGATATAGACAAAAATTCATCTATTTTTGTCCGGTTTAATTGCTGAAAGGAAATGGTATGAGCAAGTTAAGCATCAAGCAGTGGGCAGAGGCGGACCGTCCGCGGGAGAAACTGCTGCTCAAGGGTGTTTCCGCACTCTCCGACTCAGAGCTGATCGCCATCCTGATCGGCTCAGGAAACGACAGGGAGAGCGCGGTGGAGCTGAGCAGGCGTATTCTCCTCGGTGTCGATAATGACCTGAACAAGCTGGGCAGGATGGGCGTCACCGACCTGGTACAGCAGTACCGTGGCATCGGCGAGGCGAAGGCGGTCACCGTGATTGCCGCCCTGGAGCTGGGGCGGAGGAGAAGAGCCGCTGAGGTGAACGATCGGAAGAAAATCACTTCTTCACGGGATGCCTACGACCATTTCTTCCCGATCCTCTCTGATCTGAACCACGAAGAGACCTGGGCGCTGCTCACCGACCGCTCGAACAAGGTGCTTGCCTCCTTTCAGGTGAGCCGCGGCGGGATCTCCGGCACGGTGGTCGATATCCGTCTGATCCTGCGGGAAGCACTGGGACACTATGCCTCAGGCATCCTACTGGGACACAATCATCCTTCGGGAAACTGCACACCCAGTCCCCAGGATACGCAGATCACGAAGAAGCTGAAGGAGGCAGCTCACTGGATGGACATCGCGTTGCTGGATCATATCATTGTCTGCGGCGAAAGCTATTACAGCTTTGCCGATGAGGGAATCATCTGAAGCAGGTAAACAATATGCCGTGAAAACGGTTTAATCACAAAACAGGATGAACATGAATGAAGAACTGCAGGCTTTACAGGATAAGATCGTGGTGATGCTCCGCACAGTATATGATCCGGAGATCCCCGTCAATATCTATGATCTGGGAATGATCTACGACGTGGATGTGGATGACTACAACAACGTCGCCATCGAGATGACTTTCACCTCTCCCAGCTGCCCCGCAGCCGATTTTATCCTGATGGATGTGCAGATGAAGGTGGAGTCGATCGAGGAGGTGAATAAGGTGGATGTCAATCTCACCTTCGATCCGCCGTGGGACCGCTCGATGATGAGTGAGGAGGCGCTGTTGGAGCTGGGGATGATGTGATCGGAATTGAAAGGGTAAGCATATTCACGTGGAGAAAAAGATCTACTTCCTTGCCGATGTACACCTGGGGTCCCGGTCGCATGCCGACAGCCGGGAGACTGAGCGCCGGCTTTGTCGCTGGCTCGACAGTGTGCGGCACGATGCGCAGGCGATCTACCTGCTCGGCGATATTTTCGATTACTGGTACGAATATCGGTATGTGGTGCCGAAAGGATTCACCCGTCTGCTGGGGAAGCTGTCGGAACTCACCGACAGCGGTCTGGAAATTCACTTCTTTATCGGCAACCATGATATCTGGCTCACCGACTACCTTTCTGAAGAGTGCGGGCTGATGCTCCATTTTGAACCACTGATCACGGAGATTGGGGGGAAGCGGTTTTTCCTGGCACACGGCGACGGACTGGGTGACGACTCCCGCTCTTTTCACCTGTTGCGGAAAATCTTTCATAGTCGCTTTTTGCGCCACTGTTTCTCGGCCATCCATCCGCGGTGGACCATTCCACTGGCACATGCCTGGTCCAACAACAGCCGCCTGTACGGCGGGGTGCAGGGTTACCTGGGTGAGGAGAAGGAACATCTGGTGCTTTTTGCCAAAGAGAAGCTGAAGGCACTGCCTGATATCAACTACTTCATCTTCGGACACCGTCATATCCTGCTCGACTTGCCCATCGCGGAGCGGTCGAATGTGATCATCCTGGGCGACTGGATCACTTACTTTTCCTACGCAGTGTTTGACGGTGAGGATCTCAGGCTGGAACGTTGGGAAGTGTGATGTCTGCGGCTCTGCCGGTGATGGCAGCTGTTTTCAACGACTGAGGTGGCGGAAGAAATCCCAGATCACGATCCCCGCGGCGACCGACACATTGAGTGAGTGTTTCGTGCCGTATTGCGGGATCTCAAGGCAGTCGTCACAGGCATTGACTACCGCCTGTTGTACGCCGTGCACCTCATGACCGAGGATCACGGCGTATTTTTTGTTCCCCTGCAGCTGCAGCTGCTCCAGTGAGAGGCTCTGCTCCGCCTGCTCTACCGCATAGACGGTATATCCTTTCTCTTGCAGCATCCTGACTGCCGCAAGGGTATCCTCTAAATAGCACCATCTCACAGAATCCTCCGCACCCAGCGCAGTCTTGTGTATCTCCGCATTCGGCGGCGTCGCAGTGATGCCGCAGAGCAGGATCTCCTCCACCCGGAAGGCATCCCCCGTACGGAACACCGACCCGATGTTGTGTTGGCTGCGCACATTGTCGAGCACCACCGTCAGCGGTATCTTTTCCGCCTTTTGGAACTCTTCCACACTGATGCGGTTGAGCTCTTCCAGTTTGAGTTTTCTTCGGTTCATTTTTTTGAGCATTCAGCAATCAGCTGTCAGCTTTTTTTAATTGTCTTCTTCAATCTCCTTTAATCTGCCTCACCAGCGCCCTGACCGCAAACCAGAGATGATGCAAAAAAGTCGGGAGTTCCCCATAATGGTGCGCCATGATGCGGTAACGTTCCTTGAGCGATGCTTTATGGTTACGGGTGGTCATCCCTTCATTCAGGTAGTTGATCAGTGTAAGGCGGGTATGGTGTATCGACGCTGCTTTTTTCATCATGCGGATGCTCCAGTCAAAATCGGACGAGAAGCGGTAGGCAAGGTCGTAGGGCTCGAACAGCTCCCGCTTTACGATAAATGCTTGGTGGCAGACCACCATCCCCCGGCGGAAGCTCTTCCAGTCAAGTCTGCGGGGGGCCTTCAGCCGCCGCATATGAAGGAAAGTGCCGACCTCATCCACGATGGCGGTCTCGCCGTAGA